>Ga0068856_100000061_pt1 | contig 100823 bp, 92 predicted proteins | sample KBSCornC62_FD_66595 | JGI IMG/M metagenome (GOLD analysis project Ga0068856, IMG submission 66595) | Corn rhizosphere microbial communities from Kellogg Biological Station, Michigan, USA - KBS Corn C6-2 | ecosystem: Host-associated > Plants > Roots > Rhizosphere > Soil ...
ACGCACCAGCGAACCCTTCTCGACCAGTCCGCCGAGCCGGAAGCGTTTTCCCGCCGGGATGTGCTTTTCCGTGACCATCACCGGCGTCGAGAAGAACACGATCGAATCGCTGAGCGCTTTCAGCACCAGCGCCGCGGCAATGGCGAGCACCGCGAGCGAACCGCCGATCATGGTCAACCGCCGCTGCCTGCGCGTCATGCGAATTCTCCGACCTTGCGCGCAAGGTGACCGGCAAGCCGCTTGGTGTTGTCAGGCATTCCGTTCATCCATCGAGCCCGAGATTTTTCAGGCCTTCGTTCAATTGCCGCAACCGCTCGGCGTCGTTGGCGACGGCCTCGCGGGCATCGGTCTGCGCGCCCTTTGCCTTGTCGCGTTCGCCCAGCACCATATAGGCCCGCACCAACCGCAGCCATCCCTCGACGTCGCCACCGTTTTGCTTCAATCGGCTGGCGAGGCGCTCCACCATGGTGTGGATCATCGCGGTCCGGTCGGCCTCGCTCATGTCCTTGGCGGCGGCCATCGCGTCATCCGGCAGCGCCGGCGCCGCCGAACCGCCGACCCGGACCAGAGCGGCCTGCACCAGCGGACGCCACGGCGCATCGGCCGGCGCCTTTTCCAGCATCGCGCGCCAGATCTCGGCGGCCTCGTCGCGGCGGCCATCCTGCTCGGAGGAAAGACCGAGGAAATAACGCGCCTTGACCTCCTCGGCGTCGAGCGCGACGGCATGTTCGAATTCGGCCTTGGCCTCCGCGGTGACAACGCCACCGGCGGCACCCGTCAACGCCTCGCCGAGATCGGCGCGACGGTCCGCACTTTCGCCATTATAGGTGATCGAATTGCGAAACGCCCGCACCGCATCGTCGTAGCGGCCGATCCGCATCAGCACCGGCGCCAGCACATTCCAGCCGCGACCGTCGGTCGGATTTTTCTCCAGATGCGCCTCGACCTGCGCGACCAGGGTGACGAGCGACTGGTTGGCGGCGGCCGTACGGGCGCGCTCGGCAAGCGGAAAATCGCCAAGCCGCGGCGAGCCAAGCGGCAGGTAGAAGGCCACCGACAGCACCGGCAACCCGACCAGGGCTATGCCGGCGGCGAGCCGGCGCATTTTGGTGCTTGCCGCGGTTGGCGGCGCGCGCTGATGGTCCACGGCGGACAGCAGGCGGCGGCCGATTTCGACCCGTGCGGCCTCGGCCTCCGGCGCCGCGATCAGCCCCGCGGCGAGGTCGCGGTCGATCTCGGAAAGTTGATCCTTGTAGACGGTGGCCTCGCTGGCGTCGTTTCGCGCGGATTTGCCCTGCCCCAGCGGCCAGAGCACGGCGAAAATCGCCGCAGCCGTCATCAGCGCGAACACAAACCACAGCGTCATCGAGCGGGTTCCGGTGAAACGGCGCCCCTGAGGGGCCGATGCGCCGCTTTACACCACGGGCGGCAAGCCCGGCAATTGGCAATTATCGTCGCCAATGCGGCTTCGCGGCGCCATCGCGAAACCGGCAAAATCGACCATCAACCGACCTGAAATTCGGCGCTTTGCGCCGCCGCCTCGCCATGTCCGTTCAACGCCCTCAGATAATAGGCCCCGGCCTTGATGGTCTCCGGCAGCTTGATCCGCAACCATCCGTTGGGCGCCGGCGATGCGATCGTGGTGACAGGCTCGGGTAACGCCTCGCCGCTGGCCTTGTCGACCAGCACGACCTTGGCCTTGACCATGAGATTTCGATACGTCGCCGAGACCACGCGGTTCTCGAGTTCGACGAAGTTGATGACCGAGTTCATACCCGGAAATTAGGTTGTCCATCGAGCCCGGTCAACCATAAATAGTATTTTAAAATTTGTGCTATCTTGTTAGCCGGCGCGAGAGGATTTGCGCTCGACGGTAACCGCGTTTTCAGCCGCCCGGCTCATCAGCGACGCATAATCGTGGCCGAACAGCACTTCGCAGAAGCGAACCGCGGCCTGCACCTGCGACTGCCGGTAGGGCCGCGTCTTGCTGTCGGCGCTGCGCAGCGACTGCACCAGCGCCTCGGTGGATTTCTCGACATATTGCTGCAGGTCGGAATAGGTCCGCAGCGTCACCTCGTTGATGGCGAGCTCGCTGGCATAGGTGCGGCACACCGCGACGAAATCGATCAGCGACGCGGTCTCGTCCACCTCGGTGGAATCGACCTTGGAGCCGGTCGAAATATCCTTGTCGGGGCGCTGGCGCAGGATGCGGCGGACGCGGCCGGGCACGCTGTCGATTTCCGATTGCAGCGAATTGGAAATCTCGGCCCGGATCGCGGTCAATTGCTTGCCCCACGCCGAATCGTTGCGCAGATCGAGTTCCGTGCGCAGGCCGCGCACGCCGTCGTGCAGCGTCTTGAGATGCTCGGCGACATTGTCGAAAAAGCCGCGCCTGATGTCGGTGCGCAGCACCGCGGCGAGATAGGACAGGTCGTGCAGCGCAATGGTGACGGCGACGCCGTAGGGCGTGGCGGCGACGCGGATCTCGTCGTCGGAGGCCGCGATCTTGATCGCAAGGCGGATGATCTGCCACGGCGCCGACAGTCGCTGCATCACCAGCGTCATCGCAAACGGCAACAGCTGCGTCGTCTGCAGCGCGGGAACGTTCAAGGCGGCGACCGCGGAGCCGACCTGCGATTCCGCGAACACCCGGAAATGGGAGGGCAGCCTTCCATTGAGGGCTTCCATCGCCTCGCGGGCGACGAGCAGCGCGCCGATCGGCTGCAGATCCTCGAGCACGTCGGGGCCGCCGACACGGGCCAGCAGCCGCCGGTCGCCGGCGGCCAGCAGCTCGCCGATCGCGTCTCCCGCGGCGCGTTGGAACACGCGAACCGCAACTTCGATCGCGGAGGATTTTTCGCTATCGCGGTTGGCGTTCAGCGCCGCCTCGAAATCGCGCGCCGGATCGGGCGCGCCGTCGCGGATCAGCCATTGCCAGACCGGTTGCAGCGAAGCGCGGCGGATTTGTCCGGGACGCCGCGGAAAATTGCCTTCGGTCAGGAACGGTTCCAGCGGCCGGAACAACAGCCGCGCCGGATCGTCGGTGCGCGCCCGCGTCGGCTCGTCGGTGCCGCGTACGATCTTGCGCAACTCCTCCAGCACGAAGTTCGCCACCACAGCGTCTTCGCCCCGCTCGATGGCGCGCTCGAACTCCCGCATCAGCAACGCCTGCGACTGCGGCGGAAGCTGCGCGAGATATTCTCTCAGCCGCTCGATCGATGTCTGGTCCATGCGTCAGGGTGCACGTCTGTCTTCGGGGGACCGCAAGCGTGTCCACTGATCATCATAAAAGCCGCCGCGTTAAGAAGTCGTTTAGGAACAATTGGCCGAACAGCGTCTTTCGAAGGCTTTTACCCCCTCATTTGATGGGAGTTTTCGCCTCACACCCCCGGCAGCACCAGTTCGGCGCGCAGGCCGCCGATCGGGGCGTTGCCGAGCGACAGGCTGCCGCCATAGAGGGCTGCGAGGTCGACCACGATCGATAGCCCCAAACCGGAGCCCGGCTTGGATTCATCCAGCCGCTGGCCGCGCCGCGAGGCCTTGCTGCGCTCTTCCGCCGAAAGCCCGCGCCCGTCATCGTCGACGATGATCCGCAACGAAGGACCGGCGCCCGGCCCGACCGGCCGCTCCACCCTGACCTCGATGAACACCCGCGAGGCCGCCCATTTGCAGGCATTGTCGACCAGATTGCCGGCCATCTCCTCGAGGTCCTGCCGCTCGCCGCGAAATTTGGCCTGCGCATCGGCCTCGAGCGCGATCACCACGCCGCGGTCGCGATGGATCTTCTCCATGGTCCGGCGCAGCGCCTCGACCGCCGGCGCGACCTCGGTGACGGTGCCGACGATGGTCGGGCGCGCGGCGATGCGGGCGCGCTCCAGATGATGGGCGACCTGGTCGCGCATCAGATCGGCCTGCTCCAGCACCTTGGTGGCAAAGGGATCGGCGCCATGGGCGGAGGCCTCGTTGACGATCACCGACAGCGGCGTCTTGATGGCGTGCGCGAGATTGCCGACATGGGTGCGTGCGCGCTCGACGATTTCGCGGTTAGCGTCGATCAGCGCATTGGTCTCGCGCGCCAGCGGTGCGATCTCGACCGGAAATTCGCCCTCCAGCCGTTCGGCGCGGCCGGAGCGGATATCGGCGATGGAATCGGAAATCCGCTTCAGCGGCGCCAGACCGAAGCGGACCTGGAAGATCGTGGTCAAGAGCAGCACGACGGTGAGTGCGCCGAACGTGCCAAGCAGGTAATAATCGAAGCTGCGGGTTTCGTCGAAAATCTCGGTGGCGTCGCCGGCGACGCTGACCAGGAATTTGCCGTCGGCGCCGAGGTCGACCGGCCGCTCCACCATCCGCAGCGTCTGGCCTTCCGGGCCGTCGACATAGCCGAGGCGGACGCCGGCCGCGGTCAGATCGGTGGTGCTCTCGTCGAGTTTCGGCAGCTTCTTGTCCCACAGCGAGCGCGAGGCGCGGGTCTCGCCCTTCTCGGTGTCGGTCCGGGTGATCTGCCAGTACCAGCCGGACAGCGGCAGTTCGAACAAGGGCTCGCCGAGCGACTGGAACTGGTGGTCCGGCGGCTCGTCCGGGGTAGCGACTTCGGCGATCAAGGTGCGCAGATAAAGATTGAGGCGACGGTCGAACGCCCGCTCGGTGGCATCGCGATAGACCGACGACAGCACGATGCCGGTGATGACCAGGATCACCACCACCCACGCGGTCGCCGACAGGAACAGCCGGGTGGCGAGCGAGCTGCCGCGCATCAGGATTTTGCTCCGAAAATCAACTCGGCGGGCGCAGGCCCGATCAACGGGCGCAAATCCTCAAATATGTCTTCAATTAAGATCATGCACGAACATGAGGACAAGTCCGCGCCGCGATCAATAGCTGAAATCGGCCATGGTGTTAGCAAGAACCCTTCATCAGGTCCTTTGATCTCAGGAATTCGGCGTCGGCGGGGTCAGGAGATAGCCGAGCCCGCGCACGGTCTGGATGATGTCGACCTCCAGCTTCTTGCGGATGCGGCCGACGAACACCTCGATGGTGTTGGAGTCGCGGTCAAAATCCTGGTCGTAGAGATGCTCGACCAGTTCGGTGCGCGACACCACGCGCCCGGTGTGGTGCATCAGATACGCGAGCAGCCGGTATTCATGCGAGGTCATCTTGATCGGGTTGCCGGCGACGCTGACCCGGCCGGTGCGGGTATCCAGCGAGACCGGACCGCAGGTCAGCTCGGACTGGGCATGGCCGGTGGAGCGGCGCAGCAGCGCGCGCATCCGCGCCAGCACTTCCTCAAGATGGAACGGCTTTGCGACGTAATCGTCGGCGCCGGCGTCAAAGCCCTGCACCTTGTCGCTCCAGCGGTCGCGCGCGGTAAGGATCAAGACCGGCATCGCACGGCCGTTGCGGCGCCAGGCCTCCAGCACCGAAATGCCGTCCATCTTGGGCAGTCCGATATCGAGCACGACCGCGTCGTAGGGCTCGCTGTCGCCGAGGTAATGCCCCTCCTCGCCGTCGAAGGCGCGGTCGACGACATAACCGGCATCGGTCAACGCCGTGGTGAGCTGACGATTCAGATCGGGATCGTCTTCAACGACGAGCAGGCGCAAGCTGGTCTCCGAAAGTAGACTGCGAGATAACTGTCCTCATGATGAGGCTCTCGCGCGTGAATGGGCAATGAACGGGATGCATGGCGCAATGTTACTTTTTCTTCACAACCGAAATTTCCAACATAATTCCTGACATCTGGCTTACGGCCGCCTCACTCGATTCCACTCACCCGATCGGTCGAGCGGTTGCGCCGCATCAACGCCTAACACGCCGAAACGGAACTCCCAACATCGCGCGAGATTCGGCAGAGATCGGAAGTCCCGAGCGTACCAACGAAGATAACCCCGGAGACAACTCGCCGGCCGCGGCCCCATGAGGCAACCGACAGGCTAAATTGTCGCACCCGTTTGATACGCGTCACAAGCCTCGCGGGTTGCAAATTCTTCGATGTCCGCCCTCGCCGCCCTCGGACTCAGCTACGGAAAAACACGAACCAGAGGATGCCGAGGATCAGCACCGCGAGGCCTGTCGAGGCGACTAGCAGCGCAAGCACCGACGGGCCCGGCTCGGCCTGCCGCGCTTCGGTCGGGGTTTCGATGATCTGATGGTTCTGTCTCGTCGCCATGGGAGCCTCATTCCGTCGTGCGCGGTATGCCGCTATTGCCTGGGCACCGACTGTCAAAAGCAACGCATGGTCGGGAATGATGTTCCGGGCCTTTTGGCCGGGTAAATGCAGGTAAAATCGGCCAAAAACCGCAGCCCGGCTCCGAACCATCCCGCCCCGCCACGGTTAACGCCGTTGGGAGATTCTTCCGAAAAATGCCCCGGGCGATCCGTTCAATTCCCGGTTCCCGTGTTATTCTAGCCTGTCGTCTGTTGCGTTTCGGAGTATCCCGTTTTTCGGAGTGTTTCATGGCCCCCCGCGCCAACTGGAAAGGCTTTTTGCGCCTTTCACTCGTGACCTGCCCGGTCGCCCTGTATCCGGCGACGTCGGACAGCGAAAAGGTCAGTTTCAACCAGATCAACCGCAAGACCGGCCATCGCATCAAATATGCCAAGGTCGATGCCGACACCGGCGAGGAAGTCGCGGCCGACGACATCATGAAGGGCTACAAGGTCGACACCGACACCTACATCGAGATCTCGAAGGACGAGCTCGACGACATCGCGCTGGAATCGACCCGCACCATCGAGATCGACGAGTTCGTGCCGAAGACCGACATCGACAACCGCTATCTGATCCGGCCCTATTATCTCGTGCCCGACGGCAAGGTCGGCCATGACGCCTTCGCCGTGATCCGCGAAACCATCCGCAGCATGAACAAGGTCGCGATCGGCCGCGTGGTGCTGACCAACCGCGAGCACATCATCGCGCTGGAGCCGCTCGACAAGGGCCTGATGGGAACGCTGCTGCGCTACCCCTACGAGGTGCGCAGCGAAAAGGAATATTTCGACGATATCCAGGACGTCAAAGTGACAAAAGACATGCTGGATCTCGCCAAGCACATCGTCGAGCAGAAATCCGGATCGTTCGAGCCGGAAGAGTTCGAGGATCGTTATGAATCGGCGCTGATCGACCTGATCAACCAGAAGCGCAACGGCCTGCCGGTGCCGAAGGCCGCGCCGAAGTCGACCGGCAACGTCATCAATCTGATGGATGCGCTCAAGCGCAGCCTCGCCGGCGAAAGGCAAGCCGCCCCTGCCGCGAAAGCGAAGGCCGGCGGCAAGAAGCCCAAGAAGCGCGCCGAGGGCCAGCGCGAAATGCTGCTGCCGATCAGCGGCGGCGGCAAGCGCGGCGCCAAGGAAACGGCAAAACCCGAGCCGAAAAAGGCCGAGAAGCCGGCGCGTGCGCCCGCCGCCCGATCGAAGAAAGCGGGCTAGCGCGAGCAGCGTCTTGCGGTAACGCGCGATGCCGTGGACGACGCCGTTCGACGAGCCGATCGCGCTCAAGGGCGGCCGCAAGCTTGTCACGCTGCAGCAGGCGGCCGATTACGTCATGAAATTGCCCGAACACGACCAGCAGCAGCCGCGCTGGCAACGCGTCTGATCCAGGCGGCCGAGACCGGCGGCGGCTGGTTGATGTTCGCGCAGATCGCGATGTTGCGGGCGTTGAACGAGGATAAAGGGTGATGACACGGCGTTTTCGGGCGAAGCATGCCCTCGGACCTGATCCGTGGGCGGCCGCCGGTTCGCGTCAACAAAACGCGTCAAAAAAGCCGCGCGCCCTCTTCCGTTATTTCAGCGACGAATTGACCGCCGTGAATTTGGTATTGAGCTGGGGTCCGATGGCCTGGACGGTGCCGATGATCGCAAGCGCGATGCCGCAGGCGATCAGGCAATATTCGATCGCGGTGGCGCCGGATTGATCGTTCAAAAATCTCGAAATCAGCTGACGCATTGCAAAACTCCCGCTGACGCCAAATCTCCCGCTGACGCCAAGTCTGTCACTGACGCTTTATGCGGATTTTCGCGCCCAGGCTTGCGGCGAAATCTAGGCGGCATTGGTTGCCAGCGTGTTGACGAACAGGCTGAATGCACGGTTAAGGCGAAGGCCGCTTTTTTGTTCCCACGCGCTTTTCGCCGATTGCCGCGGATTTCCGCCACGGCCGCCAGAGCCCTCCCGGTATTCATACGGAGACGGAAATTTACTTCGGGTTCGTGGCTCGCTTCACACCATGACCGGAACCAGACGTCCCCGAGCAGCGATCATGTCGGCGCAGAAGCGCGAAGCCCAAAAGAATTTTATCGCGATCCTGAGCGAGACCGTCGAAGAGCAATGCGCCGCCGTCCGGTTGGCTCAACCCGACCGGCCGAAGCCGCTCAGCTTGCTCGGCCGGCTGGCCGCGGCGTTGACCCGCGACCTCAATGCCGGGCGGCTGGCCAGATAATCATCGCCCGCCTCCTGCCCGGCCTGTCGGGATCGCTTGCCCGCATCAGGCCGGCCGCGATGCAAAACGAGATAGCAGAGCTTCCCGCAAACGCCAGCGTGCGCGCTTTACGGGCTAACGGATTCCTGTTCCAACTGGGCGACCAGGCCGGGCTCAACATCGGCCGGCGCGAAGAATAGGGATTCGGGAGGATCAGGCCATGAAGCTCGGCACCGCGATCGCGGAAATCATGAAGCGCGAGGGTATAGAGATTCTCTGCGGCTATCCGGTCAATCATCTGATCGAGCACGCCGCGGCCGCCGACATCCGGCCGGTGATGGTGCGGCAGGAACGCATCGGCATCCACATGGCGGATGCGATCTCGCGCGTCACCTCGGGGAATACGATCGGCGCCTTCTGCATGCAGCACGGCCCCGGTGCCGAAAACGCCATGGGCGGCGTCGCGCAATGCTACGGCGAGTCGGTGCCGGTGCTGGTACTGCCGATGGGCTATGCGCGGCGGATCGCCAATATCGAGCCGAACTTCAATTCCAGCCAGGCGATGAAGGCGTTTTCAAAATCCTCCGAGCCGATCAATCTCGCCGCCGAGGTCGGCAACATTTTTCGACGCGCGTTTACCAAATTGAAGAACGGCCGCGGCGGGCCCGTGATTGTCGAGATTCCCGCGGACATGTGGAACGAGGAAGTGCCGGAGCCGCTGAACTACACGCCGGTGCTGCGCACCCGCTACGGCGCCGATCCCGTCCACATCAAGGAAGCCGCGGCGCTGCTGGTCAACGCCAGGCGCCCGGTGATCTATGCCGGCCAGGGCGTGCATTACGCCAAAGCCTGGCCGCAGTTGAAGCGGCTGGCCGAGCGGCTCGCGATCCCGGTCACGACAAGCCTCGGCGGCAAGTCGTCCTTCCCGGAAACCCATCCGTTGTCGCTCGGCTCGGGCGGCCTCGCGGTGCCCCGCGCGGTGCCGAAATTCCTCGGCGAAGCCGATGTGATCTTCGGCATCGGCTGCTCCTTCACCGAGACGTCGTTCGGCATCGCGATGCCAAAAGGCAAGACCATCATCCACTCGACGCTCGATCCCAACCATCTCAACAAGGATGTCGAGGCCAAAATCGGCCTGGTCGGCGATGCCGCCCTGGTGCTCGACGCGCTGCTGGAAGAAGTCGGCAAGAGCGTCGGCGCGAACCGCGATGCGAGCGCGGTCGCCGCCGAGATCGCAGCCTCGCACAAGGAATGGCTCGCCAAGTGGATGCCGAAGCTGACCCACAACGATGCGCCGCTCAATCCCTATCGGGTGCTGTGGGACCTGCAGCACACCGTCGACATCCACAATACCATCATCACCCATGATGCCGGCAGCCCGCGCGACCAGCTCTCGCCGTTCTGGAAGGCGGTCGAGCCGTTGTCCTATATCGGCTGGGGCAAGACCACCCAGCTCGGCTACGGACTCGGCCTTGCGATGGGGGCCAAACTGGCAAAGCCTGAAAAACTCTGCATCAACGTCTGGGGCGACGCAGCGATCGGCTTTACCGGGATGGATTTCGAAACTGCCGTCCGCGAGCGGATTCCGATCATGTCGATCCTGCTCAACAATTTCAGCATGGCGATCGAACTGAAGGTGATGCCGGTCTCGACCGAGAAATATCGTTCGACCGACATTTCCGGCGACTATGCCGCGATGGCGCGCGCGTTCGGCGGCTACGGCGAACGGGTGACCAGGCCCGAGGACATCATCCCCGCCATCCAGCGCGGCATTGCCAAGACCAAGGAAGGCATTCCCGTGCTGCTGGAGTTCATCACGTCAAAGGAGACCGAGGTTTCGCGGCCGGGCACCTGACCTCATCCCGACCTGAGCTTGGGGACTGCGGCCCAGGGCCTCCGCCCTCCCCTTGAGCGGCAGCAGGCTTTGACCAATACTCGGGTATTGGCTATCTCGGCCTGCCCAAGATCCCCTATCAAAGCCTTTGAGCCCATGCCGCCGCATATCGACCGAACGGACTTTTGCGAATGACGGCGCTTCCGCAGGACGAGGTAGCGGATCTCAGCCGGCTGGTGGCCGAGCTCGAGCAGCGCCTCGAATCCAGTTTTGTCGTCCACGACGAGGCGATCGCTCGCCAGGCCGCGCTGGCGCGGGAGAATGCGCGGCTGCAGAGCGAGCTGGCCACCGCGGGGGATCGCGAGGCCGCCAGCGCGGAAATCCTGCGCACGATTTCCGAAGTGTCTGGTGACGCCGAGCGATCGCTGCAGCAGATCGTGGAGATCACCGCCCGCCTGTTCGGCGCTTCCAGCGTCCGGATCAGGCTCGCGGGGACCGGCGGGGGCCGTTCGTTCCATGTCGGCCGCAGTTCGGAAGCCATCCTGGCGACCGTTCCCGGCGCACAGGGGCACATCGGCGGTCGCAACCTGCCGGGCACGGTCCTCGCCGAAAATCGCCAGATTCACGTTGCCGATCTCGACCACATCGATCCCGACATGGCCGACTGGCCCGGCCTGCCCGTGGCACGCGCAGCCGGCACTCGAACCATTTCAGGCACGCCGTTGCGGCGCGAGGGCAATGCGATCGGTGCGCTCATCATCCACCGCGACACACTCATGCCGTTCACCGAGACCGAGCTAGCGCTGCAACAGAGTTTTGCCGACCAGGCGGCGATCGCGGTCGAGAACGCGCGGCTGTTCAACGAAACACAGCAAGCGCTGGAGCGGCAGACCGCGACATCAGACATTCTCAAGGTGATCGCCGCTTCTCCATCCGACGTGCAGCCGGTGTTCGACGCCATCGCTGCCAGTGCCAACCGCCTGATCGGCGGTTTCTCGACCACCGTGTTCCGCTTCATCGACGGCCAGATGCATCTGAAGGCATTCACGCGAACCAGTTCCGCCGGCGACGAGATGTTGCAGTCCTTGTTTCCGCGGCCGCTCGCCGCATTTCCGATCTTCGATCTGGTGAGCGAGGGCGAAACGGCGCAATTCACCGATACCGAAGCTGAATCGGTGCCATCCGAGGTGCGCGATCTGGCGCGCTCCCGCGGCTTTCGCAGCATGCTGTTCACGCCGCTGATGAACAACGGCGCGTCGATCGGCATGATCGGCATTACCCGGCCGGACCCCGGCGCATTCCCCGACCATCACGTCCAGTTGCTGCAGACTTTTGCGGATCAGGCCGTGATCGCGATCGAGAATGTCCGGCTGTTCGACGAAGTGCAGGCGCGCACCAATGATCTAAGCGAGTCGCTGCAGCAGCAGACCGCCACCGCCGACGTGCTCAAGGTGATCAGCCGCTCCGTGTTCGATCTGCAGACCGTGCTCGATACCCTCGTCGAGTCCGCCTACAAGCTCTGCGGCGCCGACCTCGGCCTGCTTTACCTGCGCGGCGACGAGGCATTTGAATGCAAGGCCATCGCCGGTGACGGCGTTGTGGAGGCGAGCCAGTTGTTCAAGGGACGCCCGATCCTCGCCGGCCGCGGCACGGCCGCCGAACGCGTAATCCTGACCGGAGAGATCCACAGCGTCCCGGACTTCGATCAGGACCCGGAACTCGATCCCAACGTCAGGGCTTTTCTGCGCCGCGCCGCCGAGGCAGGTTCGAGCGCGGGTCAGCTTCGGTCGTCGCTGGCGGTTCCCATGACGCGCGACAACATCGTCGTCGGCGTCATGGTGATCGCGCGTACGACGACCGGCCCATTCCCGGCGCGTCAGGTCGAACTGCTGCAAACCTTCGCCGACCAGGCGGTGATCGCGATCGAGAACGTTCGACTGTTCGACGAGGTGGAAGCGCGCACCCGCGATCTCAGCGAGTCGCTGCAGCAGCAGACCGCGACCGCCGACGTGCTCAAGGTCATCAGCCGCTCGGCGTTCGACCTGCAGACCGTGCTCGACACGCTGGTCGAATCCGCCGCGCGACTGTGCGAGGCGGACGAAGGCACCATCTTCCAGCCGAAGGGCGACGCCTACCGCCTGGTCGCAAGTTGCGGGCTCACGCCCGGCAAGAAGGGCTTTTTGGAAAACCACTCGTTCAGGCGGGACAATGAAACGACCGTTGGCCGCGTCTTGCTCGAAGGCAGAGCCGTTCATCTCGAGGACACACAAAACGATCCGAACTACAAGTTGCGGGATCCGGATCCGGTGCGGACGCGGCTCGGCGTTCCTCTGCTGCGCGAAGGCGCTCCGGTCGGCGTGTTCGTGCTGACGCGCCGCGAGCCCCGACCCTTCACCGCAAAGCAGATCGACCTCGTCCAGACTTTTGCCGACCAGGCGGTGATCGCGATCGAGAACGTCCGGTTGTTCGACGAGGTCGAGGCGCGTACCCGGGATTTGAGCGAGTCACTGCAGCAGCAGACCGCGACCGCCGAGGTGCTGAAAGTCATCAGCCGCTCGACCTTCGATCTGCAGACGGTGCTGGAGACGCTGATCACATCCGCCGTCGAACTGAGCGGCGCCAATCGCGGCGCGATCTTCCTGCGTCAAGGCGATGTGTTCCCGCTCAAGGCGGCGTCGAGCACCACGCCTGAATTCCTGCAATATTGGGCGGCCAATCCGCCGCGCGCGGGCCGCGGCTCGGCGACCGAGCGCGTGATCGCCTCAGGAAAGGTCGAGGAGATCCCTGACGTGCTCTCGGATCCCGAGATGAAAATGACGGCGGGCGCGCTGGTCCGGATTCGCGGCACGCTCGGCGTGCCGATGCTGAGGGATAACAAGGTCGAGGGCGTGCTGGTGCTGACGCGGCCCGAGCCCGGTCCGTTCAGCAAAAGCCAGATCGATCTGGTGCAAACCTTTGCCGACCAAGCGGTGATCGCGGTCGAGAACGTGCGCTTGTTCGACGAAACCCAGGCGCGCACCAGGGAACTCGCCGCTTCCCTCGAGGAATTGCGCACCGCGCAGGATCGGCTGGTGCAGACCGAAAAGCTCGCTTCGCTCGGCCAGCTCACCGCAGGGATCGCCCACGAGATCAAGAACCCGCTGAATTTCGTCAACAATTTCTCGTCGCTTTCGGCCGAATTGACCGACGAGTTGAACGACGTGCTGAAGACCGCCGACCTCGCCGACACGGTTCGCAGCGAGGTCGACGAACTGACAGGTTTGTTGAAGGACAACCTGCAGAAGGTGGTGCAGCACGGAAAGCGCGCCGATTCCATCGTCAAGAACATGCTGCTGCATTCGCGCGAGGGCTCGGGCGATCATCGCCCGGCCGACATCAACGCCCTGCTCGACGAAAGTCTCAACCTCGCCTATCACGGCGCGCGCGCCGAAAAGCCGCAATTCAACGTCACCCTGCAGCGCGATTTCGATCCGAACGCCGGCATGATCGAGGTTTTCCCTCAGGAAATCACGCGCGTTTTCCTCAATCTGATCGGCAACGGCTTTTATGCGGTGACCAAGCGCAAGGCGGACGGCGCCGAAAATTTCGACCCCGTCGTCAGCGCCGCCACCCGCGACCTCGGCGACCACGTCGAAATCCGGATTCGCGACAACGGCACGGGTATTCCGCCCGAGGTAGAGGAAAAGATGTTCAACCCGTTCTTCACGACCAAGCCGGCGGGAGAAGGCACCGGGCTTGGGCTTTCGATGAGTCATGACATCATCGTGAAACAACACGGTGGCAGCATCGATGTCGCGACCGAGCCCGGCCAGTTCACCGAATTTACGGTGCGGCTGCCGCGCAGCGGAAATATTTCAGATAAAAGATAGAGGTTTTGACGTGAGCGTTTTGGTTTTGGTGGTTGACGACGAACCCGATGTCGAGGCGCTGTTTCGCCAGCAATTCCGCAGGGATTTGCGGGCGCAACGCTTTGTCATGGATTTTGCCAATTCGGCGGCGGATGCGCTGGCGCGGATCGCCGGCACCATCGAGCAGTCGCTGATCCTGATCCTGTCCGACATCAACATGCCCGGCATGACCGGGCTCGAGATGCTGCCCAAGGTCAAGCAGTTGCGGCCCGAAGTGCCGGTCATCATGATCACCGCCTACGGTGATGCCGAAACAAAACGCAAGGCGATCGCCAGCGGCGCCACGGGGTTGCTGACAAAGCCGATCGACTTCACCCAGTTGCGGGAGGAAATCGACACCCGGCTGGCGCAAGCGGAGTAACCTCTTCCCTCTTCCCTCTTCCCTCTTCCCTCTTCCCTCTTCCCTCTTCCCTCTTCCCTCTTCCTCGTGGGAGAGGGTGGCTCGCAGGAGCGAAGCGAAGGCGAGACGGGAGAGGGGGCGCTGAGTCAGTGCTTGTGGTACCCCTCTTCCGCCCTCGCTTCGCTCGGGCACCTTCTCCCACAAGCGGAGAAGGGAAAGAAGGCGGGACGAGCGCGCGGCCGCTCACGGCTTAAAGAAGGCGGGATCGTTCAGCGCCTTGATCATGGTGTCGACCATGTCAGCCGCAGCGTGGTCCTCGCGCTCTTCCAGCAATTCCCACATCTTGCGCAAATTGGCGCGGATCGGCGCCTTCAGCGACGGATCGCGCTCGATCAGGGTGCGCGCAATGCAGAAGGCGATCGCCTCGCTGCCCATCTTGGCCTGCTCTACGGTGGGTTTGCTCATGGCGGCGCTCCTTGTCCAAGGTCAGGAATCCAATGGCGCCGCTGTTAGATCAAATCATGGCGGAGAGATAGAAGAAGCCGGAGGGCTCGGAGGAAGCAGCGTGGCAAAGGACCGGAACTATCCGGGCACCCTACTCCGTCATCGCCACCGGCTGCTTGGCCGGGCCGGCGAGCGGCCGTTCTTCCATCAGCACCATGCACAGCGATCCCGTGGCCAGCAGCACCGTGGCGGCGGCGAACACATAACGGAACGCCGCGATCATGTCGGGGGCCGAAATCGAATTGACGGGGCCGCGATGCTCGCCGCCCAGCGAAATATCGGCGCCGAGCGCCATCAAGAGGATGGTGCTGAAGGCCGCTACCGTGAAGGAAGCCGCCAGCGCGCGGAAGAAATTCATCGCGCCGGTCACCGTGCCGACCTGGGCCCGCGACACCGAGTTCTGCAGCGACACCACGCTGATCGGAAACGCGGTGCCGAGCCCGAGCGAAAACAGCGCCAATAGCGCGAGCAAGCTCCACAGCGGCAAGGTGGCAAACGTGAAGACGCATCCGACCGCGGCCGCGCAGGTCAGGCCGATGATCGCGACCCGCTTGTAATGTTTGGCGTGCGCCATGGTCTTACCGGCGATCGCCGCCCCGCAGGTCGAAATCGCCGCCAACGGAATCAGCGCCAGCCCGGCCTCGCTGGCGGTCAAATGATAAACCACCTCGTAATACAGCGGCAGATGCACGGTCAGCCCGATCATCGCGCCCATCGCGCAGCCGCCGGCGGCCATCGCGTAAGGCACCACCGATCCACCAAGCAAAGGCAGCGGCAAAAACGGCTCGCGGGCATTTCGCGCGTGCCAGACAAAGGCAAAAGCCAGCGCCACCGAAGAGCCCAGCATCGCCAGAATGGTCGGCGACAGCCACAGAAAACGATTGCCGCCCCAGGTCAGGACCAGCATGAACACGACGGCGGCCGCCATCAGCAGGATGCCGCCGAACCAGTCGACCTCGCGCTTGCGGTGGAACACCGGGATCTTGCGCATCTTGGGCAGCAGCGTCGCGAGTGCGATGACGCCGAGCGGCAGATTGATCCAGAACACCATCGACCAGTGCAGATGTTCGGCGAACACGCCGCCGAGCACCGGGCCGCCGATGCCGGCCGCGGTCCAGACGCCGCTGAAATAGGCCTGGTACTGGCCGCGTTCGCGCGGCGTCACGATGTCGGAGATCACGGTCTGCACGATCGGCATGATGCCGCCGCCGCCGAGACCTTGCAGGCCGCGCGCCAGGATCAGCACCGGCATGTTGGGGGCGAGGCCGCACAGCACCGATCCCGCGATGAAGGTGCTCAGCGCCACGATGATCATGGCGCGGCGGCCGTAGATGTCGCTCAGGGTGCCGAACACCGGCGCCACCGCGGTCGATGCCAAAAGATACGCCGTGATCACCCATGACAGGCTGGAGACGTCATGGAACTGGCGGCCGATGGTCGGCAGCGCGGTCGCGACGATGGTCTGGTCCAAGGCGGCCAGGAACATCGTCAGCATCAGGCTCATCAGGATGGTGCGGACTTCGCTCTGGGTCAGCGGCGCGCGCGGCGCCAACGGCGGCGCATCGCTGAGATCGAGCACCTCGGTCGGGATATGGGAGAGCTCGGCGGCGAGCTCATCGGACAATAATTGTTGCTCGGCAGGTTGATCGCTCTGCCGTTCGTATTTGTTCATCTCACGCGCATAATTTGCCCGCGCCGGCCGCGCGGAAGGGAATCGTTCTCTGATCCCTATCTACGCGGCAAAAGCATTCTCCGGCAGCGGGTCAGGCGCATGGGTGCCTCCCGCAGAGCACAATCGCGATTACGTGATACCGGCGCGAACGCCCGCGTTGTCGCGCCTCAGGTTTTCGGCCGCTTTTTCAGCCTCGCGCGCTTCGGCAGCAGCGCCGGCCATTGCACGATGTGGTCTTCGAGATCGGCGTCGGGAATATCGTCCTCGGTGCCCTGCACCCGCCCGCGCACGGAAACGCCGGCCTCATGCACGGTGTTGGGATCGCCGGAAATCAGCGGATGCCACCAATAGAGATCGCGGCCTTCCGCGACCAGCTTGTAGCCGCAGCTCGGCGGCAGCCAGTTCAGGGTCCGGACGTTTTCCGGAGTCAGCCGCACGCAGTCCGGAACCAGGTCGGAGCGGTTTTCGTAGTCCTTGCAGGCGCACAGCCCGGCATCCAGCAATTTGCAGGAGACGTGGGTGAAATAGATCTGGCCGGTATCCTCGTCTTCCAGCTTTTCCAGACAGCAGCGTGCGCAGCCGTCACACAGGCTCTCCCATTCGGCGTTGGACATCTCTTCCAACGTCTTGGTTTTCCAGAAGAATCCTTCCTGGCCGGAAGGGCGTTTGGGGGCGGCTGTCATGGGATATCAGGGGTTCCGGGCGAACCTATTGGAGGCAAGCCAAATACGGCGCTTACGCCCTTCTAGGGGCTATCGCCGCGGCGGGGCAAGCGCGGCGTTCGGCGATCCCCTGTTGCGTTAGCTTTGCCGTTCAATATCGCAGTCCCGCCATTGGTTTATGGCCTCTGCTCGGCTACAAAACCACCGAGTCCCCAATGACGCGATTTGCGCCTTGGGTTTGCCGCAACATTCCCGCAAGACGTCTCGGCGACGCCTGAAACGGCGCGCCGGCGCTTTCGAACCGACCAAGGCCCCCGGTGCCTCAGATACTGCCACCGACATGGAAGCAAAAGATCCGGAACTTCTTCCTGGATCTGGACGCGCGCATCGACTCGACCCTGTTCTCGTCGGGCAAGGGCGCGCGCGAACTCTATGAGCGCTACTCGACCTTCATGGACCGCTTCTACGTCGGCCGCTGGAAGCGCTGGGTGTTCATCGAGCCGCTGTCGGAAGCCGCCACGATCGGGCTCGGCGGCCTGATCCTGATGCTGGCGCTGGCGATCCCGGCGTTTCGCGAGACCGCCGACGAGGACTGGCTGAAGAAATCCGATCTCGCTGTCACCTTCCTCGATCGCTACGGCAATCCGATCGGCAGCCGCGGCATCAAGCACAATGATTCGATTCCGCTGGAAGACTTTCCGGACAATCTGATCAAGGCGACGCTCGCCACCGAAGACCGTCGCTTCTACGATCATTTCGGCATCGACATTCCCGGCCTGGCGCGCGCGCTGGTGACCAACGCGCAGGCCGGCGGCGTGCGTCAGGGCGGTTCGTCGATCACGCAGCAGCTGGCGAAAAACCTGTTCCTGACCAACGAGCGCACCATCGAGCGCAAGGTCAACGAAGCCTTCCTCGCGATCTGGCTGGAGACGCGGCTCACCAAGAACGAGATCCTGAAACTCTATCTCGACCGCGCCTATATGGGCGGCGGCACTTTCGGGGTCGACGGCGCGGCGCATTTCTACTTCAACAAGTCGGCGCGCGACGTCAATCTGGCGGAAGCCGCGATGCTCGCCGGCCTGTTCAAGGCGCCGACCAAGTACGCGCCGCACATCAACCTGCCCGCCGCGCGCGCCCGCGCCAACGTGGTGCTCGACAATCTGGTCGATGCCGGCTTCATGACCGAGGGCCAGGTGTTCGGTGCCCGGCGCAATCCCGCCACCGCGGTCGATCGCCGCGACGAGAATTCGCCGAACTATTATCTCGACTACGCGTTCGACGAGATGCGCAAGCTGGTCGACACCTTTCCCAAATCCTACAATGAGCGCGTCTTCGTGGTCCGCACCGCGATCGACATGAACGTGCAGCACGCCGCCGAAGAAGCCATCGAAAACGAGTTGCGGCAGTTCGGGCGCGATTATCACGCGACGCAGGCCGCGACCGTGGTCTCCGATCTCGACGGCGGCATCCGCGCCATGGTCGGAGGACGCGACTATGGCGCCAGCCAGTTCAACCGCGCCGTCGACGCCTATCGCCAGCCGGGTTCTTCGTTCAAGCCCTATGTCTACACCACGGCGCTTTTGAACGGCTTCAAGCCGAGTTCAATCATGGTCGACGGTCCGGTCTGCATCGGCAACTGGTGTCCGCAGAATTACGGCCACTCTTATTCCGGCGCGGTGACGCTGACGCAGGCGATCACCCATTCGATCAATGTCATTCCGGTCAAGCTGTCGATCGCGCTCGGCGGCAAGGCCGGACCGAAGGCCGGCCGCGCCAAGATCGTCGAGGTCGCGCGCCGGTTCGGCATCAAGGCGCCGCTGCCCGACACGCCGTCGCTGCCGATCGGCGCCGACGAAGTCACCGTGATCGAACATGCGGTCGCCTATGCGACCTTCCCCAACAAGGGCAAGGCGGTAACGCCGCATGCGGTGCTGGAAGTGCGCACCGGCGCCGGCGATCTGGTCTGGCGCTGGGATCGCGACGGCCCGAAGCCGACGCAGGCGATTCCGGCTTCGGTCGCCGCCGACATGGCGGGCATGATGAGCCACGTGGTCAGCGAAGGCACCGCGCGCCGCGCCGCGCTCGACGGCATCCCGACCGCCGGCAAGACCGGCACGACGAATGCCTATCGCGACGCCTGGTTCGTCGGCTACACCGGCAACTTCACCTGCGCGGTGTGGTACGGCAATGACGATTACTCGCCGACCAACCGGATGACCGGCGGTTCGCTGCCGGCGCAGACCTGGCACGACATCATGGTCGCCGCGCATCAGGGCGTCGAGGTCAAGGAACTGACCGGCGTCGGCATGGGCACCAAACTGCCGCAGCCGCCGGGCGCGGCAGCTACCGTCGCAGCCAACAGCGCGCCGAAGGTGCTCGACATCAAGCCGGGCCCGCCGCCGGTACTGACCCGGCGCGGCGCCGATGTGCTGGTGCAGACCGAGAAGATGCTCGACGACGTCGCCAAGACCGCGGGCGCCACGCCGGTCCCCACCGACCCAAAACCCGCGCGCTCGACGTCGCTGGCCTTCCCGGAAGACTTTGCAGCAGCGCCCGGCGATCCGACGGCTGTCGCGCGCAAGAACTGATAATGAACCGACTGTGAACTGACCGTGCGGCTGATCTTCATCACCTTGCTGGCGCTCGTGATCGCCACCGCCGTCGGCCTCGGCGCGACGTGGCTGACCGCGACCCGCGGCACCGATTTCGGAACGCTGCGGATCGGCGCCTGGACCGCGCGGCCGAAAACCGGCACCGCCGACGTCGATCCCTATTCGCGCGCCTCGATCGCGCGCGCCGGCGATTTGCCGATCGGCCAGGGCGACGGCGTGGCGTTTCTCGCGACCACCGACGACAGGAAGAAGCCGCTCGACGGGCGCTGCGACGTGGTGGTCAGCGGCGTGACGCCGGCGGCGCGGTTCTGGACGCTGACGCTCTATGACCTCAAGGGACGTTTGGTCGCCAATTCGCTGCAGCGCTACGGTTTTACGAGCGAGGAGATCATCCGCAGCGCCGACGGGACGTTCGAGGTGCGGATGGCGTCGCGGTCGCGCGCCGGCAACTGGCTGCCGACCGGCGGCATCGAGCGCTACGCGCTGATGCTGCGGCTGTACGATACCCCGGTGGGGGTAGCGACGCGCACGCCGCGCGACGCGCCGATGCCCGCGATCGCAACGGCGGGGTGCCCATGATCCGGCTGGTGTTCACCGTCATCGCAGGCGTGCTGCTGGGCGGCGTGGTTCATCTCGTCAGCGTGCTGGCGTTGCCGCGCATCGCAAGCCAGGACGCCTATTCCAGGCTCAGCGCGATCACCAAGCTCAACGCGGTCACCGCGCTGCCGGTCGCCGATCCCGGCAATACGCTGATGCCCTATATGGATCCGGCGTTTGCGACCGCGATCTGCCGTTACGATCTGTCGGGTGGTCCGATCAAACTCGCGGTTCCGGTCAGCCAGGCCTATACCTCGGTGTCGTTCTATACCCGCAGCGATGTCGCCTATTACGCCATCAACGACCGCTCCGCCGGACGCAAGGTGATCGAACTCAATCTGATGACCGAAGCCCAGCACGCCGACCTCCCTGAGGACGAAGACATCACCGCGGCCGACCGCCTGATCATCGATTCCCCGACCTCGACCGGACTGATCGTGCTGAAGGCGCTCGCCGCCGAGCCCGGCCTGATGCCGCTGGCGCAAGCCTCGCTCGCCGCCGCAAGCTGCAAGGTGCAGACCGACGCGCCGCAGGCCGAAGCGGCGCCGCCGCCTCCCGCGGCGAAACAGACGGGGCCGGTGCCGAAGCGGTGAGCCAGTTGCTGCCCGACGATGACGAATGCGTCTGCAACAAAGTAGCCCGACGACGGCACCTTGTTTGAAATTCCCGCGTGCGCGGAGACGATCCGCCCTATCCCTTCACGACCACCGCATGCCCGATCACGGGTTGGGCGGCGACCGGAGGGTTGGCGGTTTGGGCGGCGAGTTCGTTGATCAGGCGATCGGCCTCGGCCGCCATGTTGTCGGGCGCCTGGACCACCAGCCGCTCCAGCGCCCAGCGATAGGACGAGATCCTGCGCTCCAGGCACTGCTGCACCCATTGCACGATCATGGTGTTCTCTTCCATGCGCGCGACTGCGTCGGCGCGCTCGCGCGGCGACAATTCGGAGACGTGCGGAAGGCTGGCGTTACGCTTGCGGTCGAGATCGAGCACTTTTATGGCGGTAGAGAAGAACGGCTCGAACCGGCTGATGTCGTCGCGCACGTCGTCGATCAGTTGCGAATAGCGCGAGGAGTCCGAGCGGTGCGGCTCGTCGATCAGCATGCGGCCATAGGCGGAGCGATCGAACGCCGGCGCGCCCTGCCGCCATGGCGAGGGCAGCGGCCTGTAGTCGCCGAACACGCTCTTCCAGGCCGGGCGCGAATGCGGCGGCTCGATCAGTGGATAGGCCTGGTCGCGAAGCTGGCGTTCATAATCGGTGAGCTGGAATTGCGACGGGCGCAGGCCGACACTGCCGGTGACCTCGGCGCCCATCCAGCGGTGCATGTCGTCGTTGCGGAAATCCGCGCGGGTGCGGCCGAAATCGCCGCCGCTGCAGCCGCCGAGCGCGAGACCGAGCAGCAGCACAGGCAGCGCCCGCGGCGAAAGCGGAATCTGCCACTTGGTCCGGATCGAAAAGCGCGTCTCCGGCATATCAGGATTTCCAGATGTCGGTCGGGGTGTCAGCGGCGACGGCGGCGGCGTCCGGGGGCCGTTCCCTCTTCCGGCCCGCTGCCGTCGCTGGTCTCGTCGGGTTCGCGTTCGATGCGGATGACGGGAAGGATCAGGACGGTGCCTGCTTCGCGCGGACCGCCATCGATGCCTGGGGCTTGGATGCCAAGGGCTTGCCGCCGCGAAGCCGCATCCGCCGGAAATTCAATGATGGTGCCCATAATAAAACTCTCTCTGACCGCCGCACCGACATGATTTGGCCGGCGATTGCGCATCATTAAGAACAGGACGTGGTTAACGGCATCTTAATGCGCTGTTGCCCGCCCGCATCGGTCTTTACGCGAGGAGCTGTGCCGATATGGCCAAAGCCACAGTCAACCTTCACCGATTGTTTTCCTTAACGAGCTATTAAAACAACCGGCCTAGGCTGGTCCAAAGCATTACTCAGTCGCGTATTCAGACATGACCGCTCCTCCGATGTTCCCGGGTTTCGATGGGTTGATGATTTTGTCCCGCCGCGAAGGCGTCGACATTCGCCCGACCTTGCTGCGCGTGCTGACCGACCTTTATGTACAGGCCCGCACGCATAGCGCCGAGGAAGCCCGCCAGTTCGTCGAACTCACCTCCCGCCTGATCGATGAAGTCGATGATGCCACCCGCGCCGCGGTGCGGGCGCGGCTTTCGATCTATCCGGGCACGCCGGCCATCATCGCCGCAAAACTCGGGATCGTGCCCACCCGCGGCGACATCCGCGTACCGGTGCCGACCGAACTTCCAGCGCCGCAGCCGGTGCCCGCCCCCGAGGTCAGGACCCCGAGCGAGGCGGAGCAGCGGCTGGCCTCGAACCTGACGATGCAGCCGACCGACGCCGCCGAAATCAGCGAGATGTTTTTCCGCGCCGCGGCCTCCGAGCGCGCGTTGATCCTGCATAATCTGCCGGAAACGCCGCTGCGCGCATCGGCGCGGATCCCCGCCGCCCGAGCCAGGCAGGCGATCCAGACGCTGGAAATGGCGGCGTTTGCCGCTGACGTCGAGAATTTTACGCTGGAGATCGGCGAGGCCTTGATCCTGCCGGCAAAGGTCGCGGCACAGGTGGTGGGCGATCCCGGCGGCGAGCCGCTGGCCTGCGCCGCAAAAGCGCTGGATATGCCGGCTGCCGCCTTCCAGCGCGTGCTGCTGTTCCTCAAGCCCGAATTCGGCTCTTCCGTGAACGATGTCTATCGGCTGTCGCGGCTGTATGACCGCCTGAGCGAACGCTCGGCGTTGATCATGCTGGCGGCGTGGCGCGGCTCGACGCTCGCGGTCACCCGCGCCAAGTATCGGCCTACGCTATACGACGACGAACGCCATCGCGCCCGCTCGGCGCCGGCGCAGACCCGCCCGGCGGTGCAGCCCGGCTCGAGCATCGCGCAGCGCACCACATCGAAGAACGGCGGACGTTAAAATTTTGCCGGATCAGGCTTTTGCCAGGTCGAGAAAATGCCTTCCGGCCCTGTCCTCGGTTTCGACGATCCAGGCATCGGGATCGAATTTCAGTTCCCGCGCCAGCCGCTCTTCGACCGCGGCCTCCGGCACCGGCTGCGCCGAGCCCGGCACGAACAGCCGCTCGACCGGCCGGCTTTCGTCATAGACCGTCTGCGGCGCCGGCGCATACAGCATGGCGTTGCCGTCAAGCAGGCCGATCTTGACGAACACCGCGCCGGCCTCCTCGGCGCCGCGCTTGCGCACGGCGCCGAAGATGCCCTCGGTCTGGCAGCGGCGCAGATAGGCGGCCACCCATATGCTGGATTTGAGACGAGACATTTGAGTGAGAGGTTACCGGATTGGAGCGTGACAGGAGAGTAGAAGGATTTCGAAAGATGCACGCGGCCGCAGCCCACAAGCCGCCCCGCCCCTGATCGTTCAGGCTTCTATTACAGACCCAACCGATGCAGGTCCATTACCAATAGCTCAGGCCGCCGCCGCAAACCCGCGCGGATTGACGATGTACTCCTTGAGCGCGTTGTTCGCCGCATCGACCTCGACCAGCGATACGTCGTAGCTCCAGAGGTCGGCGAGATGCTGCAATACGCGCCGGGCGTCGGTCTCGTTCAGCCGCGCGCCCTTGATCACGGCGTGGCGCAACATCAGACGGCGATCGCCGGCGAGATCGACATCGACCACCTCGATGTTCGGGTCGATGTAGCCGACATCATATTGCCGCGCCAGTTCGCGGCGGATGCGGCGATAGCCGCGGGCGTCGTGGATGGCGTCGACCCTGATGCCGGCGGTGATCTCGGGATCGTCATGCAGATGGAACATCCGCATCTGCCGCATCAGCCGCGGGCTGAGGAACTGGCTGATAAAACTCTCGTCGCGGTAGTTGGCCCAGACGTTGCGCAGCACCGCCATCGGATCCCCAGTGCCCGCAATCTCCGGAAACCACTCACGGTCTTCGTCATCGGGTGCGCGGACGATGCGCTCGATGTCCTGCATCATCGCAAAACCGAGCGCGTAAGGGTTGAAGCCGGAAAAACGCCGGTCGTCGAAATCGGGCTGGAACACGACATTGGTGTGCGACTGCAAAAATTCCAGGAAATTGCCGTCGGAGATCCGGCCCTGCTCATGCAGGCGGGTCATGATGCGGTAATGCACGTAGGTCGCGGTGCCCTCGTTCATCACCTTGGTCTGGCTCTGCGGATAGAAATATTGCGCGATGTGGCGGACGATCCGCAACAATTCGCGCTGCCAGGGTTTTAGGCGGGGTGCGGCCTTTTCGAGGAAGTACAGCAGGTTTTCCTGCGGCAGCCCGAGCATCTGGCGACGCCGTTCGCTGTTGAGCAAGGCCTCGCTCTTGACGGGCCCGGTCGGCACCGTGCGCCAGAGATCGTTGAACGCGGCTTCCGCATGCTGGCGGCGTTCGCCGGCGCGTTTTTCCTCGGCGCGCAGGTCGAGCTTCTTCTTGCCGGGATAGCGGTCGATGCCGTGCGACATCAGCGCATGCGCGGCATCGAGCGTCTGCTCGACCGCGAGCCGGCCATGCCGCTCCTCGCATTGCGCGACGTAGCCCTTGGCGAAGTCGAGATAATCCAGAATGCCGTCGGCGTCGGTCCACTGCCGGAACAGGTAATTGTTCTTGAAGAAATGGTTGTGGCCGAACGCGGCATGCGCGATCACCAGCGCCTGCATGGTCGCGGTGTTTTCCTCCATCAGATAGGAGATGCAGGGCGAGCTGTTGATCACGATCTCGTAGGCGAGACCGCTAAACCCCTTGCGGTAGGAGGCTTCCTGAAACGCAAAATGCTTGCCGAACGACCAGTGCTTGTAGAACAGCGGCATGCCGACCGAGGAATAGGCATCCAGCATCTGCTCCGCGGTGATGACCTCGATCTGGTTGGGATAGACGTCGAGCCCGAGTTCGGACCGCGCTATCTCCTCGCAGGCGTCGTGAATCCGCTGCAAGGTCGGAAAATCCCAATCGGCGCCCTCGAACAGGCGTTCGGCTGCAGCGGTCATGGCGCAATCTTCTCCTGTTTACCGCGGCGGTGAAACAGGTCGTGAAACACCGGAAAGATTTCGCTGCGGTCGCTGACCTTGCGCATCGACAATGGCGCGCCGCTGGCCCGAAGCCGCTCATACAGCGACCACAGCGAGGAGTCCGACATGTCGAACGTGCTGCCGCCGCTTTCGCCGACTTCGAGATAGGCGAAGAACTGGCTGACCGGCAGGATCATCTCGGTCAGCAGCCGGCCGGCGACCTCGCCGTCCGAGCTGGAATTGTCGCCGTCCGAGGCCTGCGCCGCGTAGATATTCCAGTCGGCCGGGCGAAACCGCGAGCGGACGATATCGTGCATCGCCTGCAACGCGCTCGACACCAGTGTTCCGCCGGAGGCCGGACCGTGGAAGAAGGTTTCCTCATCGACCTCCTCCGCCCGGTCGGTATGACGAATGAACACGATCTCGACATGGCGATAGCGCCGCTTCAGGAACACGTAGAGCAACATATAAAACCGCTTTGCCAGATCCTTCATGTGCTCGGTCATCGAGCCCGACACGTCCATCAGGCAGAACATCACGGCCTGCGCCACCGGTTTTGGAAGCGTCTCGAAACGCCGGTAGCGGATGTCGATCGGATCGATGAACGGGATCCGGCGAAATTTTGCCTTGAGCGCCTCGATCTCGGCGAGCAACGCCGGGCGGCGTTCTTCGCCACAATCCGCCAGTTGCGCCTCGAGCTCGGCAATCTGTTCCGGCCGCGGCCGCCGCAGCGCCACCCGCCGCGCCAGCGCCAGCCGCGTTGTGCGGCTCACCGAAATATTGGCAGGCGAGCCGGACGTCGCGTAACCCGCGCGGTGAATCCCCTCGCCTTCGGCTTCCGCAAGTTTCCGTTTTGCCAGATCGGGCAATTCAAGATCGTCCAGAAACAGATCGACGAATTCGTCACGGCTCAGCACGAACCGGAACGCATCCTCGCTGTCGCCTTCTCCCGGGTCGGACGCCCTGCCGCGGCCCTCCCCGGAACGCGGCAGCATGTCGCCTTCAATGAACTTCTTGTTGCCGGGCAGCACCATGTCGCGGGTGCCGCCCTCGCGGCGAAAGCGCGGCTCGTCCATGCCGTCGAGCGGAATGGAGACCTCGCCGCCTTCCAGCACATCCTTGATGTCGCGGCCTTCCGAGGACTTCTTGACCGCGCTCTTTACCAGCGCCTTGGCGCGGCGCAGGAAACGCTGGCGGTTCTCAAGACTCTTGCTACCCGGATTGAGACGCCGATCGACAATATGCATGGCTATCCCTAGGCCGACTCAGCCGGCTTGTTTGACGCGCATGTACCATTCGACCAGCCGGCGGACCTGGCGCTCGGTGTAGCCGCGCTCCACCATTCGCGCGACGAACTCGCCGTGCTTCTTCTCGGTGTCGCCGTCCTTCTTCGACCCGAACGAGATCACCGGCAGCAAGTCCTCGACCTGGGAGAATATCCGCTTTTCGATCACTTCGCGAATCTTCTCGTAGCTGGTCCAGCCTGGGTTCTTGCCGCCGTTCTGCGCCCGCGACCGCAGCGAGAACTTTACCACCTCGTTGCGGAAGTCCTTGGGGTTGGCGATGCCGGCGGGCTTCTCGATCTTGGTCAGTTCCTGGTTGAGCAGCTCGCGATCGAGCAATTGCCCGGTGTCGGGATCCTTGAAATCCTGGTCTTCGATCCAGGCGTCGGCATAGTCGACGTAGCGGTCGAACAGGTTCTGGCCATAGTCCGAATAGGATTCGAGATAGGCCTTCTGGATTTCGTGGCCGATGAATTCGGCATAGCGCGGCACCAGATCGGCCTTGATGAACTCCATGTAGCGCTTTTCGACTTCCTCGGGGAGCTGTTCGCGACGGATCGCCTGCTCCAGCGCATACATCAGGTGCACGGCGTCGGCGCCGAGTTCCGACGTGTCGTGATTATAGGTCGCCGCCAGGACCTTGAACGCAAAGCGCGTCGAAGCGCCGTCCATGCCCTCGTCGACGCCGGCCGCATCCTTGTATTCCTGGACGCTGCGGGCCTTCGGGTCGGACTCCTTCAGGCTTTCGCCGTCGTAGACCCGCATCTTGGCAAACAGCGTCGAGTTCTCATGCTTGCGCAGCCGCGACATCACCGAGAACCGCGCCAGCGTCTCGAGCGTCGCCGGCGCGCAAGGCGCGGTCGCGAGCTCCGATCCCTGGATCAGCTTCTCGTAGATCTTCTGCTCTTCGGTGACGCGCAGGCAGTACGGCACCTTGATGACGCAGATGCGGTCGATGAAGGCCTCGTTGTTCTTGTTGGTCTTGAAGCTCTGCCACTCGGATTCATTGGAGTGAGCGAGAATGACGCCCGTGAAAGGAATCGCGCCGATATTCTCGGTGCCGATGTAGTTGCCTTCCTGGGTCGCGGTCAGCAGCGGATGCAGCATCTTGATCGGCGCCTTGAACATCTCGACGAACTCGAGAATGCCCTGGTTGGCGCGATTGAGGCCGCCGGAATAGCTGTAGGCATCCGGATCGTTCTGCGCGAAGGTTTCCAGCTTGCGGATGTCGACCTTGCCGACCAGCGAGGAGATGTCCTGGTTGTTCTCGTCGCCGGGTTCGGTCTTTGCGATCGCGATTTGCCGCAGGCGCGAGGGCTGGATGCGCGCGACGCGGAATTGCGAGATATCGCCGCCGAAGGATTCAAGGCGCTTGTAGCACCACGGGCTCATCAGGCCGTTGAGGCGGCGGCGCGGAATGCCGTATTTCTCCTCGATCATCGGCCCAAGCGTTTCCGGATCGAACAGGCTGAGCGGAGACTCAAACACCGGGCTCAGTTCGTCGCCGGCCTTCAGCACGTAGATCGGGTGCACTTCCATCAGCGACTTCAACCGCTCGGCCAGCGACGACTTGCCGCCGCCGACGGGACCCAGCAGATAGAGAATCTGCTTGCGCTCCTCGAGCCCTTGCGCGGCGTGGCGGAAGAATCCGACGATGCGCTCGATGGTTTCCTCCATGCCGTGGAAGCCGGAGAACGCCGGATAGGTCCGCATGGTGCGGTTCAAAAAAATACGGCCAAGGCGGGGGTCCCTGGCCGTGTCGATCATCGTGGGTTCGCCGATCGCCGCCAGCAACCGTTCGGCCGCATTGGCATATCGTAACGGATCGCTTCGACACGATTCCAGATATTCCGCCATCGACATGTCGGTCTGGCTTCGCGCTTCGAACGACCGGGCGAAAGCGTTGAACAGAGAATCGTTGTACATGATCCCTCTCCACAATCTGATCGCTGTACGGCTGCGTCGCGGACTAGCTCACCATCGGGGCGTTGCCCCGCATTACGAATCAGCCTCAGCACCTGGGTCGATTGGACACTCTGCGCAGCTTACGGCGCAACGCAGATCGTGGGCAACAAATGAGTCATAAACAGGCAATTGCCGAATCATTGTGCGATCCACGCCACTGTTGCCGAAATGAGATACCATTTCGCAGCGCTGTAACCGAGCGGCAACAATACACCGTTCCGTGACTTCCCCGCGAGGAGTCGACGCCGTTGCATGAGCCAGTAGTGCTACGGAGGTGCGTTGGACAAACGCCCGCAGTCTCAACGCGCGGCGCATGCGCCGGTTCCCGCGTCAGTCGATCGGATGTCCGATCATCGCGGCAAGTTCGCGCACCAGACGCTCGTTCATTTGTCCGGTCGCCGGAATCTTGCGCTCGCGCTCGAACTTCACGATCGCCGCCTGGGTGTCCGGGCCGACGGTGCCGGTCGGTTTCAACTGACCGTAGCCATATTCGGTCAGCGCGCGCTGCACCGCCGCCACACGGCGCGAACCGCCCGGGCTCAGCGAACTGTCGCTGCGGGAGGAAACCGGGATCGCCGCCGGCGGACGCGGGATCGAGGATGTCGCGATCGGCGCCGTGCTCGTCGCCTTGACGAGATTGGTCAGCGGATCGGCGCTCCTGGGATCGGCCGCCTTCGGTTCCGCTGCCTTGATCTCGACGGTTCGAGGTTCGGGAGCTTTGGATTCGGAAAGCTTGGGTTCGGGAGGCCTGGGTTCGGGCGCAATCACTTCCGACCGGTCCGCTTCCATCGGCCGCGGGCGCGGCAACGGGCTGACTGGCGCTTGCGCGGGCACCGGCATCGTCACGATCGAGCCGAACATTGGCGAAGGGTGCGGCCCGGCCTGCAGGAACAGCGCATTGGCGACGATGGCTGCGATCGCGATAAAGGCCAGCACGCCCGCAACCGTGTCCTTCGGGCTGTGCAGCAGGATACGCAGCAACAGGCCGCGCTCGGCTTCCGCTTCGGCTGCAACCGCTTCGGCGCCGCGACGGCGGCGACGGCGGGGCATGTCTTCTTCGTCATCGGCGATTCGTCTAGGCACTTCTCTTCACCTGGTAGGTTTGCTCCGGCGGCCCCGATCGCGCCGCGGGGTTGAGTGTCGCGATATTGCTCGACGGCTCGCGGGCGGGCGGCGTGAACGCCAGCGGCAGCGCGACCGTCACGGTGGTTCCCTCGTCGATCTTGCTCTGCACGGTCATTTCGCCGGCATGAAGGCCGACCAGGCTTTTCACGATCGACAGGCCAAGCCCGGTTCCTTCGTGGCGCCGCTGATAGGTTTTGCCCGCCTGGAAGAAAGGATCGCCGACACGCTTGAGGTCGTCGGCGGCAATCCCCACGCCGGTGTCGGTGACGCGAAGCACCATCCGCGGTCCTTCGATGGCGGCGGAGACCGTCACCGTGCCGCCGCGTTCGGTGAACTTGATGGCGTTGGAGACGAGGTTGAGGACGATCTGCTTGAACGCGCGCGGATCGCCGGTCATGCCGGGCAAATCCTCGTTGGCGCGGATCACGAGGTCGATGCCGCTCTCGCGCGCCTTGAGCGCCAGCAGATTGCAGCAATTGAGCAACGCCGCGCGCGGCGTGAACGGTTCCGGCAGAATTTCAAAACTGCCGGACTCCATCTTGGACATGTCGAGGATGCCGTTGACCACCGACAAGAGATGCTGACCGGAATCGTTGATCAGCTGGGCATATTCCTTGCGCCGCGCCGCCTTGAGCATCAACGCGTCTTCCTGAACGATCATTTCGGAGAAACCGATGATGGCGTTGAGCGGCGTGCGCAGCTCATGGCTCATGGTCGCGAGGAAGCGGCTCTTGGACGCGTCGGCCTGCTCGGCCGCGGTGCGCGCCAGATCGAGCGCCTGCTCCTGGATCTTGCGATCGGTGATGTCGCGCATCACGGCGACCACCTCGGCCTCGGATGCGGCCGAAACGCCGGATGTCTTGCCGAGCGGGCGGCAGCGCATTTCGACCCAGATGAAATCGACCGAATTGTTCGAGCCGCGCTCGCCGCCACGCGGCGCATCGCGCCTGAGACGAAACTCGACGCTGCGTTCCCCGTCGCCGCGCGCGGCATCCGACAACGCCGTCAGATAGGCCGGCCGATCGGCGACATGGACGCGCTCGAACAGGCCGTGGGCCAATAATCGCGGCGCGGGTGTACCAAGCATGGCCTCGGCCGCCGGTGAAATAAACTGCACGTCGCCGTTGCGGTGGTGGCGCGAAATCACGTCGCTCATGTTGCGCGCCAATAGCCGGTAGCGATCTTCCTCGACATAGAGCAACGACACGCTGGTGCGCGCCAGCGACTCCGCGCTGAACGCAAGTCCCGCGGCATAAAGCGTGCCCGATGCGACGCCAAACGCCATGCACAGGGTGCGCAGGGCCGGATCCGGCGTCGGCAACATGCCGAACTGACCGAGCACCATCAACAGCGCGGCACACGCCAGCGCCACGCCAGAGGCAAAGGCGACCACGCGGCGCGATGCCGAAAGCGCGGCCTCCAGCGGAATGACCACCAGCCAGACCGCGGCAAAGGATTCGATGCCGCCGGTGCCGATGGCGACCGTCATCACGAGGCCTGCCAGCGCCAACGACGACAAAACGTAAGCGCCTTCGTAGCGGCCGGTGCGCGACAGAAACCACGACAGCAGGATCGGCGCGATCAGCCAGGCGAACGCCACGACATCGAGCGCGCCGGGCGCACCGCGCAGCGCGATGTAGACCGGGAATGCCGCAAGCGCCGCGAGGCTCCCCAGGAGCCGCGGCGCAATGAAGGCGCGATGACGCGCGCTGGTCAGCACGTCATAGCGCGCGGACGGGTGCAGCAGCGCATCGAGGCAATCGCGGAAGATATTCAAAACAGTCACGGCACTCGCGCTTCGGCCTTGTTCGTCCAAACAGACGCGCCGGAACGCCCCCTTTATCTTTGCGCCACCGTGTCAGAGCGACATTAAGCTAACGCTAAGGCGTCGCGTCCGGTTGCCGGAGGCGGTAACTTCGCGGGCATTTTCATCGGTTCCGCCCGGCGCATTCGGTCCGGATGGTGAACGAGCGGTTTCCGGCCCGAGGCGCTTATGGTTTCGAAATGGTGGACGCCTCGGTCGGGCGATTTCACCGCGAAATTCCGCATCAATCGAAAATTTACACCGAATCAAATCAGTCGGATTTTCCGCGAATTTTCGCCGGATTAATCTCAATGCAAACACTTGCGATTTATCGACGGCTGTTAAGTCAGGGATTGATTGCGCGGGATCAAGCGCAACGGGATCAAAAAGAGACGGCTAGGGTCGCGAGATGTTTTTTCTGCTCCGCATGGCGTTCTGGCTCGGGCTTGTGCTCGTGCTGTTGCCCAGAGAGAAGACACCTGAATCGGGAAAGCTGCCGCAGATCGGCGCCTCGCAGGCGGTGCAGGCGGCGACCGCGGCCGTCTCCGACATGAGCCAGTTCTGCAAGCGCCAGCCCGCGGCCTGCGAAGTCGGCGGCCAGGCCGCCGCCGTGATCGGCCAGCGCGCCGAAGACGGCGCGCGCAAGCTGTACAAGATCATCATCGACAAGCGTGCGCCCGACCACACCGGCTCGATCGGCCTCGTCGAGAACGCGGATTCCTCGCCCGCGGATCTGGCGCCGCGCGACACATTGACGGCGGACGATCTTGCCGCCGAATGGCGGATGCCGCCGACCCCGTAGGGGTAAAACAGGGCGGATTTTCCCGCCCGCCAAACTCGCTTTCGATCGCCCTGGACCCTATATAGGGCTTTGGGATCTGACGCGGGACATCATGACGATCGACGAAATCAGGGACAATTTTGCGCTGCTGGAGGAGTGGGACGACCGCTACCGCTATGTCATCGAACTCGGCCGCATGCTCGATCCGATGCCGGAAGCCGAGCATTCCGCTGATAACAAGGTGCAGGGCTGCGTCAGCCAGGTCTGGCTCTCGAAGCAGTTCGACCGCAGCGAGGCGGGCAAGCCGCGCCTGAAATATCTCGGCGACAGCGATGCGCATATCGTGCGCGGGCTGGTCATGATCCTGCTGACGCTTTATTCCGGCCAGACCCCGCAACAGATTCTGGATACCGACGCGATCGCGGTGTTCGACGAATTCGGATTCCGCGAGCACCTGACGCCGCAGCGTTCCAACGGTTTGCGCGCGATGGTCGAACGCATCCGCGCCGACGCGCGCCAGGCGCTGGCCGGCGCCGCATAAAACTCCGGTTACTTCCGCCTCCGTCGCTGCTGTCCCAATCCCATCTTCTTGGCGAGCTGCGAACGCGCCACCGCGTAGTTCGGCGCTACCATGGGATAGTCGGCCGGCAGGCTCCATTTGTCGCGGTATTGTTCCGGCGTCATGTTGTATTGCGTGCGCAAATGACGCTTCAGCGACTTGAAGCGTTTGCCGTCCTCGAGACACACCAGATAATCCGGCGTCATCGATTTCTTGACGGAAACCGCCGGCTTGGCGGGCTCCATCGGGGTCTCGACCCGGCCGGTGGAAACCCGCTGCAACGCCGCGTGTATCTGGCCGATCAGGGCCGGGATCTCGGAGGCCGGGGTCGGATTATTGCTGAGATAGGCGGAGACGATAGTCGCCGTCAGATCGATGAAGCTCTTGCTGGCGGCGTCGCTCATGGCCCGAACCTTTCGACGATCTCTTGCAGCGGCAAATCTTGCGCCGGAAATCCCGGTATCGAACAGTATCCCGCAGGTCCAATACATCAGCGGAATCGCCGACTACTTGCTGAATATGAGCGAATTGCTGCCGAATTGACAAGAAAAACAAAGTTTTGTTTTCGCGCCGGTTCCGCGCCGAAGTAGAACCCGGTCTAGCTGCGCTGGTCGAGATGCGCCCGCAACTCGTCGATCGAGGCGAACCGCATCATGCCCTCCGGCATCTGCGCCTCGATCGAGCCGTCGGAATACAGGGAATAGGCCATGCCATCGACGACGCCGGATTTGAGCACCGTCACCGCCTGCGGCTCCTCGCGGCGCGGCTGAACCGCCGGCGGAGTTGGCTCGGCAGGGATTGGCGGCGTGCGGGCGCTCCGCCGCACATCGACCGATCTCGGACGTTCGGTCTGCGGCCAGGCGTCCTCGAAACTTGCCGGCGGCGGTTCGCCTGGCTTGGGCGGCGGTGGCGGAGCCACCGCGGGCGGTGTCCGCGAATCCGTAACCGCAACTTCCGGCGCGCGGCCCTCGGCGCGCTCGCGTTCCTTCCGCGAGGTGGACGAAAACAGCAGATTCCGCCGCGGCTTGGGAGCAGGCGCGACGTCGACAGGCGGCGGCGCCTCGCTGCGGGAGCGCTCGCGCGCGGTCTCTTCATGCCAGGGCGGTGGCGCGGTGGGGTCCGTATTGGCCGAATCCGCGCCGGGCTGATCGAACAGCGAGCCGTCATTGCCCAACGCCTGATCGTGAGGCGTCCCGCTCGTCGCCGATAGCGGCGCCGGAAAGCCGGTGCGCGGCCCAAGCGCCGACGACGCTTCAAAATGCTCGGCGATCGCCTTCAGCTCGCGAACAACCACGAAAAGCGCGATCATGATCATCCCGGTGCAGGCGGTGACCGCACCGGCAATGATCACTGTATTGCCAAAACTGAATTCCTTGATCGGGATCCCGTAAGCGACCCCCAAAAGGCCGGCCAGCAAAAAGCCAATTCCGGCGATCAACAACGCGATAATCATCTAAATTACCCCCGCTGCGCTGAAAGACCGCACAGCCGCCGACGCCACGATACCGTCATATTGTGTGCACCGCCAACCGACAATTGCAGCGGAAGTTCCAGGCCGAAAACCGCTCAAAATCCACGGGTGCAGACCCTAATTGTCGCCCAACGACGGCTTCGGCATCCATTTACCTCCTCGGCAGCTTTCCCGGATTGCTGCAGCGCATCAGGGCAATTACGCCACATTTCTCAATTACCTGAAAACCGAACTGCGCTATATGGATGCCGGGGAATGAGGCCCAAAAGCGCCATCGCTGGGCCATCTGGGACGCCGGGTTACCAATAGCCATGTCATCAATTGCGACGTCGACCATCGATACGCCCACGCGGCGCTCGGTGGAGCGAACCTGCGACGACCTCGCCATCCTCGTGCTGGCGGTGGTTGGCGTCATCGCGAGCCTCACGTTCCGCGATTACGGGCTGGGCTGGGACGATTACACCCACGCTGAATATGCCGACCTGCTCCTCAAGATGTACGGCTCCGGGTTCAAGGACACCGGCGCGCTGTCGTTCGCCAATCTCTATATGTATGGCGGCGGTTTCGACATGGCGGCGGCATTGCTGCACAAGGTCATCCCGCTCGAATTGTTCGAAACCCGCCGGCTCGTCGGCGCCATCGTCGGCATCATCGGCCTTGCGGTAACCTGGCGGCTCGGCCGCCGCGTCGGGGGTCCGCTGGCGGGCCTTGCCGCGCTGCTGATGCTGGCGCTGTGCCCGACCTTCTACGGGCACATGTTCATGAACCCCAAGGACGCGCCGTTCGCCGTGGCGATGGTGGTCCTGATGCTCGGCCTGGTTCGGCTGGCCGAGGAATATCCCGCGCCCTCGCCGCGCACCATCCTGATCGTCGGCCTCGGCGCCGGCCTGTCGCTCGGCTCGCGCGTGCTCGGCGGACTGGCATTGCTGTACGCCGTGATCGGTTTCGCCCCATTGTTCATCGACGAAATCCGCAGCCAGGGCCCCCGCGAGGCCGCGCGGCGGCTGGCGCATGTCGGTTACGTGCTGCTGCCCGGACTGGTGCTCGGCTATCTCATCATGGGCCTGATCTGGCCGTGGTCGATCATCGAGGTCGGCAATCCCTTTCGGGCGCTGACCTATTTCTCCCACTTCTTCGAAAAGCCGTGGAAGGAAATGTTCGACGGCGCGCTGGTCTCGGTGCCGGACATGCCGTGGTCGTATCTGCCGACCCTGTTCGCGCTGCAACTGCCCGAAGTGCTGCTCTGGCTTCTCATCGCCGCCGTCGCCGGCACGCTGATGTCGCTGCCGCGCCGCGACATCGACGCGCGCCGCAAGACCATCCTGCTGCTGCTGACATTGGCCGCGACGCTGCCGCTGCTGATCGCGATGGTCAAGCGGCCTGCGCTCTACAACGGCATTCGCCATTTCATCTTCGTGATCCCGCCGATGACGGTACTGGCCGGCGTCGCCTTCGCCTGGGGCATCAACCGGCTCAAGGACAATCGCCGCAACTGGCAGCCGGCGGCGGTCGCCGCGTTCGTATTCGGCCTGATGCTGCCGCTCACCGAGATGGTTCGGCTGCATCCCTATCAGTACACGTTCTTCAACCACATCGCCGGAACGGTCCGGGGCGCCGACGACCTGTTCATGCTGGACTATTGGGGCCTGGCGCTGAAACAGGCGTCCGACGGATTGCGCGAGCAACTCGACGAGCGCCAGGAAGCGCCGCCCAAGGGCCGCAAGTGGAAAGTAGCGGTCTGCGGACCGCAGCGCCCGGCCCAGGTCGCGCTCGGCCCCGACTTCACCATCGGCTGGGACAGCCACGCCGCCGATTTCGCCATGACGCTCGGCGAATTCTACTGCAAGGGCCTGACCGCGCCGGTCATGGTAGAGATCAAGCGCGACGACGTGGTGTTCGCCCGGGTCTATGATATCCGCGGCCGCAGCATTTCGAGCCTGCTCGCGATCCCCGCGCCCTGAGACAAAGCTACCTTCGCCCGGGAAACATGACTGCCACGCAAGCAGCAAGCCTGTGCGAGGCTTGCTGCGGACCAGATGCGGGACTAGGTTCGACGCAAGATTAGCAGCCAAATCATCAGCCCTTAGTGGAGAAGCCGATCATGTCGCCAGCAGAAGCGCGCCTCAAACAAGTGCCGTCGGATATGACCGAAGCCGAATGGACCCAGCGGGTCAATCTCGCCGCCTGCTATCGCCTGATCGCACATTACGGCTGGGACGATTTGGTCGACACCCACATCTCCGCGCGCGTGCCCGGCGGCGAACATCACTTCCTGATCAATCCCTACGGGCTGATGTTCGACGAGATCACCGCCTCCAGCCTGGTAAAAGTCGACCTCGACGGCAACCAGCTGACCAAGAGCGACTACAGCATCAACCCGGCCGGCTTCACCATCCATTCGGCGATCCACGAAGTCCGCGAGGACGCCGGCTGCGTGCTCCATCTGCACACCCCCGACGGCACCGCGGTCGCGAGTTGCGCCGAAGGCCTGCTGCCGATGAACCAGACCGCGCAACTCGTCACTTACGACCTCGCCTATCACGACTACGAAGGCATCGCGCTCGATCACGACGAGCGCCCGCGGCTGCAAAAGGATCTCGGCGCCAGGAACCACATGCTGTTGCGCAACCACGGCACGCTGACGGTCGGCCGTTCGGTGGCCTCCGCCTTCGAACGCATGTTCCACCTCGAGCGGGCCTGCACCATGCAGGTGCGCACCCGCATGCTGGGGCCGACCGCCTACCCGGTCGAGCAGGCCGTGATCGACAAGAACACCGCCGTGCTCAACAACCCGGACCGGCAGGAACTGCGGTCGACCACGCTGGTCTGGCCGCCGCTGCTGCGCAAACTCGATCGGCTCGACCCCAGCTACAAGAATTGAAATTTTTGCGAGCTTGATGTAGTTTCCGTGCATCACCCTCTGCACGTCGATTCCAAACGCCGCCCAATCCCGGGCGGCGTTTTCAGGAACGGCGCGTTAGATATTTGCTCTGGTCGCCCAGGCAGGACCGGTGACGATAACGCCGTTGGTGGCGACGTTCCCCTTCCCTGCCCTGGCAAAGTGCTTTCCAGCCGCAAGCGCGGGCAGCGCCGCCGACATGATCAGCACGCCCAACGCGGCGGCGCCGAGATTCGAATTGAATCGCATGACAAGTCTCCCTCGACCGCAGGCATGATCGCCCGACAGCGCAGCTTTAAGGGAGTGCTTCGATCGATGCTGTGCGCGTCGTCACACAGCGTTGGTCGCTCCCGTCGGGAGCGTTCATCGGCTCGGCAGCCAACGCCGGTCAATCCGCAACGGCGCGCGTGTCGGCGTTGCGGCCTTCTCACTTCAGGAAGTCACGGATGCTTTCGGCGATTTCGCCTGCATGGGTTTCCGGCGCGAAGTGGCCGGTGTCGAAGAAGCGGACCACGACGCCGGGAATGTCGCGCTTGAACGCCTCCGCTCCCGGCGGCAGGAAGAACGGGTCGTTCTTGCCCCACACCGCCAGAAGCGGCGGCCTGTGCGTGCGAAAATATTGCTGGAATGACGGATACAGCGCGACGTTGCTCCTCTAGTCGCCGAACAGGTCGAGTTGCACATCGTCCGCGCCGGGACGCGCCAGAAACCGGTCGGCAAGCAAGGGGATCAGGTCACGGAACATGTGACCCGCGCTCGGGAAGCCGTGTTGCGCTCGGCGCGGTCGCCGCCGGCTGGCAGGGCGCGCTGATCAAGCGCGCCGGCAACGATGTGTTGGGCGTGGGCCCGCAGCCGCATTACGTCGGCCGGGACCTCAACGATACCGCCGATCAGTTGATCGCGCGCTACAAGGCTGCCGCCCGACCGCTGTAAGGCGCGCGCCGGAGTCTGGAACATCGATGAGGCCGGCGAGCTGTTTGGCGATCGCGCGACAAAGGCGCTGACGTCTCGGCAAGCGCCGGCTTTGTTCGATGCAGGTCTTTTGGTTCCGTGTAATCCGGATTGAGCCCGCGAGTCGCGCGATTGCGGCAAGCTGACGCAACACGACGGAAGCCGGGTCGAACCGCAAAGCAGCGTGCGAACTTGGAAGAAATCTTCCGGTCCCATCGCTAGTGAGGCGCGGGTCACGCGCTTTTTTGCGCCAGAAAACGGAGTTCACTATGTCTCGCAAACCGGCGATCGTCTTCTGTCACGGCATCTGGGCCGACGGCTCGTGCTTCAACAAGGTGATCCCCGCGTTCCAGGCCGACGGCCACGAGGTGATGGCCGTCCAGTACGGGCTGACTACGCAGGCCCATGACGTCGCGGCCATCAAGCGCACGCTCGGGCGCCTCGGCGCGCCGGCGATCCTGGTCGGCCACTCCTATGGCGGCGCCACCATTACCGCGGCGGGCGTGGACGACCGCGTGATCGGGTTGGTGTACATCGCCGCCGTCGCGCCCGACGCCGACGAGACCGTGCAGAGCCAACTCGAAAAATATCCGACCGAAATCTTCAAGCACGTCCAGGCGGCCGAAGGCCGCGCCTGGATGCTGCCGTCAGGCGTCCAGCATTTTGCCGGCGACCTTCCGGAAGCGGAGCAGAAGGTGGTGTGGGCGACGCACTACGCGCCTGCCGCCGACCTGTTTCTGCAGAAGCAAGAAGGCGTCGCCTGGAAGACGAAGCCGAGTTGGTTCATTGTCGCCAAGCAGGATCGCACCGTGCATCCCGACCTCGAGCGTTTCCTGGCCAAGCGCATGAAGGCGACCACGATCGAGATCGACACCAGTCACGTCCCGATGCTCTCGCAGCCTAACCTCGTCATCGACGTGATACGCAAGGCGGTGGCCGCCGTTCAGAAAAGCTAGCGTCAGCGGCCACTCCCGGATTTCACTTCGTTCAATCCGGGCTACGCCACGGCAAACGACCGCGGCGATGCCTACTTCGGCATTGCCGCCAGCGCGCCGAGAATCCGCGCCCAGGAGCGAATGCCCTTGTGATAGCTCTTGAGGTCGTATTTTTCGTTCGGCGAATGGATGTTGTCGTCGTCGAGTCCGAAGCCCACCAGCAGGCTGTCGAGGCCGAGCGTTTTCTTGAAGTCGGTCACGATCGGGATCGAGGCGCCCGATCCGAACAGGATGGTCTCCTTACCCCATTCGTCGGTCAATGCCTGCCTGGCGGCGGCCAGCGGCTTCATGCTCCAGTCGAGCGCGATCGCCGCCCCGCAGGAATGATCGCCGAACTCGGCGGTGCAATCCTTCGGCAGCCGCGCGGTCACATAATCGCGAAAAGCCTTGCGGATCTTGACGGGGTCCTGTCCTACGACCAGCCGGAACGAGACTTTTGCGGAAGCCTGAGCCGGGATCACCGTCTTGGAGCCTTCGCCGGTGTAGCCGCCGATGATGCCGTTGACGTCGCAGGTCGGCCGCGAGGAGATTTGCTCGATCAGCAGGCGGCCCTTTTCGCCGGCCGGCTCGGAGAGGCCGATGGGCTTGAGGAATTTTTCCGGCGTCAGCTCCAGCTTCTTCCATTGCGCCAGGATGTCCGGCGGCAAATCCTTTACGCCGTCATAGAAGCCGGGGATGGTGATGCGGTTGTCGTCGTCGAACAGGCCGCCGAGGATTTTTGTCAAAACCCGGATCGGATTTTGCGCGCCGCCGCCGAACACGCCGGAATGCAGGTCGCGGTTGGCGGCCTTGATCCAGACTTCCTCATAGACCAGGCCGCGCAGCGAGGTGGTGATCGCCGGCGTATTGGGGTCCCACATGCCGGTGTCGCACACCAGCGCGAAGTCGGCCTTGAACTCGTCCTTGTTGGCTTCGAGGAACGGCACGAAATTCTTCGAGCCGATCTCCTCCTCGCCCTCGATCAGGATGGTGATGTCGACCGGCAGCGAACCGGTGACCTGCTTCCAGGCCCGGCACGCCTCCACGAAGGTCATCAACTGGCCCTTGTCGTCCTCGGCGCCGCGCGCGACGATGATCTTGCGGCCATCCTTGTGATCGGTGACCACGGGCTCGAACGGCGGCCGATGCCAGAGATTGAGCGGATCGACCGGCTGCACATCATAGTGGCCGTAGAACAATACATGAGGCCGGCCATCCTTGCTGCCATTGGCTTTTGCGACGATCGCCGGATGGCCTGCGGTCGGCCGGACCTCGGTGGCAAAGCCGAGCGAGGCGATGTCCTTGGCCAGATGATCGGCGGCCTGCTTGCAGTCGGCGGCAAAGACCGGATCGGCCGAGATCGACTTGATCCGCAGAAGCGTGAACAGCCGCTCCAGGCTGTTGTCGAAATCGGAGTCGATGCGATCGAGAACCGGTTGGATTTGCGCCGTGCTGGACATTTTGTGAATTCCTTTGCCGTTTTACCTGTCGTTTTTTCTTGCCGTTTTTTCGCCGCCGGCTCCCTTGGCCTGGCCTATGGTTGGTCTTTGACAGGAAGTTGTAGCCCTCCTGATGCCGGAGGCAAGCCGCCTGCCGCGGCGGCATCCTCGGCAAGCGGATGCAGCAGATGCCAGGCCAGCCCCGCCGCGATCACGGCAGTGGCGGCAAGATTGTTGCCCCACGCCTGCAGCACATTCGGGTAGACCGGTAACGAAAAGCCCAGCAGCGTGATCCCGGCCGCGAGCACCGCCCACGATCCCGCCCTGACCTTCGGCCGCGGATCATAGGCCGCGCGGTGGAGCAGGATGGTGATGGGAAAGAACAGCCAGAGAAAATAATATTGCCGGGCCAGCGGCGAGGCCACCGTCATCAGGCAAAACAATATGCCGAGTTCTTCGGCATCCGAACGCGGCGTGCGCTGCCGCTCGCGCGGTATCACCGCGATGTAGCCGAGCCCGATCAGAAGCGATATCGCAACCACGATCCAGTTCGCGGTTTTGAAATCGACATCGATCAGGTTCATGGTACGCGCGGGCTTTGTCGGCTCATCCTGGTTGTAGTTGACCGGGCGCACCAGCCGGTGCGTCACTGCGATGATCGACTGGTTGACCCAGGACCAGTTCTGCTCGTCGCGCTGCCCGAACCCCTTCTCGGAGCTCGATCCGATCATGCCCTGGTACCAGTTCTTCAACTCGGTCACATTGTGATCGAAGCCGCGCACCGGCGCCGGAACCACGAACAGAAAAATCCCGATGAAGGCCAGCATGCTGGCCGCGGTCCGCCACTGCCGCCGCCATATCAAATAGGGAAACACGGCGACCGGGAAAACCTTGATCGCGGTGGCGAGCGCGAACATGCTTCCCGCCATCCACGGCCGCGCGTGCTGCAACAGCCAGAAGCCGTACAGCATCAGCGCCAGCAGCACGAGGTTGGGCTGGCCGAGATCGAACATATCGAACACAAAGGACACCGTCAGCATGCCCGGCAGCGCGAACAGAAATGCGCCCGGCGTTCGCCCCGAACCGGTCATGGCGTTGGAGAATTGGCCGGTCATCCACCACGCGACCGCGTTCAGCAAAGACAGGCAAAGATAGAGCGGGATCTTGCCGAACCAGGCCGGGATTGCCAGCAACACCGCCGGCAGCGGTGGATAGATGAACTGGAAGTAGACCCCGGGGTCGTCGGGATAGAGGTCCCTGCCCTGCAGTATCTGCTGCCCGGCGTAGAACCACAGCGGATAGTCCTTGGTCTTGCCGTGGCCCCAGATTTCCGGACCGAGAACGTCGAGCGTCAGCAGCACGCAGCAGACCAGGAAGAGGATATCGAACGGCGCCCGCAACGACGGCGCTCTCAGCACGCGCCCGCGCCCCTCAGAAGCAAGATCACGATTCATCGGCGACGACCGTTCATCGGCGCAACAGCCCGCCGAGCGCGCCGCGCACCAGCGCCCGGCCGACCGAACCGCCCATCGAGCCGCCGACCGATTTGCCGAGATCGGCAACGACCCCGCCAACCACCTTGTTGGTCACCGAACGCGTCACGCTGCGCGCCACGAGTTGGCCGGTCGACAGGCGGCCGCGCGAAACATTGGTGCCGAAGATGGTGCCGACAATCGCCCCGATCTTGCCGAGGACGCCGCCGCCCCCATTTGTGCCGCCGTCGGTCGCCGCGGTCCCGGCCAACCGCTTCTGAATGATCTCGTAGGCGGATTCGGCGTCGATAGCCGTATCGTATTTGCCCTTCACCGGGCTCGCATCCATGATCGCCTTGCGCTCCTCCGGCGTGATCGGCCCGATCCGCGCCGAGGGCGGCCGGATCATCACCCGCTCCACCATTGCCGGCGTGCCGTTGCCTTCCAGGAACGAGACCAGCGCTTCGCCCTTGCCCAATTCCATGATCACCTTGGCGGTGTCGAGTTTCGGATTGGGCCGGAACGTCTGCGCGGCGGCCGCGACCGCCTTCTGGTCGCGCGGCGTGAAGGCGCGCAGCGCGTGCTGCACGCGATTGCCGAGTTGGCCGAGCACCGTGTCGGGCACGTCGACCGGATTCTGGGTGACAAAATAGACGCCGACGCCCTTGGAGCGGATCAGCCGCACGACCTGCTCGATCTTGTCCATCAGCGCCTTCGGCGCATCGTTGAACAGCAGGTGCGCCTCGTCGAAGAAGAACACCAGTTTGGGCTTGGGCGGATCGCCGGCCTCCGGCATTTCCTCGAACAGCTCCGAGAGCATCCATAGCAGGAAGGTGGCGTAGAGCCGCGGGCTCTGCATCAGTTTGTCGGCGACCAGGATATTGACCATGCCGCGGCCGTCGCGGTCGGTGTGCATGAAATCCTTCAGCGCCAGCGCCGGTTCGCCGAAGAATTTGGCGCCGCCCTGGTTCTCCAGCACCAGCAGCTGGCGCTGGATGGTGCCGACTGTGGCCCTGGTCACATTGCCAAAACTTTGCGCGGCCTTGCGGATCGATGCCAGCGGATCGTCGTCGCCATCCGCGCCCTTTTTGCTGGCGTCCGGGACGATGGCATCGAGCAGCGCGCGCAAATCCTTCATGTCGACCAGCGCCAGACCGTTGTCGTCGGCGACGCGGAAGGCGACGTTGAGAACGCCCTCCTGCACGTCGTTGAGGTCGAGCATCCGCGACAGCAACAGCGGTCCCATTTCGGTAACAGTGGCGCGGACCGGATGGCCCTGCTCGCCGAACACGTCCCAAAACACCGTCGAAAACTGGTCAGGCTGGAATGTCAGCCCCATATCCGCGGCGCGCTTGAGCAGAAAATCCTTTGCCTCGCCCGCCTCCGAGATGCCCGACAGGTCTCCCTTGATATCGGCGGCGAAAACCGGAACGCCGGCGCGCGCAAAGCCCTCCGCCATCACCTGCAGCGAGACGGTCTTGCCGGTGCCGGTCGCGCCGGTGACAAGGCCGTGGCGATTTCCCAGCGCCAGCGTCAGCCAGGCCGGCTGTTCGCCCTTGCCGACGAAAATCTTCTCGTCGGTATCGGCCATCTTGTCGTCGGACGCACTCATTGCATCACCTTGTAATGTAGACCGAGGGTCGGACGCCCACGACCTAAGCATACCGCATCCCGGAAATGGAATGAAACCATCGGCGGAGACAAACGTATGGCCAAGCCCCGAAACGGCATGCGCAATGCGCATCATGGCACCAAACGCGCCTCAACTCTTGCATTGCTGCAACACTTGCCACGCGATTGAAGCTGAATCCCACCTCCGCGGGTGCGGATCGCTTGTAATTCGCAATTCAGACGATCAAGATAAAATCACAAGCAAGGATCCGGCAAGCAACCGGTTGAGGGCGGGGGCCATATGGACGAATTGATAGGGCGACTGGCTGAAAGGGCCGGAATAGAGAAGGCTGTCGCCGAAAAGACCGTCGGCATGATGCTGGGTTTCCTTCGCAGCGAGGGTCCTGCCGACAAGGTGCAGGCCCTGATCGACAACATCCCCGGCGCGGAAGCGGCCATCGCAGCCTCCGGCAGCGGTGGCGGTCTTGGCCGGTTGATGGGCGGCGGCTTGATGGCGCTCGGCGCCAAGCTGATGGGGCTTGGGCTGGGCATGGCGCAAATTCAGAACATCGCGCGTGAACTTTTCAGGTTCGGACGCGACAAAATTGGAGCGGATCAGATGGGCGAGATCATCGCGGGGACGCCTGGCTTGAAGCAACTGGCCTGAGTCAACTGGCCTGACAGCGCGTCCGCTCAAAGCACCTTATTGCATATCGAGTATCATGACATATCCAATCTCCGAGATTGAAGGCCTGACGGTCTTCACCGCGTCGAAACTGAAGGCGCTCGGCATTCGCACCACCGCCGCGCTGCTCGAAGCCACCCGTACTGTCAAGGGACGCAAGGCGCTCGCGGCGAAAACCGGCATCAGCGAACAGCAACTGCTCGAATGGGCCAACATCTCCGACTACATGCGGATTCCCGGCATGGGCAAGGCCAAGGTCGGGCTGGTGCGCGCGGCCGGCGTCACCACGGTCCGGGAGCTGGCGCTGCGCAATCCGGCGCGCCTCGCCCAGAACATGAAGGACGTCAATACCCGCCGCAAACTGGTCCGGGTCATGCCGTCGGAAAAGTCGGTCGAGCAATTGATCGCACAGGCGCGCAAGCTGCAGCCGAAAATTACCTATTAAAATTGCGCGAAAGCCGTCCGGACGGGGCAACAACCGCCCTTCCCCGTCCCTTGCCGCATCTTGACTCCCTTGCGGGGACCGCGCAAAGCGACCGCATGATCGCGACCACCTCCAGACCCGCTCCCGCGGCGACCCCGGCAGGTCATTCCCTGCTTCGCGATCTCTTGTCCCGGCCCTATCCCGCCGTCATGGGCGTGCTGAACGTGACGCCGGATTCATTTTCCGACGGCGGCCAGTTCATTGCGCCTGAGCGCGCGCTGGCGCAGGCGCGCCGGATGATCGCCGAGGGCGCCGACATCATCGACATCGGCGCGGAATCCACCCGGCCCTATGGCGCGCAACCGATCCCGGTCGAGGAAGAACAAAAACGCCTTGAGCCGGTGCTCGCAGCGGTCGCCGCGCTCGGCGTTCCCGTCTCGATCGACAGCATGAAATCCGCCGTGACGGCGTGGGCGCTGGATGCGGGCGCCGTGATCGCCAACGACGTCTGGGGCTTGCAGCGCGATGGTGGCATGGCGACGCTGGTGGCGCAGCGCCACGTGCCCGTTATCATCATGCATAATCGCGACGAGGCCGACGCCACGATCGACATCATGAAGGATATCGCCGCCTTCTTCGAACGCTCGCTGGCGATTGCGGCCAAGGCCGGCGTTCCACCTGAGAATATCGTACTCGATCCCGGTATCGGCTTTGGCAAGACCCAGCATCAGAGCATGACCGTGCTGGCGCGGCTCGATGAACTCATGGCGTTCAAGCGGCCGCTTCTGGTCGGCGCCTCGCGCAAGCGTTTTATCGGCGTGATTGCGCCGTCGGAGCCGCATCAACGGCTCGGCGGTTCGATCGCCGCGCATCTCCTGGCGGCGCAGCGCGGCGCACGGATCATCCGCACCCATGACGTCGCCGAAACCGTGCAGGCGCTGCAGGTCGCCGCCGCAATCGAGGACAAAAGATGACCGATACGATCTTCATCACCGGCGTCGTGATCCATGCCCGCCATGGCGTGATGGAGCACGAGACCGAGGTCGGCCAGCGTTTTGTCATCGACCTCGAATTGTCGGCCGACCTTTCGGAATCCTCGCGCACCGATCGCCTCGCCGACACGGTTTCCTATTCCGACGTGGTCGCAACCGCGACCGCGGCGTTCAAGAACGTCAATTACAAGCTGCTGGAACGCGCCGCCGGCGCGGTCGCCGACGCGATCCTGGCCGCATTCGCCCGCATCACCGAAGTCACGGTCACCGTGCACAAGCCGCACGCCCCGATCGCCGCGATTTTCGACGATGTCGGCGTGGTGCTGACCCGCGCGCGGCAATCGCCTGCCAAGAGCTGAAGCGAGCCGAGATGGCCCGTGCCCTGATCGCGCTTGGCGGCAATGTCGGCGAGGTCCGCGCCACCTTCCAAAAGGCAATCGCCAACATCTGCGGCATGACGCAGGCGGCACTGCTGGCCCGCTCGTCCGACTACGCCACGCCGCCCTGGGGCGACCAGCAGCAGGCCCGCTTCTTCAACGCCTGCATCGAAATCGAAACCGGCCTCGATCCGCACGCGCTGCTGTTCACGCTGCACAAGATCGAGACAAAATTCGGCCGCGACCGCTCCCGTGAAACCCGCTGGGGTCCCCGCACCCTCGATCTCGATTTGATCGCCTATGACGATGTGACCCTCGAGAAACCAGAACTGACGCTGCCGCATCCCCGGCTGTTCGAGCGCGCCTTCGTGCTGGTGCCGCTGGTCGAAATCGCGCCCGACCGGGTGATCGCCGGCCGCAGCCTGAAAGCGGCGCTGTCCGGGCTGTCGACCGAAGGTATCGAGCGGCTGCCCGATCTCGGCTGAAACCAGCCCAAAACAACCGTTTGGCTTGGCCGTCCACCCGTGGCAATTTCCGGCAAAACACACCCAGGGAAACGACCCGAGCTGGAGAAGACTTGCCGAATGACCTCCGAAACTGACGATTTGCGCCTGGCTGGGGATTTTCAGCCTGCAAGCTATGACGACTGGCGCAAGCTGGTCGACGGCGTGCTGAAGGGAGCGCCATTCGAAAAACTGCTCGGCAAGACCGCCGACGGCCTCAAGGTCGAACCGATCTACCGCCGCGCCGCCAACAGCACGCCGGTCGCCGGCCGCGCCGCGGCCGCCCCCTGGCAGGTGATGCAGCGGATCGATCATCCGGATGCTGCCGCCGCCAACGCGCAAGCCTTGCACGACCTCGAAAACGGCGCCACCGGGCTGACGCTGGTATTTGCCGGCGCCAATGGCGCGCATGGTTATGGGCTGGAGCCGACGGCTGAAGCGATCGCAAAGGTGCTCGACGGCGTATTCATCGATGCGGGGATCGCGATCGAACTTCAGGTCGGCCCGCAATCGCGGATGGCCGCGATCCATCTCGCCGAATACATCGGGGGTAAAGGCATCGCGCCTGGTGCGTGCGATATCCGCTTTGGCCTCGATCCGCTCGGTGCCTGCGCGGTGTGGGGATCGAGCCCCTATAGCTGGCAAGAGATCGTGCCCGCGGTGACCGGTGCCATCAAGGGCCTCGCCGCGCTCGGCTTCAAGGGTCCGTTCGCGCCAGCCGATGGAAGGGTGATCCATGACGCCGGCGGATCGGAAGTGCAGGAACTGGCGTTCGTGCTGGCGGCGGGCGTTGCCTATCTGCGCGCGCTGGAAAGCGGCGGCGTCGCGTTAGAGGCCGCGCAGGGCATGATTTACGCACGACTCAGTGCCGATGCCGACCAGTTCCTCACCATGGCGAAATTCCGCGCGTTGCGGCTGCTATGGGCCCGCGTCGAGCAGGCGTGTGGACTGACACCAAAGCCACTTCTCATCGCTGCCGATACCGCCTGGCGGATGCTGAGCCAGCGCGACCCCTATGTGAACATGCTGCGCGCGACCATGGCGACGTTCTTGGCCGGGCTTGCCGGCGCCAACGCCATCACCGTGCTGCCGCACACGCTGGCGCTCGGACTGCCCGATCCGTTCGCGCGGCGGGTGGCGCGCAACACGCAACTGGTGCTGCTGGAGGAATCCAATCTGGCCAAAGTGTCCGATCCCGCCGCCGGAAGCGGCGGCATCGAGACCTTGACGCAAGAGCTTTGCGAGGCCGCCTGGTCGCTGTTCCAGGAGATCGAGATATCGGGCGGGCTGTTCGCGGCGCTCGAGCAGAATCTCATCCAGCGCAAGGTCGCTGCGATGCGGGCCGCGCGCGAGACCGACATCGCGCGGCGCAAAACGGTGCTCACCGGCGCCAGCGAATTTCCGAACCTCGGCGAAGCCCATGTCGCGGTACTCAACGCCAGGCCCATGGCGCTTGCCCCCTATGGCGAAGCCAAATTCAAATTCGACGCACTGCCACCGATGCGGCTCGCCGCGCCGTTCGAACGGCTGCGCGACAAATCGGATGAAATTTTGCAAGCACACGGCGCGCGCCCGAAGATCTTCCTGGCCAATCTCGGCACCACCGCCGACTTCACCGCGCGCGCGACGTTTGCCAAGAGCTTCTTCGAGACCGGCGGCATCGAGGCGGTCGAGTTCTCTTCACCTCTCCCCATGGGAGAGGTGAAGGCGCTGGTCGCGGCTTTCAAATCCTCCGGAGCCGCGATGGCGTGTCTCTGTTCCTCGGACAAAGTCTACGCGGAACAGGCCGTGGCCGCCGCAAAAGCCCTTCAAGCCGCCGGCGCCAAGCATATCTATCTGGCCGGGTGGCCGGGCGAGCAGGAAACCGCGCTGCGCGAGGCCGGCGTCGGTGATTTCATCTTTGCCGGCGGCGACGCCTTGGCGATACTGCAACAGGCCTGGCAGCGAATGGAGCTGATATGACGGAAGCGACAAAACCCGTTCTGACCGGTGGCTGCCAATGCGGCGCGATCCGCTTTGCGCTGTCGGCGCCGCCCGTAAAGGTCAGCATCTGTCATTGCCGGATGTGCCAGAAAGCGTCGGGCTCGCCGTTCGCCTCCTTTGCCGAGATCATGAACGACGATTTTTCATGGACCCGCGGCAAGCCGTCGGCGTTCCGCTCCTCCTCGCTCGCCGAGCGCGATTTCTGCCCCGCCTGCGGCACGCCGCTGAGTTTTCGTCGCATCGACGGCCCAAAAATCGAGATCATGATCGGCGCTTTCGACCGGCCCGACCGGCTGGTGCCAACAAGGCAGTATGGAACCGAATCCAGGCTCGGCTGGGTGGTCGCGATCTCCAACCTGCCGAGCCAGACCACGATGCAGAATTACGGCCCGGAGAAGGTTAACGGCATCGTCAGCCACCAGCATCCGGACCATGACTGAGCATTCTCAACGCAGGGCATTGACGACGACCGCAGCTAATTATGCTAGAGTTCGCGCCGACGACCTATCTCATTGAGACCGCGACCGTAGGGTTATCGAAATGGGTGCAATCCTGAACTTGTTGGCACTGTGTCTGCCCGACTTGTTGCTATGGCATCTCGGGAAAAAGTGGGCGGAGAACCGATCGAAGGATTGTCGGAATGATTCTGCCGCACAGAAGCGCGGTTTCGACGATCCCGTCTACCAAAGGAACCTTCAAAAATTGGTCGAACGCAATCGCAGGTTTGAGGAAGCCAAGGGATGACTCGCATTCCCAATTTCGCCGACGTCGCGTTCGAGCCGGTCGCGGTGGCGTCGTCCGCCGCGAACGCCGAGCCCTGGCTCACGCCCGAAGGCATCCTGGTAAAGCCCGGCTACACCGAAGCCGATCTCGCCGGCATCGATTTCCTCGACACCTGGCCCGGCATCGCGCCCTATCTGCGCGGCCCCTACCCCACCATGTATGTCAACCAGCCCTGGACGGTCAGGCAATATGCAGGCTTCTCCACGGCGGAAGATTCCAACGCGTTCTATCGCCGCAACCTCGCCGCGGGCCAGAAGGGCCTGTCGGTGGCGTTCGATCTCGCCACCCATCGCGGCTACGATTCCGATCATCCGCGAGTGTCCGGCGACGTCGGCATGGCCGGGGTCGCAATCGATTCGATCTACGACATGCGCACGCTGTTCTCGGGCATTCCGCTCGACCAGATGAGCGTGTCGATGACCATGAACGGCGCGGTGCTGCCGATCCTCGCGCTGTTCGTCGCGGCCGCCGAAGAACAGGGCGTGCCGCCGGAAAAACTTTCGGGCACCATTCAGAACGACATCCTGAAAGAGTTCATGGTGCGCAACACCTACATCTATCCGCCTGGCCCCTCGATGCGGATCATCTCCGACATTTTTGCCTACACCTCGCAGAAGATGCCGAAATACAATTCGATTTCCATCTCCGGCTATCACATGCAGGAAGCCGGTGCGACCCAGGACCTCGAACTCGCCTACACGCTCGCCGACGGTGTCGAATATTTGCGCGCCGGCCTTGCCGCAGGTCTCGACGTCGACCGCTTCGCGCCGCGGCTGTCGTTCTTCTGGGCGATCGGCATGAATTTTTTCATGGAAGTCGCCAAGATGCGTGCGGCGCGGCTGCTGTGGGCGAAGCTCCTAAAACCGTTCAACCCGAAAGACCCGCGCTCCCTCAGCCTGCGCACGCATTGCCAGACTTCCGGCTGGTCGCTGACAGCGCAGGACGTCTACAACAACGTGATGCGCACCACCATCGAGGCGATGGCGGCAACGCAAGGCCACACCCAGTCGCTGCACACCAACGCGCTCGACGAGGCCCTGGCGCTGCCGACGGATTTTTCGGCGCGGATCGCCCGTAACACGCAATTGTTCCTGCAGCAGGAAAGCGGCACCACGCGCATCATCGATCCCTGGGGCGGCTCCTATTATGTCGAGCGGCTGACGCGCGATCTCGCGGCCAAGGCGTGGGGCCACATCCAGGAAGTCGAGGAACTCGGCGGCATGGCCAAGGCGATCGAGGCCGGCGTGCCCAAACTGCGGATCGAGGAGGCCTCCGCCAAGACGCAGGCGCGGATCGATGCCGGCCGGCAGGCGGTGATCGGCGTCAACAAATACAAGCCGGTCAACGAAGCCGCGATCGACGTGCTGAAGGTGGAAAATTCCACCGTGCGGCGACTGCAGATCGACAAGCTGTCGCGGCTGCGCTCCGAGCGCAACCAGAGGGATGTCGACCAGGCGCTGGCGGCGCTGACCCGCAGCGCCGGCGAAGGCAACGGCAACCTTTTGGCATTGGCGATCGACGCGGCGCGGGCCAAGGCCACCGTCGGCGAGATTTCCGACGCGATGGAAAAAGTGTTCGGGCGGCACCGCGCCGAGATCAAATCCATCACCGGCGTCTACAAGCGCGAGGCATCCACCATGGGCAACCGGGTCGAAAAGGTGCAGGCGCTGATCGACGCGTTTGAGGGGGCCGAGGGCCGCAGGCCGCGCATTCTCGTTGCCAAGATCGGCCAGGATGGCCACGACCGCGGCCAGAAGGTGATCGCGTCGGCCTTCGCCGATGTCGGCTTCGACGTCGATATCGGCCCGCTGTTCGCCACCGCCGACGAAGCGGCGCGGCAGGCGGTCGAGAACGACGTCCATATCCTCGGCGTGTCGTCGCTGGCGGCGGCGCACCTGACCGCGGTGCCGGAACTGAAGGCGGCGCTGAAGAAGCAGGGCCGCGAGGACATTATGATTATTATCGGAGGCGTGGTGCCCCCGCAGGATTACGACGCGCTCTATAAAGCCGGCGCCGAGGCAATTTACCCGCCCGGCACCGTGATCGCCGACGCCGCCGAAGAGCTGATCCACAAGCTCAACGCAAGGCTCGGGCATAGCGAGGCGGCGGAGTAGCTGCGCTTTTGCTACAACCATGCTAGTGTCGGACCATGAATGATGCCGTCGACATCAAGCTGGACACGATCATCGCCAAGCTGCGGGAGATGGCCCCTGCCATCAAGGCGCTGGGGGTGACGAGGCTTGCTGTTTTCGGCTCGCGTGCCCGTGGTGACGCGAGAGCTGACAGCGATCTCGACATCCTCGTCGATACCACTCCGCGCGGGACGACGCCGGCTTTCGATTTGTTCAAGGTTCAGCATTTGATCGAGGATACGATCGGTATCTCTACCCAGATTTCGATAGAGAAATTGCTCAAGCCGCGGGTCGCAGAACGGATCGCCGACGATGTGACCGAGGTTTTCTAGATGCCGCCCAGTGTCGAAGACCGGCTTAGGGATATCCTCGAAGCGATCACAGAAGTCGAAGATGTGATACAGGATATGAGTTTTCAACAATTTGCATCGAACAGGAGAACTCGACTGCTTACGGAGCGTATGCTGGAAATTGCCTGTGAGGCTTCGCGAACGATCCCCGAAAGTCTCAAGCAAGACGCGCCCGATATCGGATGGCGCAACATGATCGAATTCGGAAACCTGCTGCGGCACGCCTATCATTCGACCGATGCGCAAATCGTTTGGGATATTATCCAGAACGACTTGCCGCCGCTAAAATCGTTCGTTCAACGCCAAATGGGCGTCTCCAAGAAATGACCGTCGCATTCGTGCCGTGGAAACCCCTGAAGCCGTATTTGAGTTCGGAGGGCGCGCGCACCTTCGCCTGCGCGCAGCCCGAAGACGACGGCACAAAATGACCGTAAGAGACGTACCCGACAACGGCAAACTGGCAAAAGACCTCCGTGCCGGCAACCGCGCGGCGCTGGCCCGCGCCATCACGTTGATCGAAAGCCGGCGCGGCGACCACCAGGCCGCGGCGCGCGATCTGGTGCAGGCGCTGCTGCCGGACACCGGCAAGGCCATCAGAATCGGCATTACCGGCTCGCCCGGGGTTGGCAAATCCACCACCATCGACGCGCTCGGCACCTTCCTGATCGAGCGCGGCCACAAGGTCGCGGTGCTCGCGGTCGACCCCTCCTCCGCTCGCACCGGCGGCTCGATCCTCGGCGACAAGACCCGGATGGCGCGGCTGTCGGCCTCCGACGACGCCTATATCCGCCCCTCGCCGGCGGCCGGCACGCTCGGTGGGGTCGCTGCCAAAACCCGCGAGGCGATGCTGTTGTGCGAGGCCGCCGGTTTCGACGTGGTGCTGGTGGAAACGGTCGGCATCGGGCAATCCGAGACCGCGGTCTGCGACATGACGGATTTCTTCCTGGCGCTGATGCTGCCCGGCGCTGGCGACGAATTGCAGGGCATCAAGAAGGGCCTGGTCGAGCTCGCCGACATGATCGCGGTCAACAAGGCCGACGGCGACAACATCAAGCGCGCCAACCATGCCGCCGCCGATTATCGCAGCGCACTGCATATCCTGAGCCCGCGCTCGGAACATTGGCAGCCGCCGGTGGTGACCTATTCGGCGCTGACCGGCAAAGGCATCGAACAACTCTGGCAAAAAATCCTCGATCACCGCACCGCGATGAACGCTTCCGGCGATTTTTCCGAACGGCGGCGGCAGCAGCAGGTGAAGTGGATGTGGTCGATGCTGGAGCAGCGGATGATGGCGAGGCTGCGCGCCGACGCCGCGATCCGCAGCAAGGTGAAAAAGACCGAGGCCGAGGTCGCCGACGGCCGCATCACGCCGGCGGTCGCGGCCGAGCAGATCGCGGAGATGCTGAGATAATGGTGCCTCATGGTGAGAAGCGCGCACTTGCGCGCGTCTCGAACCATGCGACAATGCGAGGCATTTCATCCGTCGAGACGGCGCCGAAGAGGCGCCTCCTCAGGATGAGGTCCCAAGTGTAACCTTAAAAGTGGGTAACCTCAGGAAGCAAATTGTCCGAAAAACTCCGCATCCTCGTCACCGGTTTCGAGCCATTCCCGGGCGCGCCGTACAATCCGACCCAGCCGCTGGTGGCGCGGCTCACAAAACTGCGTCGGCCCGCGCTGGACGATGTCGAACGGTTCGGCCACATCTTTCCCGTCACCTACAGCGCGGTCGACCGGCAATTGCCGGAGCTGCTGAAAGAGTATCGGCCGGACGCGCTGCTGATGTTCGGCCTCGCGGCGCGGACGTCGTTCCTGCGGATCGAAACCCGCGCCCGCAATGCCGTCACCATGCTGTGGCCGGACGCCGAGAATGCACGCGTCCGCAAGGGAACGATCGCCGGCACCGCCGATGCGATGAATTTTGGCCCGCACACCGAACGGCTGCTGCGCGCCGCGCTCGGCACCGGCATCGATGCGCGAACCTCGAACAATGCCGGCAGCTATCTCTGCAATTATCTGAGCTGGCGCGCGATCGAGGCGACCAGCCGCGAGGACGGACCGCACCTCGCGGCCTTCGTCCATGTTCCGCTGCTGGCGCGCGACGGCGCCCCGCGACAAAAGGGCAGTTCGCGCATCACGCTCGATGGTCTGGTCGACGCCGGCGAGGCGATGCTGCTGGAGGTGGTGAAATTAACACGAAGCGCGGCTCGAGAGACGGCGTAAAATATGGCGCAGGGATTTGTATATATTCTGGTCTCCCCAAATAGTGATTTCATCAAAATTGGCGGGACAGAACGACCGATAAGTGAACGCCTTCGCGGAATCAACGGAACAGAATCATACGCCGACCACGGTCCATGGCAGCTATCAGACTTTCTACACGTGACAGACTGGCGACTGGTAGAGGGAGGGCTGCATCGGCATTTCAAGGAAAGGAACGTTCGAGACGCGCCGGGTACTCAAGAGCTTTTCAGTGTGCCACCGCACGAAGCTCGCAAACGATTAAGAGAGACGGATCCCACTCTTCGAATTGATCATGAGAGAACCGAGCAGCTTTTTGCAAATCGCGACGTTCCTCTGTATCTTTATAAACTATTCCATCTTTCAGGGCTGTTTGGCAATCTCGACGTTCAAGGGGCTTGGACTTTAAGTGTGCTTCCCAAGACAAAGGGTAGGCGCTGGTTTACGCTGAACATCGGACCACACGAAGTCGCTTTCACTACGCGCAAGCCGGACGGCGGTAAGTTCACGCACTTTCTTGTCCTTGACCGCCTCATACTGGATTACCCAGATACGATTATTTGGATTGGGCGGCGCGGCGGTGAAGTTGAACTGGCAGAGTATGTGTCAGCCGAACGCGCTGTCGTAATTCACTTTCAAGAGGACTTCGCAAACGCTGAGAAGATATTTAGCCTTCCGGGGGTGCGTCGGGCTCTCATCGCTTATTGGTCGGAGGCGTTGGCTGATCTACGCGAGAGACATGCAAGTAGTGTTTATGCCCGCTACCATTCCTACGATGCGGTTTCAGCGCTTCTCGAATATAAACGTGCTGCCGACAGGGTTTCACACAGCACTGGCGCTGCCTCATAGGCTTGAATCTAAAACGACGATTAACCCTACCGCCAACAATCCCTTCGCCCACCCTCGCCTTCACCCTGCCCGGCCGTTTTTCTGCGTTACTTCAGAGCATGCGGGCGCGCGACTGCGCCCGGGAAAACGCAAATCATGGACGTCAATCGCCGCCATCTGATCGGAGCATCCGCCGCCGGAGTTGCCGGCGCGCTGGCGATGCCGACCGATGCCGCGCGGGCCGCGCCGCTGACGTCGGCGCAAGGGCGCGACGCCGCGCAATATGGCGTGCGGGCCGGCAGTCCCGACGACCAGACCAGGGTTTTGCAGCACGCCATCGATGAAGCCGCGCGGGCGCGGGTGCCGCTGGCGTTGCCGCCCGGGGTCTATCGCACCGGCATGTTACGCCTCTCGAGCGGCACGCAGCTGGTCGGCGTGCGCGGCGCGACCAAATTCGTCTTCAACGGCGGCCCCTCGATGTTGCAAAGCGAAGGCGCTGACCATATCGGCCTCGCCGGCATCACGCTGGACGGTGGCGGCATCGCGCTGCCGGCCCGGCGCGGCCTGGTGCATTGCCTGGGTGGCAGCGACATCCGCATCATCGATTGCGAAATATCCGGCAGCGGCGGCGCCGGCGTCTGGTTCGAACAGGTTTCCGGCGACGTCAGCGGCAACATCATCACCAACACCGCCTCTACCGCCTTCGTCTCGTTCGATGCGCAGGGGCTGCTGGTGTCGCGCAACAGCATCATCGGCACCAACGACAACGGCATCGAGATCCTGCGCAGCGCGATCGGCGATGACGGCACGCTCGTGCTCGACAACCGGATCGAGGACATCAAGGCCGGTCCCGGCGGCTCCGGACAATATGGCAACGCCATCAACGCGTTCCGCGCCGGCAATGTCATCGTGCGCGGCAACCGCATCCGCAACTGCGACTATTCTGCGGTGCGCGGCAATTCGGCGGCGAATATCCAGATCACGGGCAACAGCGTCAGCGACGTCCGCGAGGTCGCGCTGTATTCCGAATTCGCGTTCGAGGGCGCGGTGATCGCCAACAACACCGTCGATGGCGCGGCGTTCGGCGTCTCCGTGTGCAATTTCAACGAAGGCGGCCGCATCGCGGTCGTGCAAGGCAATATCATCCGCAATCTGCTGCCAAAGCGCCCGATCGGCACCGCGCCCGACGACGATGCCGGCGTTGGCATCTATGTCGAGGCGGACGCCTCCGTCACCGGCAATGTGATCGAGAACGCGCCGTCATTCGGCATCATGGCCGGCTGGGGCAAATATCTGCGCGACGTCGTGATCTCGGGCAATGTGATCCGCAAGGCCTTTGTCGGCGTCGGCGTGTCGGTGACATCAGGCGCCGGCACCGCGCTGGTCAATGCCAACATGATTTCCGAAACCCCGCGCGGCGCGGTGGTTGGCCTCGATCACGCCCGCCCTGTCACGCCCGACCTGTCGGCCGAAGGCGCGCAGCGCTTCACGCAGGTGGTGGTCGGCAGCAATGCGGTGCGGAGCTAAGCGCCGCGGCAAGAAGTGGATGAACAGCATCCTTCGAGGCTCGCCAGAGGCTCGCACCTCAGGATGACGTTTCCGTTTCCGTTTCTGTTGCCGGGACGAATAATCCTGCGCGAATTTAGGGCGGTTGACAAAATGCCGAGCCCCGTCATCCCCGCGCAACGGCTTCGCCGTTGTCGCTGGAGGTGCGAGCTCTTGCGAGCCTCGAAGGATGGCGGCTGTGGGCATATACGTTTACATCCTGCGTTGCGCCGACAGATCTTATTACGTCGGAAGCGCAACAGGGCACGACGTCTCGACCCGCGTCGATCAACACAATGCCGGATCGTATCCTGGATACACTTTCACGAGACGCCCGGTCGTTCTCGTCTGGTCGGAATATTTCGACCGGATCACGGACGGGATTGCGGTCGAGCGACAAATCAAGGGTTGGAGCCGCGCGAAGAAAGAGGCGTTAATCCGTTCAGACTGGACCAGCTTGAGTGAGCTTTCTCGCCGACGCGCCGCGAAGAAACGCGGATGAACAGCATCCTTCGAGGCTCGCCAGAGGCTCGCACCTCAGGATGACGTTTCCGTTGTGTAAGAACTGTCGACAAAACATCGAGCGCCGTCATCTCGAGGTACGAGTTCTTGCGAGCCTCGAAGAATGATGAATACGGAAATCAAAGTTTACTCAGGATGACGTTTCCGTTTGGGCGGGTGAGACGTTGATCTACAGCGCGTTGCGCAGCAGCGGATAGCGCGTTTCGATCGAGGGCACCTCGAGCGGCGGTTGCGAAACGATATCCAATGCCAGCTCCAGCGCAGGTAGATCAGGCTCGAAAACTGGCTGATCGATCGCGGCGACGGATGGCGTCTCGCTGGGCGGCAGTTCGGCTGAAAATTGCAGCGGTGGCTTTGAAACGTGCAAGCTTTGGGCGCGCGGCGGGGCCTTGCGCGGCAGTGTTGCATTGGCTGTCGCGAGCCAGGACAGATCGACCGCGTTATTGTCCGGCAACGCCTCGCGCGTCGACAGGTCGCGCCAGATCTCGACCGCGGACTTGGCTTCCCTGATATTTTCGAGAAATGCGATTTCGCTGTGAAAGCGGCGCCAGCGGCCGGTCTCGAACAGCTCGGTGAGGTATTCCAGCCGTTGCTCCGCAAGGTTGCACCAGCGCGCCAGCACATCGCGGCCGCGCGCCACGTCGGATAGTTGTGTCATGAACCAGCCCGTAAGGAGAAAAAACGGACGCGAGACGCAACCGCACCGAATCAATCGAACGTGACAGGGATATTCTGTGGAAAACTTTCCGGATGTCCAGCGAACAACCCTACACTGCGTCATCCCAGCGCAAAAACCCGGGCTAATACGGGGTTATCAGGCTTATTCACAGTCAAGCCGCGACGCAGCATGGCGGCCCTGCGCACTTCCTCAACAACAATCGGGCGTGCGTTATCGCTCGCGCGAACTCGCCGCGAGACCGCACTTCCTTGAAACGGTAGAACGTCCGTCGGAAACGAAAGAGCCGCCCGGGGGGACAACCGGACGGCTCAAGCTATATGGGCGCTGGGGTGGATGGGCGCTCGCGCCAGATACAGCCTCGTTGGGGAGGGATGACCGCTCCCACATTGAGTAGTCGCGGCAGGGGCACTGGACGTTCAACGTGGCGGCGAATTTTTTTAACTTTTCAGCAGGAAACTTGGGCGCCGGTGAGCCGCCGGTTACGGCGCCGCCGGCCGATTTGCCGCAGCCGGCTCCGAGCGATCCGAGGCCAGTGCACGGGTGGCCGATCCATCGTCCAAACCCTTCTGATCAAACGACTTTTGATCCGCGGGCTTCCCGGCCGCGGGCTGGCCTGACGCGGCCACCGGCACCGACGGCGCCGGGACGGCAGCCGCTGCCGCCGCGTAGGCGTCCGCCTCGCCGGCGCCGAACAAATCGTCGCGGCCGGGCGGACCGAGATCCCGGGCGGTCTTCATCACGATCGCGCGAACGTCATCCGGCTTCAACGCCGGATTGCGCTCCAGCACCAGCGCCGCAATGCCGCTGACAAAGGCCGCCGAGAACGAGGTGCCCGACGTCATCTGGTAGGTGTTACCGGGCGCCGGCAGGAAGATGTTCTGGCCGGGGGCTGCGACCGCGATGTAGTCGCCGCGGTTGGAGGCGGCGAACAGCCGGTCTTGCGCATCGGTGCCGCTGACCGCGATCACGCTCGGATAGGCGGCCGGAAAAAGCGGCGGCGATTTCGGACCGGCATTTCCGGCGGCCGCCACCATCACGATGCCCTTTGCGGCCATCGCGGCGACGCCGCGCTCGATCAGCGCATCCTTCGGTCCGGCAAAGCTCATATTGATGATCCGGGCGTGATGGGCCGCGGCATAGTCAAAACTCTTCAGGAGAATGAACGAAGAGCTTTCGGCGCCGTTCTGCACCACCCCGAACGCGCGGATCGCGATGATCTTCGCCGCCGGCGCGCTGCCTTCCACGGTCGCATGCGCGACGATCGCGCCGGCCACGCCGGTGCCGTGGACATGCGGACCTTCGCTGCTGCCGAGCGCGTCCCAGGAATCCGCGATCGAACCGGAAAACTCCCGATGTTTGACGTCGATCCCGGAGTCGATGACGGCAACGCAGACATCGGCGCCCTTGCTGAGCTTGTGCGCTTCCGTCAACCGGAGTTTTGCCACCGCATATTGGATGTCATCGGCGTCGGAGGTTTTTGCCTTCTGCTCCTGCAGCACATAGCGGAAATTCGGCTGCACCGAGCGAACGCCGGCCTCGGTGGAAAATTCGCGGCTCGCGGCATCGACCGAGCGGCGGTCGGTGACGCGGAACAGGCCGATGGTGGCGCCGATCAGCGGAAAGCTTTGCGATTGCAGCCGCGCCAGCCCGTGGCGGCGCGCCAGTTCGTCGGCCTGCGCCGAAGACAGCGAGCCGTCGATTTCGGCGACGATCTGATTGGGGATCGTACGCAGGTTTTGCTGTGCCTGCGCGCCACCGTTAGCCGGACCACTGCGCCCTGCCCGCTTCAGTACCTTGTGGCTGTTTCCGCCATCGTCGGGGGAAAACGATTGATCGTTGCATCCGGGACGGTCGCGATCGACGCAGCCGGGGCCGCGCGGAAACCGGTCGACATTGGTGATCACCCTGCCGGTGATGTTCGGATTGATCCGTGTGATCCGCGGTCCCACGCTGAAACTCGGCGTACGCATCATGGCTTGCGCATGAACGGCCTCGCTCGCGCCCCAGGCCAACATGGCCGCGGCCGCCAGCGCAATGCCGATTGCCTTCATCCGTTTGTTGACGGAATCACCGATCATGAAACACCTCGAAACCGGACGACGGTCCCGGCCTTACTGCGCGGCCACCGCGAGGCTGACGATCTTCTCGCCCTTCAGGCGGTTGATCAGGCCGGCGACTTCATCCTTCGACATCGCTTTGGTGCCGAATTGCAGGCGGAACATGCCGCCACGGGCATCGACGATCGAGGCCTGATAGAGGTCGAGCAGCGCCGTGATATCGGCGACGCGGGCCTCGGGCGCGAATTTTACCAAAGCGCGCGGCGCTTCGGGCACCAGCGAGCGGGTGATCGGTTCGTTCATGCTCAGCGAGGCGGTCTGGAACGTTCCGGGCTGCTCGTTCTTGACCAGAACCGCACCGATCACGCCCGCCTGCAGCAACAGCACGAGGCCGCCGAGACTGGCCGACCAGGCCAGCGTACGCGGCGACAGGCTGGCGAAAAATCCGGAGACGCCGGCCGAGATGCGGCTCGACATCGACGGCTTGCGCGCCGGCTCGTCGTCGATCGCGGCAAACAGCTTGGTCATCGCGCGCGCCGACGGCGCCCCGAGACTCTCGTTCAGGCCGATGGTCTCGGCGTATTCTTCCCGGATCGCGGCATATTGTTTCGCCAGTTCGCTATCGCGGGCGAGCGCTTCCTCGACCCGCTTGGCGTCGCGAGCGCTGAGCGTGCCGGCCGCATGAAATGGCAGCAGCATTTCGATTTCACTGGGCTCTTGCTCCAGCATTTTCTTCACTGCCATCATGGCCAGCCTCGCTCCACGCCGGCTGCCTTGAGCAGTTCGGCAAGTTTCTTGCGTGCATAAAACAATCGCGTTTTCACGGTGTTTTCCGGAATGCCGACGATTTCAGCCACCTCTTCCACCGATTTCTCGTGGTAGTAGACGAGATCGACGATCTCCCGATGTTCCTGCGAAAGCGAACTCAGGCACTTACGCAACGCGTCACTGGTATCCTTTTTCTGCACCGACACTTCCGGATCGTCGGCCGCATCCTCGATCGCATTGGCAGCTTCATCATCCAGTTCGACATCCTTCCGGCGCCGCAGCGCGGAAAGGGCCTTGAATCTCGTAATCGCCAGCAGCCAGGTGGAAACGGCGGATCGGCCCTCGAATTTGCCGGCCTGGCGCCAGACGTCCAGAAAGACCTCGCTGATGAGATCCTCCGCGACCTGCTCGTCCCGCACAAGTCGAATACCGAAGCGAAACACCCTGACGTGGTGCCGTCCATACAGCACCTGCATGGCGAGCCGGTCGCCTCGAGCGATCCGAGCGATCAGGACCTCATCCGAAGCCGCCTGTGTCGCACTCAATGGCCGTCTCGCAGGGTTGGTCGGATGGGGAGGCAGGCGGGTTCGATCAAAAGGGCAAGATTCTGCGATTTATCCCAATCATGTGACATCGATTGTGATGTAGCGCACATAACGAGCAAAGAAACCGGCCGCCGCGCGGCAACCGCCGATCCGGATCGTAATCTCGGTATCATAATACAGCAATATCCTTTACGCGCCGACAATAGGTCGCAGGGCCCAGCAATGCCTGATCCTATCACAGCCGTCCCCATGCCGAGCATCCGATCGGGCGGTCTCCCGACCGGATTCGCCTGGCGCCCTCACCCTACCCCGATCTTGCAATATTCCATTGCGAAACAAGGGAAATTACGGATACGGCGGGGCCGAATTCGGCGGCAAAAGATACCAAACCTAAAGGCTTTCCCTCTTAGATTTTTACCGGGTTCCATCAACGGCGACGTATCAACGACAAGTCATGGGCACCGCTGCCTCCGCGCTCCTCGATCCGATATCGGCCGAACTGGACGTCGTGGGCAGGCAGCGCACGGCCAAGGAGCTGTCGCGCCGGGCCACGCAGCGCCGGCAGATCCAGGCGATGGTCGGCGTCAGCTATGTCATCGACGCCCTGATCCTGCTGATCTACAGCGAAGCCGGCGCCATCCCGGCATCGATCGGACCGGCCTATGCGGCGATCGGGCTGTTCACCGTCGCCTGCAATATCGTGCTGTCGGAAACCGGCGTCACCGAGCGCTTCAAGGATCATTATTTCGTCGGCCCGCAGTCGATCGTCGGCATGGCGATCAGCCTCGCCTACGTCTACATCGCGCCGCAGGTCGGCGTGCTGTTCCTCTGCACGCTGTTCATCATCTTCAATTTCGCCTCGCTGCGCTCGACGCCGCGGCAGACCGCGGTGGTGTGGACCGTCATGACGCTCGGCCTCGCCGGGCTGTTCCTGATGACCGACAAGCCGATCTCGATGCCGTACGGCACGCCGCTGGAGCGCTTCGCCACCATGTCGGTGTTCGCCCTGACGATCGGGCGCTGCATGTTCCTCGGGATCTTTTCCTCGTCGATGCGCCAGTCGCTCTACAACAGCGGCCTCAAGCTCAAGGAAGCCTATCGGCGGATCGAGGAGCTTGCCGAACTCGACGAGTTGACCGGCTCCTACAATCGCCGCTGCATCATGCGGATGCTGAACGAAGAGATCACCCGCGCCCGCCGCACCGGCACGCCCTGCTCGATCGCATTGATCGATCTCGACTGGTTCAAGCGCATCAACGACAGCTATGGCCATCCGACCGGCGACGAAGTGTTGCGGACGTTCGCCATCACCACCTTCGCCAACATCCGCACCATCGACAGGTTCGGCCGTTACGGCGGCGAGGAATTCCTGCTGGTGCTGCCCGATACCGCGGCCGAGGGCGCCGCGCAAATTCTCGAACGGCTGCGCCTGATCATTTCCGAGCTCGACTGGAGCGCGTTCGCGCCCGGCATGCGGGTGACGATTTCAGCGGGGGTCAGCGCCCTGCACCCGGACGAGACGCCGGACACATTTCTCGCGCGCGCCGACAGCGCGCTCTATTCAGCCAAGGCACGGGGACGCAACCAGATCGCGTGTGCCTGATCCGATTTTTCGCGACCGATGACGGAGAAACCGTCACCGGCCTGATATCCGAATACTCCAGGACAGAGTCATGAGTTCGAAAACCGCTATTGCAAGTCCCGACAATCTGCTCGACGAGCTGCAGGCCACGCTTGCCCACGGCACCGTGGCGCGCCGGGTCGAAACCCTGCGCCGGGTGACCGATCTCTTCATCAACGGGGCGGTGGATTATTCCAACGAACAGGTCGAACTGTTCGACGACGTATTCCAGTGCCTGATGCACCATATCGAGACCTCGGCCAGGCAGCTGTTGTCCAACCGGCTGGCTCCGATTCCCACCGCGCCGCCGTACACCGTTCGCGCGCTGGCGTTCGACGATTTGATCGAGGTCGCGGCTCCCGTGCTGTCGCTGTCGGAGCGGCTCGACGACGAAACCCTGATCGAAAACGCGCGCACCAAGAGCCAGGCGCATCTGATGGCGATTTCCACCCGCAAGACGCTGAGCGGCGCGGTGACCGACGTGCTGGTGCTGCGCGGCGACGACGAGGTGGTGCAGAGCACCGTCAACAATCCCGGCGCCGAATTATCCGAGCGCGGCTTTACCCGGCTGGTCAACCGCGCCGAGGGCGACGACGACCTCGCGACCTGTGTCGGCCTGCGCCCGACCATTCCGCGCCATCTCTATCTGAAACTGGTCGCCAAGGCCTCCGTGACAGTTCGCGCCCGGCTCGAGGCCGCCAATCCGCAGCAAGCCGGCGAGGTGCCGACGGCGGTGCGGGAGGCCACACAGCGCGCACGCTCGGCGCCCTCGGCGGTCACCCAGGATACCGCAATCGCGCATGCGCTGGTCAAATCGCTCCATGAGGACGGCCGGCTCGACGAGCACCAGGTCGAGGCGTTTTGCGAATCCGGCAAATTCGACGAAGCCAACGCCGCGATCGCGGCGCTCGCCAACGTCACGGTGACGATCGCGGAAAACATGATGATCGAAACCCGCGCCGAGGGGGTGATGATCCTGGCCAAGGTCGCGGGCATGTCGTGGTCGACGGTGAAGGCGATCATCAACATGCGCGACGATCTCTCCGGGATGGATCCGACCGATCTGCAGGCCTGCAAGGGCACCTATGAACGGCTGCGGCCCTCGACCGCGCAACAGGTGCTGCGCTTCCACCGCATGCAGCAGACCGCGGCGTAAATAGCACCTGGTTTTGACGCGTTTTCTTCACGCGAACCGGGCGCCACTTCGCTCGAAAACGCCATGTTAAAACCGCAGCACGCGCGATCCCGCCAGCGCGCCGATCGCGGTCACCAACGCGGTCGCGATCGAGTACCAGGTCGCGACGAACAGCGGCGAGTCGTCGGTGCAGTGCGACGCATACATCGTCGCCGCCAATCCCGCCGACAGCATTCCGGCGATGGCGCCGGCGACCGCCGGATGGGCCGGCGCCCCGTGGCGCAGGCCGATCAGCGCGCCGGCCAACAGCGGCAGCGAGAACACCGTGATCGCCAGCATGCAGACCCGCGAATTGTGACCGACCAGGCGCGTCATCATCGGCAGCCGTTGCGGCACCATCATCTCGCCGCCAATCCCGGCCGCCAGAAGACCGGCCGGAACCAGCAGCAACAGCGCCCAGCCGCGCAGCAGGGCTTCGGGCCGCGACAGATGCAGGCTGACGGCGATCGCGGCGATCGCCAGCGCCAGCGTCACCGCGAATTTCAGGTCGAAGAACGGATTATGCATCGCGGTCATCACGTCGGGGCGAACGCCGAGCGTCATGACGAACATCAGGATCGACACCGGCGCCGCCGCCACCAGCGCCAAGGTCAGTACGAATCCGACCGGCCGCGCGCGTTGCGCGTTGTCGGCAGCCAGCGTTCGAATGAGCTGATCGGTGTCCATGTCATTGTTCCCGCAGTTTGGCGGTAAGGCCGGCAAGCCCGCGATGCAACGCCACGCGCACCGCACCTTCGGTCATGGAAAATTTCGTAGCCGTATCCCGGATCGAGGCGCTGTCGACCGCGATCGACTGCAGCACCTCGCGCTGGCGCGCCGGCAGCGACTGCAAATGGGCTTCGACCTCGCTGGCCGGCACGGTCGCGGCCGCCGGTTCGCTCGGGATCGTCTCGGCGAAATCGTCGATATTGACGAAAACCCGCCGGCCGCGGCGGCGCAGCGCGTCGATCAGCTTGTTGCGGGCGATGGCGAACAGCCAGGGCGCGAAAGGCGCCTCCGTGTCCCAGGTATGCCGCTTCAGATGCACCGCCAGCAAAATATCCTGCACGATATCCTCGGATTGGTCGACCGGTTGCCCGGCCCGCGCCAGACCCCGGCGCGCCGTCGCCCTCAGGACCGGCGTGACGGCCTTGAGCAGGCGATGATATGCCGCACTGTCACCTGAAATGGCCAGCCGCATCAGACCGGTCCATTCGTCTTCACGTTCGCGCACGCGCGCTCCCACGGTACAATTCGGTCGATCTTTCAATTTGTTACGCGGCCGGACGCCGATCACGGGATCGTGATCGAAAGCCTGGCGAGGCCGGCCGCCCGGCGCCTCCCATCGGGAATCGCGAGCGCCGTCTCCATAACTGCCTCGGCGCTATTAACACCGATCGATCCGGCTGACACCCGCGACCGCCGGACTAAAACTTTCACACGGCCGGCGAGCCCGATCGAAACGCGCGGAAATCGTTGCCCTTTTTTTGCCCGGTACCGCCCGAAGATTCCCTTTTTTCGCCGCGCTGTGGACATCCCGCGGGGTCTCATTCCCGCTTCGGGGGCGGGCAATCGGGGAGACTGCCAAAATGATCAGCAAAGCCGGCGGGCGTGCAGCGTTGATACTCACCACGGGAATCTGGATGTGCCTTGGCGCGGCGTCACAGGCAGCAACCGCACCCGACAATTCGGCGGCCCCGGCGGCGGCCAAACACCACCATCTGAAGAAATACGCGCACCACAAGCCCGGCAAGGTCGCGGACAAATCCGCCGCCAACAAGAAGGCCGCCGATGCCGCGGCTGATGATTCCGACAATGCCCCGGCGATCCCGTCGTCGCAGATGCCGGCCTCGGTCGCCAACGCCAATGCGCAACTGGTTTCCTCCGACACGCCGGCCGGCAACGCCCAGGCGATGACGGACCGCGCCAACAGCATCGTTCAGGCCGCCCCCGGCAATCCCGCGGACGCGCAAGCAACGGCCGCGCCGGTGGTTGCTTCCGATCAACTCAACGACGTCGATCGCGCCTTGCAACAGGCACCGGCCGCCGCGCCGGTCGCGCTGGCCTCGAACGAGACGCCCGCCGCACCCGCGAGCCCCCCTGCGGTAGCCGCCAGCGCCAGCAACGAGAGCTCGACCTGGGACCAGACCTCGCTGATCGGCAAGATTTTTATCGGCTTCGGCGCGTTGTTGACGATGGCATCCGCCGCGCGGATGTTCATGGCGTGAAGCGACGCATGGGTTCCGGATAGGCGAGCGGAAGCGACGCCGTTCTCTGGACGGCTACGGCCCGTCCGGACCAAGCCTTCGCAAAACCATGCCCACTTGAAGCCGATCCCCGCAGCGGGCACATTGCCCACGAACATCAAGCGCGGGATCGATCATGGCAAATTTCGAATACATCCTTGTCGAAAGCAAAGGCGCGGTTGGCGTCGTCACGCTCAACCGCCCGAAAATGCTCAACGCGCTGTCGTTCGGCGTGTTCAAGGAAATCGCGGCCGCGATCGACGAGTTGGAGGCCGATGACAAGATCGGCTGCATCCTGATCACCGGCAGCGAAAAGGCGTTTGCGGCGGGCGCCGACATCAAGGAGATGCAGCCGAAGACCTTCATCGACATGTTTTTCAGCGACTTCACCGCCGTTGGCGGCGACCGCGTCGCGCGTTGCCGCAAGCCGACCATCGCCGCCGTCAGCGGCTACGCGCTCGGCGGCGGCTGCGAACTGGCGATGATGTGCGACATCATCATCGCCGCAGACACCGCCAAGTTCGGCCAGCCGGAGATCACGCTCGGCACCATTCCCGGCATCGGCGGCACCCAGCGGCTGACGCGCGCGATCGGAAAATCCAAGGCGATGGATCTCTGCCTCACCGGCCGGATGATGGACGCCGCGGAAGCCGAACGGTCGGGCCTCGTCAGCCGGGTGGTGCCCGCCGACAAATTGATGGAAGAAGCGCTGGCGGCCGCGGAGAAGATCGCCGGCATGTCGCACCCCGCGGCTGTGATGGCCAAGGAAGCCATCAACCGCGCCTTCGAGACCCCGCTGTCGGAAGGCATGAATGTCGAGCGCAATCTGTTTCACTCGACCTTCTCGCTGGAAGACCGCTCCGAAGGCATGGCCGCGTTCATCGAGAAGCGCAAGCCGGTGAACAAGAACAGGTGAGATTGCTCCAGATATTTCGACGCCGTGCTAACGGCCGAGTTCAGGCCCGCGGCGATGCCATGACGTGGCCTCCTGGAACGCCGCGCCGGCCCGGAGCAGCGTGACCTCGCCGAGATGGGTAGCGACAAGCTGGAATGCGATCGGTAATCCCTTCTCGCTGAAACCGCCGGGCAGCGTGATCGTCGGATGACCGGTCATGTCGAACGGGCAGATAAAGCGCTGCAGTTTCGCGATCAGGTCCGGCTGTTCACCGAGCGTCCGGATCGTCGCGAGCGTGAGGGGCGCGAATGGATGTACCGGAATCAGCAACAGGTCGATCCGGTCGAACATCCCAGTCACCCGACCGCGCAGATCGAGGCGCCGCAGCAGAATCTTCTGATAGTCGATGCCAGACAACGCATGCCCAGCCTCCAGAACCGAGGCGAGGACCGCACCATATTCACTCTTGCGGGCAGGATAGGTCGTCGCGTGGGCGACAGCTGCCTCCACAGCGCAATTGGGCGGCCAGTCCGCGACGGCCTGCGTCACGTCGGGAAATTCAACCTCGACCATCGTGGCTCCGAGCGTGCGGAGAACCTCGGCAGCCTCCGACACCACCGCTCGCGTCGCGGAATCCACGTCGTCGTTGTTCCAGGCGGTGTCGATACCAATGCGCAGGCCGGAAACGCCCTGGCTTGTAGCCGCCAGATAGTCCGGTACCGGATCCAACAACGCCGTCGGATCCTCGGGGTCGCCGCCCGCTATGACGTTTAACAGCGCGGCTGTGTCCGCCGCGCTGCGCGCCATCACACCGACATGATCCAGCGTTGCCGCAAGCTCGAAGACGCCGTAACGGCTGACGCGCCCCCAGGTCGGCTTCAATCCTGTCACGCCGTTGGCCGCCGATGGCCAGCGGATCGAACCGCCAGTATCGGAGGCAAGCGCACCGAAGCATAGCCCTGCTGCCATTGCCGCGCCCGGGCCGCTCGACGAGATTCCCGGCCAATAGTCGGCATTCCACGGATTCTTCGGCGGCGTGATCGACGGGTGATGATCGGAATAGGCGCCTTCCGTCATCTGCAGCTTGCCGAGCAGCACCGCGCCCGCTTGCTTCAGTCGGCGGACAACCGTCGCATCGTCATGCGGGCGGAAATCCCGGTAAATCGCCATGCCGGCTGCGGTAGGATGACCCTTGGTCCAGAACAAGTCCTTGATCGCGATCGGCACGCCATGCAGCGGCCCGCGATAACGGCCCGCCGCAATCTCCGCCTCCGCGGACGCAGCTTCCGCCATGGCGACATCGGCCATGACCAGCGCGTAGCTGCCGAGCGAAGCATCGACTGCCTCGATACGCTCGAGCTGCGATCTTGTTATCGCCACCGGGGAAATCGCGCGAGCCTTGATGCGCGCGGCCAGCTCCGTGAGTTCGAGATAATGAAGATCGGTTTCTGTGCTGCTCATCGCTGTCGCTCCGCGCTTAAACACCAGTAAACGCTATTTACCGGAGCCTCTATCGTCAACCAGTAAAATACGTTTAGTGGTGTCGAATCAATTGTTCGGGAGCATAATCGTTGCAACGGAACCCGCGCGCTCCAGATTTTGTGAGCACGCTCGATCGCCCGCCGCTCCGACAAACGATCGCGTCTCATTACCGGCGGAGATGAGCTGGAGCACCAAAGGTAATTGGCGGCATGGGCGTACGCAGCAGTCGCCGCAGCCCTGCCAGGCGCGCGCCGAGAGAGCGCTCTTCTGTAGGCCTAGGCGGCCCTGCTCCGCTCCAGCGCCGCGCTGACCAGCGCGCGATAGACGCGCTCGGGCCATGTCGCTGATTTGTCGAGCCCAAGCCGGGCCAGGCATTCGCGATCTCCGGCATCGGGCGAGCCGACAAGACCTTGCCACAGCAGGCCGGCGAGCCGTCGCGGCGTGCGCTGCGCGTCCTGCAGGATTTGCAGCGCCGGGATCAACCGCTGCTCGACATCGGTAAAATCGCTACCGAACGGAAAGGTCGGCAACAGCCCTGCCTCGCGCGCGGGTCTCAGGGCATCCGCGATGCGCGCGGGCCGGTTGTCGCGACAAGCGCGCGGTATCTCGAAATTCTTCGGTAGCTTGCCGGCATCCTTGGCCTGCCGCATCAGGCCATCCTGGAAACGGCTGTCGGTCACCGCGAGCATCGCGGCGATCACGTCAGCGTCGGATTTGCCCCTGAGATCGGCTGCGCCATATTCGGTGACGATGACGTCGCGCAGATGCCGCGGAATGGTCTCGTGACCATAGCTCCAGCGGATATTGGATTGCGTGCCGCTGCCTGCCGGCCGCGTCGCTTCCAGCGTCAGGACCGAGCGCGCGCCTTCCAGCGCGAACGCCTGGGCCACGAAATTATACTGGCCGCCGACGCCGCTGACGACCTGGCCGCCTTCGAGGCCGTCGGAGATCACCGCGCCCATCAGGGTCGCCATCATCGCATTGTTGACGAAACGCGCGTCGGTACGGGCGCGCCGTTTTGCTTCTTCGTCGCCGTAGAGCTCGTTGGTGAAGGATACCGGCATCATCCCTATCCGCGCGATCTCGTCCGGCGTCATCTCGCACAAGGCGCGGTAGAACGATTTGGGCCCGAGGAAGAACGCGCCATGCAGCACGACACCGTCGACCTCGCGCTTGATGATGCCGGCGTCGATCAGGCCCAAAAACGCCTCGAACAGCATCTCGCTGACGCCGTAGAGGCCTTTTTCGAACGATCCGGTTTGCACATCCGCGGACAATTCCGCGTCGGGGGAAAGCCGCTTCATGATCGTTTGAAACTGCGCCTTGTCGCGATGGCGCACGATCAGCCCTTGCGCCAGTGCGTCGCCAACCTGGCCGATGCCGATCTGCAGCGTGCCGCCGTCGCGCACCAGGCCCGCGGCGTGAAGGCCGATGGCGTATTTGGTGTCGGTGATCGGCTCGGCCGGCGGCGCGAACAACGGAAATTCGCAATCAGGCGCCTCAAGCACCGCGCTGAATTCGTCGGCGGGCAGATCGCCCGCGCCGGGCATGAACGGCAATTCGGAATTGACCTGCCCGACCAGTTTGAAGGCCGCCTTTCCTTGCGCGCGGGCGCGCAGCACATCCAGCGTGGTGTCGGTGTTGCAGCTCAGGCTAAAGCGCGCGACGCCGTCGACCACGCGTTTTGCCACGAGTTGCGTGACCACGTTCAGGCCGCGCGCCAGCAGATAGGACGAGGCGTGGGTATAGTTCGCCGAAATGTAATGCTGCTGCGCGTACGGCATATGCAGCCACTTTCCCGCCAGGAAGAAAAACTCGATCACCCGGACGTTGGGCGGCAACGCTCCCGCATGCAGCGCGTCCGCATAGGCGAGATCGGGATAGCCGCCGAACAGGCGGTCGATGACAGGTGTGATAAACCGCCGCTCCAGCAGGTTCGATGGTCTGGGCTTTTCCAGCGTCAGCGCCGAGAAGAATGTAAGGTTGATGTAAGAATCGGCCACGGCGCGCGCATAGAGCGCGTTGACGATGTGGTTGGCCTTGCCGAGACCCAGCGGCAGCCCGACCACCAGATTGGTTCCGACATCGCGGATGATATCCTCCGCGATCGCCTCTGGGTCGGAGAATATCTTCGGCATCAAATCCTGAAAATCCATCGATAGGAGGCCGGGCCAGAGCAGAATGGCCAGTGCCCGGAATCGGGCGGTAACCGCCGGCAGATATAGCTTATTTGTAGCCGAGATTCGTCTGTGACGAACCGGCAACAGAACAGGACCGAATTCAGGGGGTTTCTGCGGCCGGTGGTTTGCCTGTGGCCGAGGCGGCGTCTAAACAGGTAAGCGTGTCGAGGACGTCGGCTGGTGCGGACGGCCGGGGTTGGTTGCTGCGGGAACATATGATTGGGCGTGCCACCAAAATTGGCCAATTGGGTCGGCGCATGCTTCGGTCGGGCATCTGCCCAAACGTCGTAGGCTGCCTTGTCGTAACTTGCCTTGCGTTTGCCGCGACGGCGGCGTCCGGCGAAAGTCTCCCCGAAGCGCTGGCGAAGGCCTATCAGACCAACCCGCAACTCAATGCCGAACGGGCGCGGCAGCGCGCCACCGACGAGAACGTGCCGCAGGCGCTCGCCGGCTACCGCCCGCAGATCATCGCGAGCCTGAGCGCCGGGCTCCAGGCGATACGCAACCTGCTGCCCGACAATACCGTGCAGTCCGCAACCCTGAAGCCGTGGGTCATCGGCGTCACGGTCACGCAAACCCTGTTCAACGGCAACAAGACCGCCAACAGCGTGCGGGTCGCCGAGTTGCAGGTGCAGTCCGGGCGCGAGGCGCTGCGCAATGTCGGCCAGGGCGTGCTGCTCGATGCCGTCACCGCCTACACCAACGTGCTGGCCAACCAGTCGCTGGTCGAGGCGCAGCGCTCCAATGTCAGCTTCCTGCAGGAAACGCTGGCGATCACCAACCGCCGCCTGAAGGCCGGCGACGTCACCCCGACCGATACCTCGCAGGCGGAAGCGCGGCTCGCCCGCGGCATGGCCGATCTCAATGCCGCCGAAGTCAACCTCGCGGTCAGCCAGGCGACCTATACCCAGGTGATCGGCAACGCGCCGGGCGTGTTGCGGCCGGCCGAAACGGTGGACCGCTATCTGCCGCGCAGCCGCGATGACGCGACCACGCTGGCGTTCAAGGAAAATCCCGCGGTGCTCGCCGCCGGTTTCGACGTCGACGTCGCCTCGACCAACATCCGCGTCGCCGAAAGCAGCCTGATGCCGACCATCACCCTGCAGGGCAACGCCAGCCACAGCATGGACGACGATCCGACGCTCGGTACCTTCAGGACCGACCAGGCGTCCGTCATCGGGCAGATCACCCAGCCGATCTATGATGGCGGCACCGCGGCGTCGCAGACCCGCCAGGCCAAGGAGCTCACCGCGCAAAGCCGGCTGGTGCTCGATCAGGTCCGCAGCCAGGCTCGCACCGCCGCGCTGGGCGCCTGGGTCGCCAATGAAGGCGCCAAGGTCGCCGTCACCGCCTCGGAATCCGAAGTGCGCGCCGCGACCGTGGCGCTGCAGGGCGTGCAGAAGGAAGCGCAGGGCGGCCAGCGCACCACGGTCGATGTGCTGAATTCGGAAGCCGATCTGATCGCGGCGAAAGCCCGGCTGATCGGCGCGCAGCGCGATCGCGTCATCGCGTCCTACACCTTGCTCAGCGCCATCGGCCGGCTCGACGTCAAGACGCTCGGACTCAACACGCCGGATTATCTGCCGGAAGTGCATTATCATCAGGTGCGCGACGCCTGGCAGGGCCTGCGCACCACCACGCCATCTGGGCAGTAGCGCTCCCGGCGCTTCGCTTCCGTGCTACCCTGTTGCGATAGCAACCAGAACAAAAACGGGGAGTGAAACGATGTTCACCAAGCGCCGTTTTCTGCTCGCCTCGGTCGCAGCCGGACTAGCGATACCCCACCGCGGCGTCCGCGCCGCGGCATCGCAGCCGTCGACGCCGGTCAATTTCGACGTGCCCGCGCATGCCACCGACTGCCACACCCATATCCACGGTGACCCCGCGAAATTCCCGCTCTTCGCCGGCCGCGTCTACACGCCGGAGCCGGCATCGCCGGAGGAGATGACCGCGCTACACAAGGCGCTGCATATCGAACGCGTGGTGATCGTGACGCCGAGCGTCTATGGCCCCGACAATTCCGCGACACTGTTCGGCATCAGGACGCGCGGGCCGACCGCGCGCGGCGTCGCGGTGATCGACGACAAGACGTCGGAGGCCGACATCGACGCGATGAACGCGGCGGGTTTTCGCGGCATCAGGCTCAACCTCGCCACCGGCGGCGTCAGCGATCCCAATGTCGGACGGCAGCGCGTGCAGGCTGCGATCGAGCGCATGAAGGCGCGGGGCTGGCATGTCCAGATGTACACGAGCCTTGCGATGATCTCCGCGATCAAGGAGATCGTCGCGTCCTCGCCGGTCCCGGTCGTGTTTGACCATTTTGGTGGCGCGGTCGCCGAGCTCGGCCCGGCGCAGCCTGGCTTTGCGGACCTGCTGGATCTGGTGCGCTCGGGCAAGGCTTACGTGAAAATTTCCAGGGCCTATCGGTCCTCGAAACTTGCACCTGATTATCCCGACGTCGTGCCGCTCGCGAAGGCGCTGATCGCGGCCAATTCCGACCGGATCATCTGGGGCAGCGACTGGCCGCACCCGAATTCGACCACGCTGCCCGGCAAGACGATTGCCAACGTCACGCCGCTGTTTCAGATCGACGACGGCCGGCTGTTCAATCAGCTTCCGGTCTGGGCGCCGGAGGCCGCGATCCGGCAAAAAATACTGGTCGACAACCCGGCCCGGCTTTACGGCTTCTGAGCAGACGTCTGCGACATCGCGCGCTCCGTTGTCCGGAGCGCACCCTGCCCGCAAGCCGCGGCGTAATCGCGCAACCAGTGGCCCGCCTTGCGCAAGCCGCCGAACGGGAAGATATGGAATCCGGCGATCGGCGCGGTCACCGCTTGAGGCGCCGCGCGCAAGCCGCGCATCACCTCGTCCGGCCCGGTGTCGGTCAATAGCCGGCCGAACCGGCCGATCTGCCCGCGCAGCGCGCGCATCGAATTGCCGACGCCGCAACGGAGTGCGAATTTCGTCAGCGTGGCCGGCGTCGCCGGACCGGCAAGCCCGACGATCACGGGAAGATCGATGCCGCGCCGCTCGATCGCGCCGATCCATTCGAGAATAGGCGCGCTCTCGAAGCAGAATTGCGTCATCACGCTGACATGGATTCCGGTCCCGACGCCCCAATCGCGCCAGGCCTCCAGCACCCTGGAAGCGTCAGTTGCCGCCAGATAGGGATGGCCTTCGGGGTGGCCTGCGACGCTCACCGATTGGATGCCGCGCGCCTCGATCAAGCCGCTGACCCCGACATCGAGGCTCGACTTGAACGGACCCCGCGTCAGCGCCACGTCGCCCGCGATCAGTAGCACCCGCGTAACATCGGCCTCATCGCGCAGCCGCGTCAAAAAATCGTCGAGCATTTCGCGCGAGGCCATTTCGCGCGCCGCGATATGCGGCACCGGGTTGAAGCCGGCGCGGCGCAGTGCGGCTGCGGTCTCGATATTGTGGCGATAATTGTCGCCGGGCAGGAAGGTGATGGTGACGTCGGTGCCCGCGCTAAAATGGTCGCGCAACTGCGGCAGCTGATGTCCGCGCGAGGAGATCTCGACCGAAGCCCGCGACAGCAGCGACGCCAGTTTGTCGTCCGATGCCATGACGGCTTGCTCCAGCTTGCGGCCCGCATCTCACACGCGGCGGCGCGAAATCACATAGGTCTCGTCGTTGAACCAGAGGCCGCCGTGCTTTTTCAGCACGCGGTCGGTGGCCTCCAGGTAACGGCCCTCGCGAACGACTTCAGACAGCCGGTCGTCCTCGATCTGCGCGACATAGATCGCGGCGTTCCAGGCCGCGAACAGCGTCGAGGTTCCGATCGGGCCTGAGACCTCGTCGGGGAGCGTGTGCATGCGGTAGCGGAAGATCGAGCGCGCGTCCGACGAGGCGTTGAAATTGTAGTGCCGCGCCGCGGCGCCGAGTTCGTGCTTGACCTGGCGCAGGATCGCATAGCGATCGGTCTTGAACGGATCGTCGCCGGGCCAGACCTGATCGATGATCTCGATGCCGGGATCCTTGCCGTGCGAATGGATGCCGATCAGCCGGCCGCCGGGCCGCAGCGCCTTGACCAAAGGCGTCACGATCCGGGAAGCCTTGAACTCGACGCTGGCGCGCGCCCGGTACGGCTGCGAAGCGATCACCAGATCGTAGTCGGCCATCACCCGCCCCGGCCGCGGCATGATCGGGTCGAGCAGGAAGGAATGATCCTCGCGCCGAAGCGTGAGGATGATCGGCCGCTGATAGACCGGGTTGCCGGTTTTCGGGCTGATGCCCGCGCGCCAGTTCTCCGCCAAGAATCCCTCGAGCTCGCCGATCTGCTCGGCAAAGCCGTGCGCGGTATTGCCCGACAGCGCGACGTCCTTCCAAAGCAGGCTTTGCGCCGAGGTCGCCGAACGCGGCGTCAGCCACGGCGCTTCGGCGTAATAGAGGTTGGTGACGACAAGCACGGTCGCCGGATGCTCGAACAGCCGGTCCGCCATCTTCTCCAGCATCAGCCGGACGTCCTCGTAGCTGATCTCCTTGGCGACGACATAGAGCGGCATGGTTGGGAAGCGCGCATGCAAAGCCCGCATCACCCGCGACAGCACGGTGCCGTCGCCGACGCCGGCATCGAAAATCCGCAGCGCCGGCGGCGTCGGTTGCAGATTGCCGAGCTCCAGCGAAATCCGGTTGGCGACTTCGGTCTTCTCGCTGCAGGTCGAGACGAACAGCAGATATTTCTGGCGGTTGTCGAAGAACCGGAAGCCCGGCGGCACGGCGGCGGTGACCGCGCCATTGGCCGGCGCCAGCGCCGGCAGCGGCTTGCCGGGTGCGGCCTGCGGCGCGACGCGGTACTCGGACAAATAGGCGCGCACCTTGTCGAGCGTGCCGGTGGTGATCTTGGCGCCGTCGCGCAACCGCGACACCAGCTTGCCGTCATTGACCGCGAGCCGCCCGAAAGTGGATTCCGCGGTCTGCGTGGCGCGGCAGAATTCGCGGATCTCCTCCAGAATCTGGTCCGAGGTCCGGGGCAACGGCTGGCCCGAACCTTGACCCGGGCTTTGCCCCGGGCCGTGACCGTTACCCTGACTTCCCTGCCGCCCCTCGATCCGCATGGTGCGCTCCCGCGGTTTTTCGTTAGGCGTCCATCAAGGAATAGCCCCTGGGCGGCGTCAACCACAATCGGAGTGGGCAGGATTTATGGGCGCGTGCCCACAACATCCCGCGGCCGGTGCGGGAAGCGATCACCGCGCCCGGCGCGAGAAGAACGAGATCAGCACCGGCAGCGTCACCAGGATCACCAGCGGCGCCAGCATCATGCCGGTCACCACCACGATCGCGAGCGGCTTTTGCACCTGCGAACCGATGCCGGCCGACAGCGCCGCCGGCAACAGGCCGACGCCGGCGACGACGCAGGTCATCAGCACCGGGCGAAGCTGCAATTCGCCGGTGCGGATCACGGCCGCGATGCGATCGACGCCCTCGTCGATCAACTGGTTGTACTGCGACAGGATGATGATGCCGTCCATTACGGCGATGCCGAACAGCGCGATGAAACCGATCGCGGCCGACACGCTGAACGGGATGCCGCTGATCAGGAGCCCCAGCACGCCGCCGAAAATCGCCATCGGGATCACGCTCATCGCCAGCAGCGTGTCGACCATCGAGCCGAAATTGAACCACAGCAGCACCGCGATCAGGGTCAGGCTGATCGGCACCACGATCGACAGCCGCCGGATCGCGTCCTGCAGATTGCCGAATTCGCCGACCCATTCCAGCCGCGATCCCGGCGGCAGTTTGACCTGCGCCTCGACCTTCTGCTGCGCCTCCCGGATCGCGCTGCCGAGGTCGCGCTCGCGCACCGAAAATTTAATGGGCAGATAGCGTTCCTGCTGCTCGCGATAGATATAGGCCGCGCCCGACACCAGCTTGATGGTGGCGACCTCGCTGAGCGGCACCTGGGTGATGGTGCCGTTCGGCCCGGGCGCGCCGATCCGCAAATTCTGGATCGCCTCGGCGCTCTTGCGGTATTCCGGCGCCAAGCGAACGATGATCGGAAAATGCCGGTCGCTGCCGGGTTCGTAGAGGTCGCCCGCGGTATCGCCACCGATCGCGACCTTGATGGTGGCGTTGATGTCGCCGGGCGCCAGCCCGTAACGCGCGGCCTTGGCGCGATTGATGTCGATCTGGATGGTGGGCTGGCCGAGCGAGGTGAACACCGCGAGGTCGGTGATGCCCTGCACCGTTGATAGCACCGACTTGATCTTGTTGGCGGTCTCGGTCAGCGCCTCCAGATCATTACCGTAGAGTTTTATCGAATTCTCGCCCTTCACGCCGGAGACGGCTTCGGAAACGTTGTCCTGCAGATATTGCGAGAAGTTGAACTCGACACCGGGAAACTTGTCCTGCAATTGCCCAAGCAGTTCGGCGGTGAGCTGGTCCTTGTCATGGGTTCCCGGCCACTGCGCCACCGGTTTTAAGGGCGCGAAGAATTCCGCGTTGAACAGGCCAGCCGCGTCGGTGCCGTCGTCGGGGCGGCCATGCTGCGACACCACCGACTCCACTTCGGGACGGCTGCGGATCAGCTTGCGCATCTCGTTGACATAGGCGTTGCCGGTTTCCAGCGAGATGGTCGGCGGCAGCGTGGCGCGGATCCACAGATTGCCCTCCTCGAGCTTGGGCAGGAACTCCAGTCCCAGCAGCCGGCTCAGCACCAGCGTCATCACCACCAGCCCGATCGCACCGATCCCGACCAGATTGCGGTTGGCGACCGCCCAGTTCAGCAACGGGACATAAAGCCGGTGCACGAAACCCATGACCCAGGTCTCGGTCTCGTGCACATGCGCGGGCAGGATGATAGCGGATAGCGCCGGGGTCACCGTGAAGGTCGCGAGCAGGCCGCCGGCCAGCGCATAGGCATAGGTCCGCGCCATCGGCCCGAAGATGTTGCCTTCGACGCCGCTCAAGGTGAACAGCGGCAGGAAGGCCGCGATGATGATCGCGGCGGCAAAGAAGATCGAGCGCGAGACGTCGGCCGCCGCGGACAGGATGGCATGGCTCTTCATGCCCATCGTGGTGTCGGTCGAGATGTGGCTCTGCTCGGCTTCCGACAGCGCGGTAGTCTGCGTCAGGCGGCGGAAGATCGCCTCCACCATGATCACGGTGGCGTCGACGATCAGCCCGAAATCGATCGCGCCGACCGACAGCAGATTGGCGGATTCGCCGCGCAGCACCAGGATGATCACGGCGAAGAACAGCGCGAACGGAATCGTGGCGCCGACGATCAGGGCGCTGCGCAAATCGCCGAGAAAGATCCACTGCAACAGCACGATCAAGAGAATGCCGACCACCATGTTGTGCAGCACGGTCGCGGTGGTGAGGTCGATCAGGTCCTTGCGGTCGTAGATCCGCTCGATGCGCACGCCCGGCGGCAGGATGGTCGAATTGTTGATCGAATTCACCAGTTCCTCGACGCGGGCTATGGTCGGCGAACTCTTCTCGCCGCGCCGCATCAGCACGATGCCCTGCACGATATCGTCGTCATTATCGAGGCCGGCGATGCCGAGCCGCGGCTTCTCGCCGACGGTGACGGTGGCGACGTCCTTGACCAGCACCGGACTGCCGTTGCTCGCCGACACCATGGTATTGGCGAGATCGTCGATCGAGCGGATCAGGCCGACGCCGCGCACCACGGCGGACTGGGTGCCGATATTGACGGTGTTGCCGCCGACATTGATGTTGGAATTGCTGACGGCCTGCAGCAGCGCCGGCAAGGTCAGGCCGTTGGCGACCAGCTTGTTGAAGTCGACCTGCAGCTCGTAGGTCTTGGTCTTGCCGCCCCAGCCGGTGACGTCGATGACCCCGGGCACGGCGCGAAACCGGCGCTGCAAAACCCAGTCCTGCAGCGTCTTGAGGTCGAGCACGCTGTAGTTCGGCGGGCCCTTGAGGCGATAGCGGTAGATTTCGCCGATCGCGCTGGTCGGCGAAATGCCGGGCTGCACGTTGCCGGGCAGCGGGGCCAGCTGCGACAGCCGGTTCAGGACCTGCTGCAGCGCCTCGTCATAGGTGTAGTCGAACGAGAACTGCAGCTTGACGTCCGACAGTCCGTACAGCGACACCGTGCGGATCGTGTTGAGGTTCTTGATGCCGGCGACCTGGGTCTCGATCGGGATCGTGATGTAGCGTTCGATTTCTTCCGCCGACAGGCCGGGGCTTTGCGTCACGACGTCGACCATCGGCGGCGTCGGGTCGGGATAGGCCTCGATGTTGAGCTGCTTGAACGCGATCACGCCGCCGACCAGCACGGCGAACAGCAGGCCCACCATCAAATAGCGGCGCTCGACGGCAATGGCGACAAGACGATCCATCTAGACCGGAGCTCTCAATGGAAGTGGGATTGCTGCCACCGCTCTAGCTGCCGGACGCCGCGCGGTCGATGAACAGGCTGCCCTTTGTAACGATCTGCTCGCCCGCTTTCAAATTGCCGTCGATCTCGACCAGATCGCCATTGATCAGGCCGGTCTTGACCTGGCGTAGTTCGATCGACTTGTCGTCATGCGCGACCCACAGCCGGACCTGATCGCCCTCATAGATCAAAGCCTGCTTCGGCACGCCGACCGCCGGATGCTCGCCTGAGGAATAGAGCGTGACATTGGCGAACATTTCCGGCTTCAGCAGGCCATCCTTGTTGTCGACGGTGGCGCGAACCAGGAGCCGCCTCGTGTTGGTGTCGATCGCCGCCGATACATAGTCAACGCGCGCCGTGAAGGGATGCGCGGGCAACGCCAGCACGCTGAAGGAAATCTGCTGTCCAACCGACACGATCGCCGCGTCGGTTTCGCGGACGAACGCGATCAGCCAGACCGTGGAGAGATCGCCGATCACGTAGACCGGATCGGTAGCGCCGGAATTGATGAACTGGCCGGGTCCGGCCTTGCGCTGCACCACCGTGCCAGCGATCGGCGAGAACACCGTGGTCGACGGATCGAGCCGGCCCTTCTCCTGGAAGTTTGCAATCGCGGCATCATCGAAGCCGAGGATTTGCAGCTTGTTGCGCGCGGCTTCCAGCGCCGTCTGCGACGAGCGCATGTCGTTCTGCGCCTGGATCAGGGTGGCCTGCGACTGCTGGTAATCCTTCAGCGGCACCGCCCTGCCCTCGAACAGATCCTTGGCGCGGGTGTCCTGCAATTGCGCCAGATCGAGCGCGGATTTCGCCTTGTTGAGGCTGGTCATCGCCGTGATGAAATCGTTCTGCGCCTGCACGGTATCGGAGGCTTCGATCACGAACAGCGGCTGGCCTTTTGCCACCTGGTCGCCCGGCTTCACCATCAACCGGGTGACGCGCCCGGTATAAGGCGAGAACACCGGCGTCGAGCGATCCTCGTCGACCGCGATCTTGCCTTCGGTGATGTGCTCGGCGCGAAAATCATGCTCGGCCACCGGCTGGATGGTCAGGCTCGCCCATTCGGCCGGCGTCGGCGTGTAGCGATCCGATCCCTTGCGCGACTGACTCGACAGGTCGGAGGAGCGCGCCGGCGTTCCGCCGAAATGCGCGAATCCGAACCACACCGCGCCGATCAGGCCCAGCGCCACCACGCCAACGGCCAGATGTTTAGGCTTAAGCATCTGCAATCGTTGGTTAAATTCCGAAGGCATAGGGTCCGGTCAGGTCGGCACTGATTCTGGCAGAGACTGCCTCATCGCTACGCTAATAGTGCCGATTTGTTGTTTCAAATAGACAAAAAATACCCATCGGCCGGCGGATCGCTTTAAAAATCTGCATGCGCCTCCAACCTTACACATGCCTTACGCACGCGCCGGCCATTGCGGCTGGTGGCTGCCGAGCGGCATCGCCGGGCGATCCCAGAATGCCGGTGTTTTCGACAGCACGGCTGAATGGCGAACCGAATGCAGCGTGCCGAAGCCCGAGGGCAAGTCTTCCATAAAGCCTTGCACCTCGTCGTTCTTGTAGTCGGGCGCTTTAAGCCCCTCAGGCAGCCGGCCGAGATCCCACAGCCAGTATCCGGTGCGCGCCAGCGACACCCGGGCATGCCAGCTTCCGCCTTCGCGCGCCTGCCGCGCCCGCGCCATCATCGCGCCGAACGCCATCAGATAGCCGGTGGCGTGATCGAGCATCTGCGCCGGCAATTCCTTTGGCCCGTCGACGCCGGCGGCTTTTCCTTCGGCGTGGTTGAAGCCGGTCGAAGTCTGCACCAGTGAATCAAAACCGCGGCGCTCCGCCCAAGAACCCTGTTGAGGTCCCTGGTGGCCATAGGCCGACAGCGACACATAGACGATGCCGGGATTGATCCGCGCCGCCTCCTCCGGTGAAAAGCCGCAGGCTGCGATCGAACGCGGCCGATAGCCCTGCGAAAAGATGTCGGCCTCCGCCAGCAACGCGCGCAGGATCGCGCGTCCCTGCTCGCTCTTGAGGTCGGCAAAACTCGTCAGCTTGCCGCGGCCGGTGTCGATGGTGAGCCACGGGATCGCCGGCAGGTCGGGGCCGGAGATCAGCATCACGTCGGCGCCGTGCGCGGCCAGCGTGCGGCCCGCGACGGGACCCGCGATCACCCGCGACAGATCGAGCACGCGCAAACCGGCAAGCGGGCGTTCGCCGGCCGGCCCAAGTTCCGGCCAGGGCCTTGGCGCGGCCTCGCCGATCTTCTCAATCGTCACCATCGGCTGCCCGGCCAGCGCCTTGCCGTGCGGCGTCGAAAGCCATTCCTCGCGCGAGCGCATCATCGCCACCACGCCGCCTTCGGCATAGGCCGCGGTCTCGAACGCCTCGGCGTCCCATTGCATCAGCGCGGCCTGGACCTTTTCGCGCTGCGGCTCGCAGTTCAATACCTTGCAGACGGCATCGCGGTGATGCCGGAAATTGGTATGCAACCGCACGAAGCGCCCATCGCGGGTCTTGTAGACGCCGGCGATCGCATCCCAGGTCGGCGGCGGCGGCTTGCCGTCGACGCGCAGATAGCGCTCGCTGCGGCACTCGGCCACCGCGTGGCGCATGTCGACCGCGACGTTCTGCGATTGCCCCTTGCGCATCTTCCAGATCTGCGACGCCGCCAGTCCCGCCGCGGCGATGCTGACCTGGGCCGAAGCGCCGACGCGAAACGACGACGGCAGTTGCGGCTCCTCCCCGGTCAACGTGACGTCGTCGAGCGCCGCGGCATCGCCGCCGGCTTGCGTCCACAGATCGGCCAGAATTTCGCGCGGCGTTTGCATGGGGAGGATTCCTTTGTGTCGCCGTATTATCAGCGGTTTGATGGGGCGACAACGCTTCGTCGTCTCGCAGATGCGCAATTGCGCATAAGAAGCCGGGACCCATAATCCGTCGCGTTGCTGTGAGAGCGCATGACAAGGTAACGGGCGCTGTATGGGTCCCGGCTCAAGGCCGGGACGACGGCCTGTTTCGTCATTGCGAGGAGCACTTGCGACGAAGCAATCCAGTCTTCGGTTGTGACTCTGGATTGCTTCGCTACGCTCGCAATGACGACTAATGAAAATCCCTTGACGGCGGCAGGATGCGGACGTTGCGAGGGTGGCGGATTTTTTGCGTGGGGTTTTCGAGATGCTCGCGCCGGTCGTCGTTGAGCGGTTCGATCAGCGCGGGGCCCGCCGGCAGCGCGGGCTTGCGGGCGAGCGCCTCGTTGGCGAGGTTGATCAGATCGGGCGAGCGGTCGAACAGGCGCTGCGCGACCAGATGCGTCACCTGCTCGGGGCTGCTCTGGATATAGCCCTCGATCAGGATCAACCGCGCGCCCATCACCTCTTTCCGGAACTGCTCCATCACCTTCGGCCACACCACGATGTTGGCAATGCCGGTCTCGTCCTCCAGCGTCATGAACACCACGCCCTTGGCGCTGCCCGGGCGCTGCCGCACCAGCACCACGCCGGCGCAACGCACGCGGCGGTTCTGGTTGCGATGCGCCACATCGGCGCAGGCGATCACGCCCTCTCTCGCAAACATCGGCCGCAAGAATTCCATCGGATGCCCTTTCAGGGAAAGCCGGATGGTCTGGTAGTCGGCGACCACCTGCTCCGGCAGCGGCATCAGCGGCAACGGTTTTGCGTTCTCGTCCGGCTGCTCGCGCGCCGCCGCGCTCTCGAACAGCGGCAGCGGCAAATCGTCCGGCAGCCGCCGCACCGCCCACAGCGCGGCGCGGCGATCGAGCCCGATCGAGCGAAACGCATCGGCGTCCGCCAACTGGATCAGCGCGCGCTTTGGCAAGGCGGTCTCGCGGGCAAAGTCCTCCAGCGAGGTGAAGGGTTTTCGCGCGCGCGCGGCGACGATGCGCGCGGCCCAGTCGTCCACGTCGTCAACGCTGTCATTCCGGGATGCGACGCTTGGCGCAGGCCCGGAATCCATAACCCCTGTATTGCTGTTTGGCAGTGACGACGCTTCATCCTGAACACTGGCACAGGGAGTATGGATTCCGGGCTCGCTCGCTTCGCTCGCGCCCCGGAATGACGATTGCTTCAACCTCTCTTCATCCGGATCGGTCCACCTGAACCCGTCGATCTGGCGAAAGCCGAGCCGCACCGCGCAATGGTTGCCGCTGCCCTGCTCCAGCGTATTCTCCGCAAAGCTAAAGGACACGTCGATCTCGCGCACCTCGACGCCGTTCTTGCGGGCATCGCCGACGATCTGCGCCGGCGCGTAAAAACCCATCGGCTGCGAGTTCAACAGCCCGCAGCAGAACGCGTCGGGGTGATAATGCTTCAGCCATGACGAGACGTAAACCAGTTGCGCAAAACTCGCGGCATGGCTTTCCGGAAAGCCGTAGCTGCCGAATCCCTTGATCTGGTTGAAGCAGTTTTTGGCAAATTCGGGATCGTAGCCCCGCGCGATCATGTTGCCGATCATCTTGTCCTCGAACTTGCCGATGGTGCCGAGATTGCGGAACGTCGCCATCGAACGGCGCAGGCCATTGGCCTCTTCCGAGGTGAACTTTGCCGCCTCGATCGCGATCCGCATCGCCTGCTCCTGGAACAGCGGCACGCCGAGCGTCTTGTGCAGGACGTTGCGCAGCTCATTTTTGTCGCCGCCCTTGGGATAGGGGTATTCGATGTCCTCCGGATTCATGCTGCGACGTTTCAGATACGGATGCACCATGTCGCCCTGGATCGGGCCGGGCCGCACGATCGCGACCTCGATGACGAGATCGTAGAAGGTTCGCGGTTTCAGGCGCGGCAGCATGTTCATCTGCGCCCGGCTCTCGACCTGGAACACGCCGAGCGATTCACCGCGGCACAGCATGTCGTAGACCGGCTTTTGATTTTCCGGCTCCTGCGGCAACGTCGCCAACTCCCAGCGCTTGCCCTTGTGTTGATCGATCAAATCAAAACATTTGCGGATGCAGGTCAGCATGCCCAGCGCCAGCACGTCGACCTTCATCATGTTGAGCGCGTCGACGTCGTCCTTGTCCCATTCGATAAAGGTGCGATCGTCCATCGCGGCGTTGCCGATCGGCACATAGCTGTCGAGCCGATCTTGCGTGAGCACATAGCCGCCGACATGCTGCGACAGGTGCCTCGGGAATTCGATCAGCTCGGTGGCGAGTTCGACCGCGAGGTGGATCATCGGGTTGTTCGGATCGAGCCCGGCCTGCCGGACCTGCATCTCGTTGAGCCCGGAGCCCCAGCTTCCCCACACCGTGTCGGCCAGCGCCGAGGTGACATCCTCGGTCAGTCCGAGCGCCTTGCCGACGTCGCGGATCGCGCTGCGCGGCCGGTAATGAATGACGGTGGCGATGATCGCGGCGCGGTGGCGGCCGTAGCGGCGGTAGACATATTGCATCACCTCCTCGCGCCGCGAATGCTCGAAATCGACGTCGATGTCAGGCGGCTCCAGCCGCTCCTTGGAGATGAAACGCTCGAACAACAGATCGACCTTGGTCGGATCGACCGAGGTGATGCCGAGGAAATAGCACACCGCCGAATTGGCCGCCGATCCCCTGCCCTGGCAAAGGATGTGCTGGCTGCGCGCGTAGCGGACGATGTCGTGCACGGTAAGGAAATAATGCGCGTATTTTAACTCCGCGATCAAATCGAGTTCCTTGCGCAGGGTCGCGCGAACCTGCGGGTCGATGGTCCCGTTGAAATATTTGTCGGCGCCGGCCCAGGTCAAATCTTCGAGATGCTGCTGCGCGGTCTTGCCCGGCGGCACCGGCTCGTCCGGATATTGATAGCGCAGCTGGTCGAGCGAGAAGTCGATCAACCTCGCAAAACGCATGGTCTCCGCGATCGCATCAGGGATGTCGCGGAACAGCCGCGCCATTTCCTGTGCGGATTTGAGATGCCGCTCGGCGTTGGCTTCCAGCTTTCTCCCGACGGCGTCGATGGTGGTCTTTTCGCGAATACACGTCAGCACATCCTGCAACGGGCGGCGCGCGGGATCGTGATACAGCACCTCGTTGGTCGCGAGCAGTTTTATGTGGGCGGCGCTTGCAACGTGATGCAGCCGCATCAGCCGGCGGCGGTCATCGCCGCGATAGAGCAAACTCGCCGCGAGCCAGACGCCATCCGCGCGGCTTTCCTTCAACCGGTCGAGGAGTTTTAACACCCGCGCGCTGTCAAAACGGTGCGGCAGCGTCAGGATAAAAAGCTGGTCTTCGGCAAATTGCAGGAGATCGTCCAGCGTCAGTCGGCAATCGCCCTTTTCAGTCTTGTCGAAATCGCTGCCGCGCTTGCCGTGGGTCAAAAGCTGACACAGCCGGCCATAGGCTGCGCGGTCGCGCGGATAGACAAAAATGTCCGGCGTGCCGTCGATGAAGACGATCCGCGAGCCGATCAGCAATTTTGGAACGTGCTTCAGCTCGGGATTGCCAAGTTCCTTCCAGGCCCGCACCACGCCGGCCAGCGTGTTGTGATCGGCGATGCCGATGACGGGCAGACCTAGCTTGCTTGCCTGATGCACATAGGCGCGCGGATCCGATCCGCCGCGCAGGAAGGAAAAATTCGTGGTGATGCCGATTTCGGCGTAAAGTGGGATACTCATGCGAACAGCCCATGCACGAACCAGTTCGCGGGCACCGGCTCGCCTTCCTCATCGATGAGTTCGCTTTCGTAAAGGCCATCGCGAAAGATCCAGAACCGCAGGCCGGCTTCGTCCTCGACGCGGAAGTAATCGCGGGTCAGCGCCTTGTCGTCCTGCTTCCACCATTCCATCGCGACGCGCTCGGGGCCCTCGACCCGCACCACCACATGGTTGGCGCGCCGCCAGGTGAAGTGATGCGGCGGGCCGTCCGGCACCATCGCGAACGGCACTTTTATGGGCTCGGGCTTTTCGAACAGCCGCAACGGCCGCAACGGCGGCTCGCCTTCCGCGCGCGCCGGCCACGCGGCCTGCGTCGCCGCGCCGAGATGATGCTGCGCTGACACGGCGATCTCGGCGCGTTCGGGGATGTGGGTATCCTCGGGCAGGTGCACGACCACGCGCTTTCCCCCGATCCGCGCCGCGATGCGATCGATCATCGCGGCGAGCTCGTCATTGTCATGGACATGGGCGTCGAGATCGCGCTGCTGCTGCACCACGATCTCGGTGCGGCTGGCGGACAGGCGAATGAGATCGAAGCCGAAACCGGGATCGAGGGGATCATGGAGCGCATCGAGCCGCTCGCGGAACAGCCGGTCGATGATGACGCTTCGCGTCACCGGCAGACCGGTATCGACCGATATCGCGCGCACCGCGCCGTCGGTGCGGAAGAAACTCGCCTCCAGCCGCCGCGCGCCCTTGCCTTGCCGGTCCATCGCCGCGACCAGCATCCCGGCCAGACGTGAGAGGTTCGCCGAGATCACGTCTTCGGTCGCCACCGGTTCGGCAAAACGTTTTTCCACGATGTAATCCGGCAACGGTTTTCGCGGGCTGATCGGCGCATCGCCTTGCCCGAGCGCCTGTTCCAGCAACGTGGTGAAGCCGGCGCCGAACCGCGCGGTGATTTCATGGCGCTCGCGCGACGCGACATCGCCGATGGTTTTCAGGCCGGCGCGGCGCAGGCCGCGGATGACGGCGTCATCGGCGCCGAGCGCGAACAGCGGCAGTGGTTTTACAGCGTCCGCCTCCTCGCCCGATCGCACGATGCGGCCATGGGCATGGTTGCGAGCCGTGCGCGCGCAGACCGCGGTGGCGGCGATCGCGGCGCTGACCGCAAAACCCTGCCGGGTCAGCGCGGCGCAGATCGTTTGCAATAACGCCGCCTCGCCGCCGAACAGATGGGCGCAGCCGGTGATGTCGAGGAACAGGCCATGCGGCGGATCGAGCGCGACCAATGGGGTAAAACGGTCGCACCAGTCGGCGATGTCGTTCAGGGTTTTGAGGTCGGCGGCCGGATCGGCGTCGAACACTTTTATATCCGGACAGATCGCCCGCGCGTTCGCCAGCGGCAGCCCGATCTCAAGCCCAAGCCGCGCCGCCGCATCGTCCATCGCATAGATCTGCAGCGCGTTGTTTTGCTTGGCAACGACGATCGAGGGATCGTCGTCGCGAGTCTCGGCGCGCGGCTCAGAGCCATTCCCTCCCCCCTTGCGGGGGAGGGTTAGGGAGGGGGGTGAGCCGCAAGGTTGGTGCTCGTGGCTACCCCCCTCTCCGGCTCTCCCCCGCAAGGGGGGAGAGAGCAGGCCATGCGTGCCGCGAGTGATTTCTTTTAAAGGCGCGCTGCTGTTTTCAACCGGCGCGACGCTTGAAGGCGTTGAACGCAACTGCCTTCGGATGCGATCGATCGGCAGGCGCGGCAGCCACAGGCTGAGGATACGGCGCGGGTTCGCTGAAAAGGCACTCATCACAATTCCATTCCATGATCCATTGCCCGACCGGGCCGTGACGATTGCGAACCAGTTGCGCGTCGAACATCGGCGCGCCCGACCCGCTCCACGCTGGTCCCGGCGGCGAGCGCGCCGCCTGCACCAGCCATCTCGTTTCGGCGGTCGAGGCTTGCGGTTGCGCCGCGATCCGCAAGACGAGGCAGGAGACGCCGGAAGCCTGTGCTGAGAGCGTCAGCTTGCGGCTCGCAACCAGATCGAGCTGCCGCGCCTCGCCCCAGACTTCCAGCACCACCGCGCCGACGGCATCGCAGGCCAGCGCGTCGGCCGTGCTGCGCAAGGCGGTGTCGACATCGGTCGCGCGCACGCTGACCATGAGCCGCGGATCGAGGCCGAGTTCAGCAAGGCCGCTCATCGACAGCGCGCCGGATTCCAGCTCGGAAAAATCCTGGCGCACCCAGACCAGCGGACGCCGTGCGGCGAGCCGTCCGGCAAAACCCGCGACGAAGCCCGTCGCCGCGCCGCTCTGCCGTCCCTCGGAAAACACTTCGTGCACCGCGCCGGTCGCAAGCCCGCCGCGCAGTACGGCGTCCGCGCCGGCGTGGCCGAGCGCGACGCGGTTCAGCGCATGCGTTTCGCCTGATGCTTCGAGCCGTTCGATGCGGCCGCGCAAGGACGCAAGCGTGTTCGTGCGTGCGCTGATCATTGCGCCGCTTCCTCTGGTGATGGTGGCCATTCCGGTTTTGAGAGAACCAGAAGCTGGCTCATTTGTTCATGATATGTTCTAATATAAAGCTAACAGCGGCCGCGGAGTCAATCAAATTGGCGAGGCCGGCGATTTCCTAATTGAATCAGAGGGATTCAGGCATGGACGTGCAACGCAAGCTGGAAATCCTGGCCGATGCCGCCAAGTATGACGCCTCCTGCGCGTCCAGCGGCAGCGAGCGGCGGGATTCCAGCGACGGCAAGGGCATGGGCTCGACCGCGCCCGGCATGGGCATCTGCCATTCCTACGCGCCGGACGGACGCTGCATCTCGTTGTTAAAAGTGCTGCTGACCAATGCCTGTCATTACGACTGTCTCTATTGCGTCAACCGCACCTCGAGCAACGTGCCGCGGGCACGTTTTACGGTCGATGAAGTGGTGAAACTGACGCTCGACTTCTATCGCCGCAACTACATCGAGGGCTTGTTTCTTTCCTCCGGCATCATCCGCAGCGCCGACTACACCATGGAGCAGGTGGTCAGCGTGGCGCGCAGCTTGCGTGAAAAGCATCATTTTCGCGGCTACATTCATCTCAAGACCATTCCGGAGGCCGATGATGCCCTGATCGCGGAGGCCGGCCGCTATGCCGATCGTCTCAGCATCAACATCGAGGTGCCGGAGGAAGAGAGCCTCGCAAAACTGGCGCCGGAGAAGGACGTCCGCGCCATCCGCCGCACCATGGGCCGGCTGCGTCTGAAACTCGACGAGGCGCAGGAGGCCGGCAAGAGCGTCACGAAGGCAAAGCCGCCGCCGTTCGCGCCGGCCGGCCAGAGTACGCAGATGATCGTCGGCGCCGATGCGGCGAGTGACAAGACCGTCCTCGACACCTCGGTCAATCTCTACGGCTCCTACCGGCTCAAGCGGGTGTATTACTCGGCCTTCAGCCCGATCCCGGATTCCAGCCGCGCGCTGCCTTTGAGCGCACCGCCGCTGGTGCGCGAGCACCGGCTCTACCAGGCCGACTGGCTAATGCGGTTTTACGGCTTTGAGGCTCGCGAGATCGTCGACGAGGCGGCCGGCATGCTGTCGCTGGAAATCGACCCGAAGCTGGCCTGGGCGCTGCGGCATCGCGAGCGCTTTCCGATCGATATCGCCACCGCCTGCCGGGAGGATCTGTTGCGGGTGCCCGGCTTCGGCACAAGCGCGGTCGACCGCATCATCGCCACCCGCCGCGTCACCTCGATCCGGTCAGGCGACCTGAAACGGCTGCATATCCCCGCGAGCAAGGCGTTGCCGTTCATCGTTCTCGCCGACCACCGCCCCTCCCCGCAGTTGCTGGACGGCGCGCGGCTGGCGGAGCGGTTCAAGCCGAGGGCGGTGCAGTTGGGGTTTGGGTTTTGAAAGGCGCGACACGCGCACCGCGCCCACCGCCGTCAGCCGACGCAGCACTCGTCGCCGTCATCCTGAGGTGCGAGCTCTTGCGAGCCTCGAAGGATGGCCGCGGACACGACGCTGAACAACATCCTTCGAGGCTCGCCGAAGACGGCTCGCACCTCAGGATGACGACTGTATCTGTAGTAACGGAGTAGAGTTAAATGCACTTCATAACCCTCGACAGCGAAACGGATTTTGATGGCTGGCGCAAAGCCGCGCGGGCGTTGGTGTTACATGAAGTAAGGCCTGATGACATCACGTGGACGGTGCAAGGCAATACGCCCGAATTGTTCGCGCCGGAGGCCGCAACGCCATTGCCCGAACCGGCGCCCGCCAGCGGCACTTTCAACGTGTCAGCCAAATTCGTCGAAGCGGCGGAGTCGGCTATCCTGCACCGCGATACCCAGCGGTTTGCGATCCTGTACCGGCTGCTGTCGCGGCTGCGCAGCCATCACGATTTGCTGTCGGTCGCGACCGATCCCGATGTCGCGCAGGTCACGGCGATGGCGCGCGCGGTGCGCCGCGACGAGCACAAGATGCAGGCCTTTGTCCGCTTCCGCGAGGTCGGCCGCGAGCAGCACGCGCATTACGTCGCCTGGTTCGAACCCGAGCATTACATCGTTGAACTGGCCGCGCCGTTCTTTGCCCGCCGTTTTGCCGATATGCCCTGGTCGATCCTGACGCCGGACCTTTGCGCCCACTGGGACGGTCATGCGGTGTCGATCACGCCTGGCGTCGCCAAAGCCGAGGCGCCGACCGAGGACCGGCTCGAGGAGGTCTGGCGAAGCTATTACGCCAGCATCTTCAATCCGGCCCGGCTCAAGGTGCAGGCGATGCGCAACGAAATGCCGAAGAAATACTGGCGGAACCTGCCCGAGGCCTCGTTGATTAAACCCCTGATCGCCAGCGCCGCCAAAACCACCGAGGCGATGATCGCCCTTGCCGCCACCGAACCGCACAAGTCGCAGAAGGCGCCGGAACCAATGATGAGCCCACGCAAGACATCCGAAGGCGGCCTCGACACCCTGCGCGCGGAAGCGGCGGATTGCCGGGCCTGCCCGCTCTGGAAGGACGCCACGCAAACCGTGTTCGGCGAAGGCCCGCGCCATGCCCGCATCATGCTGGTCGGCGAGCAGCCCGGCGACAAGGAGGACCTCGCCGGCAAGCCGTTCGTCGGGCCGGCCGGGCAGATGCTCGACCGCGCGCTGACTGAGGCCGGCATCGACCGCGGCAAGGTCTATGTCACCAATGCGGTCAAACATTTCAAATTCGTGCCGCGCGGAAAAATCCGCCTGCACCAGAAACCGGCAACGCCGGAGATACGGGCCTGCCGCCAATGGTACGAGCGCGAACTGGCGGCGATCAAACCTGTGCTTGTCGTGGCGATGGGCGCCACCGCGGCGCAAAGCGTGTTCGGCAAGATCACGCCGATCAACAAGAGCCGCGGCCGGCTGATCGACCTGGAAGGCGGCACACAGGCGCTGGTGACCGTGCATCCGTCCTATCTGCTGCGGTTGCCCGACGAGAGCGCCAGAGCGAGCGAGTATCAGCGCTTCGTCGAGGACCTGCGGATCGCGGCCGGCGTATTGCACAAGGCGCATGCGGCCTGACGGTCCCGACGACGAACTTGTAAGGTGGTTAGGCCAACGGGTCCGCGCAAAGCGCGGCCCGATGACGGGCTCCGCCGCAACCCACCGTTTTCAAGGTTAGCGCTGCGGCGGATTACGGCTTCGCCTAACCGCCTACGAGGGCTCACCAATCTGCAATAATTTCAAACACAAAGACCGACGAGATGCGGTTGCGATGGAAAAGCCGCAGGACGATTCAATCGCCTGAATACACGGCACTTTCGCCCGCGTTTCATGTGACTGTCACATGCCTCAAGCAATGTCCGGCCACAGGATTTTGGGGAGTAATTGTTATGGCCGACGTTGCGTTACCCGGTTCAATCGAGCCTGCCCGCGCGGGCGGTCCCAAGATGGACCACGGCATCAATCCATTGCAGGGCATTATCTACGTCGGCGTCGTCGCCGCCGCGCTGCTGTTCGTCGTCTACAGCATCTATTCCGACGTCGACGCCACCGGCACCCGCGTCACCTCCTATCTGCCCTACCTGCTGCTGCTGGTGGCGCTGTTGATCGCGCTCGGCTTCGAATTCGTCAACGGCTTCCATGACACCGCCAACGCGGTGGCGACCGTGATCTACACCCGCTCGATGCCCGCCAATATCGCGGTGGTGTGGTCGGGCATGTTCAATCTGTTCGGCGTGCTGCTCTCCACTGGCGCGGTGGCGTTCGGCATCGTCTCGCTGTTGCCGGTCGAGTTGATCCTGCAGGTCGGCTCCAGCGCCGGCTTCGCCATGGTGTTCGCGCTGCTGATCGCGGCGATCATCTGGAACGTCGGCACCTGGTATTTCGGTCTGCCCGCCTCGAGCTCGCACACCCTGATCGGCTCGATCATGGGCGTCGGCATCACCAATGCGCTGCTGCGCGGCCGCAGCGGCACCTCCGGCGTCGACTGGGGCCAGGCTGCCGGCATCGGCAAGGCGCTGGTCCTGTCGCCGCTGTTCGGGTTCATACTCGCGGCCTGCCTGCTCTTCGTCCTCAAGGCGGTGCTGGCCAGGGTCACCCCGGCGCTGTTCGGCGAGCCGAAGGGCGATCAGCCGCCGCCATGGTGGATCCGCGGCATCCTGATCCTGACCTGCACGCTGGTCAGCTTCTTCCACGGCTCCAACGACGGCCAGAAGGGCATGGGCCTGATCATGCTGATCCTGATCGGCACGGTGCCGACCGCCTACGCGCTCAACCGCGCGCTGCCGGACAGCCAGATCGCGGCCTTCACCGCGAATTCGACCGCCGCCAGCAACATCATCAAGGGCAAGGCGTCGGGCTTCAGCGTGATCGGCAATCCGCGGCCGGCGGTGACCAATTACGTCGCCGAGCACCAGATCAACGAAGGCACCTATCCCTCGCTGGCGGTGCTGGTCGAGGACATCGGCAAGCAGGTCGCGCAATACGGCTCGTTCGCCAAGGTCCCCTCCGACCTCGTCGGCAACACCCGTAACGACATGTACCTCGCCTCCGAGGCGCTGCGCTTCCTGATGAAGGACAAGGAAGCCGAACTCAGCGCCGACCAGGTTACGACGCTGAACGCCTACAAGGGCTCGCTCGATGCTGCTACCAAGTTCATCCCCTATTGGGTGAAGATCGCGGTGGCGATCGCGCTCGGGCTCGGCACCATGATCGGCTGGAAGCGCATCGTGGTCACGGTCGGCGAGAAGATCGGCAAGACCCACCTGACCTACGCGCAAGGCGCCTGTGCCGAGATTACCGCGGCGATGACCATCGCGGCGGCCGACGGCTACGGCCTGCCGGTCTCGACCACCCACGTGCTGTCTTCCGGCATTGCCGGCACCATGGCGGCGAACGGGTCGGGGCTGCAGATGTCGACCATCCGCAATATCGCGATGGCCTGGGTGCTGACGGTGCCCGTCGCAATGGTCCTGTCGGGAATCCTGTACCTGATATTCTCGAAGCTTTTCTGAGCGATAGAGTCAGGTCTTCAACAAAAAGGCCCGCGTGAAAAGCGCGGGCCTTTGCATTTCAGGTGAAGGCGCTGCCGCTCAACTCCCTCTCCCCGCAAATGCGGGGCGAGGTCAGAGGGGTCGCGCTCGTGACGTTCCTCACGCCGCCAGCGTCTTCTCCACCAGCTTGACCCAGTACGAGGTGCCGAACGGGATGGCGTCGTCGTTGAAATTATAGGCCGGGTGATGCAGCCCCGCGGTATCGCCGTTGCCGCAGAAGATGAAGGCGCCGGGGCGGGCTTCCAGCATGTAGGAAAAGTCTTCCGCGCCCATCATCGGCGGGGTCTCGTGCACCTTGTTGTCGCCGGCGATTTCCTTGGCCACCTGGATGGCAAAGTCGGTCTGCGAGGGGTGATTGACGGTGACGGGATAGCCATGCTCGTAGGTCAGGTCGATCTTGGCGCCGGTCATTTGCGCCATTCCGGCCACGATCTCGCGGACGCGTTTCTCGACCAGATCGGCGGTTTCCTTGGTAAGCGTCCGGACGGTGCCGCGCAGGATGGCGGTCTGCGCGATCACGTTGCGGGCGTTGCCGGCGTGGAATTCGCAGATCGAGAGCACGGCGGATTCAAGAGGGTCGACATTGCGCGACACGATCGATTGCAGCGCGGATACAAGCTGCGTGCCGACCAGCAGGGAATCGATGGTCTTGTGCGGGCGCGCCGCGTGGCCGCCATGGCCCTCGATCTTGATGTCGATGGAGGCGGTCGCCGCCATCATCGGGCCCGGCCGGATCGCAAACGAGCCGACCGCCAGGCCCGGGGTGTTGTGCATGCCGAACACCTGCTCGATCTTGAAGCGGTCCATCAGGCCGTCCTTGATCATCGCGGCGGCGCCGGCGCCGCCCTCTTCGGCGGGCTGGAAGATCACCACCGCATCGCCGGCAAAGTTGCGGGTCTCGGCGAGGTAGCGCGCGGCGCCGAGCAGCATCGCGGTATGGCCGTCATGGCCGCAGGCGTGCATCTTGCCGGGCGTCTTGGAGGCGTAAGGCAGGTCGGTCGCCTCCTCGATCGGCAGCGCGTCCATGTCGGCGCGCAGCCCGATCACCTTGTTCTCGTTCTTGCCGACGGGCTTGCGGCCCTTGATGACGCCCACCACGCCGGTCTTGCCGAGCCCGGTGACGACTTCGTCGCAGCCGAATTCCCGCAGCCGGTCGGCAACAAGCGCCGCCGTGCGGTGCACGTCATAGAGCAATTCCGGATGTTCATGGATGTCCCGGCGCCAGGCCTGGATGTCGGGTTGCAGATCGGCGACACGATTGATGATGGGCATGAGGGGTCTCGGTTGGGGCCAAATACAACCCAGACGTCTAGCATGCCGTTGCGGCCGGCCCAACACTTCCCAGGCCATGCGCGCCTCGCCCGAAAGCATAACGAGACCGCCGTGGCCGGGGCTTGCCTGGGCCGTATAATCAGGGAAAGACGTCGCCGTCCGGTCCCAAAACCGGGTGCGGCGATGCAACAAGACCGGGCGGAAACAGGCCATGACACGACGAATAGAGGGTGATTTCGACCATATCGTCGTCGGCGCCGGCACCGCCGGCTGCATCATGGCCAACCGGCTGTCGGCCAAACCCAGTAATCGCGTCCTGATCCTGGAGGCCGGCGGCAACGACAACTGGATCTGGTTCCACATCCCCGTCGGCTACCTCTTTGCGATCGGCAATCCCCGCTCCGACTGGATGTTCCGGACCGAATCCGAGCCGGGCCTCAACGGCCGCTCGCTGGCCTATCCGCGCGGCAAGGTGATCGGCGGCTCCTCCGCGATCAACGCCATGATCTCGATGCGGGGCCAGGCCGCCGACTACGACCATTGGCGGCAGCTTGGTCTCACCGGCTGGGGCTGGGACGACGTGCTGCCGGCATTCCGGGGGTTGGAGGATCACTTTCTCGGACAAAGCGAATTGCACGGTACCGGCGGCGGCTGGCGGATCGAAGCGCCGCGGTTGTCTTGGGCGGTGCTGGACGCGGTCGCCAAGGCGGCGCAGGAAATCGGTATCCGCAAGACGCCGGACTTCAACACCGGCGACAATGAGGGCGTCGGCTATTTCCACGTCAACCAGAAGCGCGGCCGGCGCTGGTCGTCGGCGCGCGGTTTTCTGAAGCCGGTGCTGAGCCGGCAAAACCTGCGTCTGGAAAAGAACGTGCTGGTCGACCGGCTGATCGTCGAGCAGGGTCGCGCCGTCGGCGTGCGTTTTGTACAGGACGGCGAGACGGTCGAAGCCCGCGCCAAAGGCGAAGTGATCCTGTGCGCCGGTTCGATCGGATCGGTCCAGGTGCTGCATCGCTCCGGCATCGGGCCAGCCGACTGGCTCGCGCCGCTGGGCATCGAGCCTGTGCTCGATCGCCCCGGCGTCGGACGCAATCTGCAGGACCACCTGCAACAACGCGCGATCTACAAAGTCGAGGGCATCCGCACGCTCAACGAGACCTACTACAACCTGTTCCGGCGCGGGCTGATGGGGCTCGATTACGCCTTCCGCCGCCGCGGCCCGCTGACCATGGCGCCGTCGCAGCTCGGTATTTTTACCCGCTCCGACCCGCGCCGCGACCGCGCCAATATCCAGTTCCATGTGCAGCCGCTGTCGCTCGACAAGTTCGGCGATCCCCTGCACCGTTTCCCCGCCATCACCGTCAGCGCCTGCAACCTGCAGCCGACCTCGCGCGGCACCGTGCGTATCAAGTCCGCCAAGCTCGACGAAGCGCCCTCGATCGCACCGAACTATCTGTCGACCGACGGGGATCGCGAAGTCGCGGCCGATGCGATCCGCACCACGCGGCGGCTGATGAAGCAGAAGGCGCTTGAGCCCTATCACCCCTCTGAATTCCTGCCGGGCCCGTCGGTCGGCGACGACGATGCCTCACTGGCAAAAGCCGCTGGCGATATCGGCACCACGATCTTCCATCCCGTCGGCACCGCGAAGATGGGCACCGCGAACGACCCAATGGCCGTGGTCGACGAACGCCTGCGTTTTTACGGGATCGCCGCGCTGCGCGTCGCCGATGCCTCTGTCATGCCGACCATTACGTCAGGCAATACCAATACGCCAACCGCGATGATCGCGGAAAAGGCAGCGGCGATGATTTTGGCGGATGGATAGATATGACGATCAAAGAGGAAACTCCAATCTACGATACGGTGCCAGGTGGCACGGATCTAGTGCGCTGGTTCGGTCAGGCACCGAGCTTCCACGACGCCGAAATCCTCAGTTTGCACCTGGCACGCAAAGGGCAGAGCGTTCTGCGCGTGCATGGATGGATTAACACGGGTGAGGTTGATCAGAGCGGGTACTTCGTACTCGACCGGCACGCCATCGTGATCTTCACACTAAGTGAGGTCATGGACCTGCAGCTCGACGGCTTCAGCATCCAGAACGTCATTGGTGGGCTTGTTCTGCGCCGCGCACCTGATCGTCCGGAGCGCCGAGGTTTCCTGGCCCTCGATCCGCATCCGCAGGATATCGAGGTTGAGCTCGTGCCCTGCTATGGCCTTAACGGTTTGATCCGAGCACGCGCAGTGTCTGTCACTTTCGCGCCAGGTAAACCCGACTCTCAGGACCGTTGAGAGCTCAGGCTCCCACATTTTCCAGCGCCCGCGCATACGGCAACAGCCCCGTCCGCGGATGGCAATTAAAATATTCGAACGGCGGGTTGTCCGCATTCACGATATAAATCTCGTTGTAGGTGCGAAGCTGCAGCTTCTCCTGATACTTCCTTCGCGCGGCCAGCGCGCGGGTGTAGATCGCGAGATGGCTCGGATGATCCTGGGCCCATGCCTCGAGATGCCCAAGCGAGACGAAGGCGCCGAGCGAATAGCCCTCCGCGATGTCCTCACCCGAAGGATTGACGGAACCGACCTGGCGCAGCGCAAAACAGCCGGTGTCGCGCGGGTTTTGGCGCAGATATTCCATGCCGGCGTCGAGTGCGGGGCGGATGCGCTGTTCGTAGTCCCGGAGTTGCTCGCCTTCGCAGTGCTCCCAGGATACACCGGAGCGGATCACCGTCATGTTCTTCGGCGGCTGGATTTTGCGATAGGGAATGTTTGAGGTGCCCTGCTCCGGCTCGGCTTCCGGAGCGGTCGGTTCGAACAGGTCGTAAGCCGCGGCGGGAATACGATCGCGCGCGGCGCCCCAATAGCCGGTGCCTTCCGTATTAGCGAAGCCGACCGGGCAACCGGAAAAGCCGCGCAAAAATTCCTTGAAGGCGATGGTTTCCATGTAATCGGCTCCGACCGCGACCGGCTCCCACCACATCCCGACGGACGGATTCCCGGCGACGAGCGAACGCCACTCGGCGACAGCTGGCAGCTTCGACCATTCGGCGAAATCCGCGGCCTTTAGCCAGTACAGCGCGGCGACGCGATTGAGATATCCCTGCGGGTCGGTAAACGTCGCCTGATCGGCATTGTCAGGCGCGACGCTTCCGCCCGCGCGCAACAAGTCGGAGATCGGCACGCCGCGCAGCGCGTCAGCGTCTTTGGACTGCACGCCCATGAACAGCACGGCGATCTTGTCCTGCTGCGGTACGACAGCGGAATAGCGCGGGACCGGCACCTGATGGCCTTCCGGTCGCCGCAACGGATAAATGCGAACCGGGCATCCTTGTTCGGAGCCGCGTGCCTCGGTCTCGGACGCCGTGTCGAGTTCACCGGGACGATCATCCATGGAAGACTCCCTCGTTCTCGAAATACGAAAACGCGGTCAGTCTCGTTGAATTTTCCGGGGTAGGCAATCGCCCGGCACGGTTGAAATGGGCAAAAAAATACCGCCCTGTTCGCACAGGGCGGCAAAACGCTACGCGCTACAAAACGCTTCTTGGTTATTTACTTAATGCTGGCCGTGATGGGCGGCGTGGTGACGGCTCGCCTCGACCTGGTGATGTTCGGCGTGGCTGGCATGGCCGTGCGCGGCATGGGCGTGGTGCGCCGCCTTTTCGTGATCGCCGGCTTCGTGATGCTTCGCCGCCTCGCGGTGATGTTTTGCCGCATGCTCGTGATGCTCGGCGGCCTTGTGATGATGCTCGACATGGCTGTGTTCGCTCATCGTGCTCTCCCGGTTATGGTTAAAGTCAGCATGCTTTACGTTAGCCCCCTGACACTTTGCTGACGCCCACAAGACGGCTTTGTTGCAGGCCATCGATCGCCGGCCCCTTCCCGGGGTCACGGAAACGTCATGTCGTCCCTTCCGGCTTTCGGCCGGCCCGGCAAAATTCCGGGAATAAACCGCCGCCCTCCCCAATCACGTCCCCGAAGCCCAATCACGGGCACCATGGGAGACTGGCGATGAGCGCGCATGACCACGACAATCACGGCCCGATTGACCCGGAAACCGGCCTTAGCCGGCGCAAGGTGCTGGAATGCATGACCTGGACCGGCACCGGCATCCTCTGGACGGTTTCCGGCGGCGTGCCGCGTTCGCTTGGCCTCGTCGGCTCGGCGATGGCGGCGGAGCCCGCCGGGATGACCTTCCTGCAGATCAGCGACAGCCATGTCGGCTTCGACAAGCCGGCCAACCCCAACGCGCTCGGCACGCTCGAGGAGGCGATCAACCGCATCAAGATCATGCCCGTAAAGCCGTCGTTCATGATCCACACCGGCGACATCAGCCATCTGTCGAAGGCGTCTGAGTTCGACGACGCCGAGCGCATCATCTCGCAGGCCAAGCTCGACGTGCATTACGTTCCGGGCGAGCACGATTTCCTCGACGAGGAGATCAAATTCTACAAGGACCGCTACGGCAAGGGCACGCGCGGCGCGGGCTATTACTCGTTCGACGCCGACGGCGTGCATTTCATCGGCCTCGTCAACGTGGTTGACCTGAAGGCCGGCGGCCTCGGCAATCTCGGCGCCGAGCAGCTCGAGTGGCTGGAGCAGGATCTCAAGGGCCGTTCGAAGTCGACGCCGATCGTGGTGTTCGCGCATATCCCGCTGTGGACCGTGTATCCGGAATGGGGCTGGGGCACCGAAGACGGCGCGCGCGCGCTGGAATACCTCAAGGGTTTTGGCTCGGTCACCGTGCTCAACGGCCATATCCACCAGGTGATGCAGAAGGTCGAGGGCAACGTCACCTTCCACACCGCGCGCTCGACCGCGTTTCCGCAGCCGGCGCCGGGCACCGCGCCCTCGCCTGGCCCGATGAAGGTCGCCGACGACAAGCTGCGCACCATGCTCGGCACCGCCAGCATCAACTTCAAGCGCGGCAGCGAGCGCCTCGCGATCATCGACACGCCGCTGGCAGGCTGAACCCGCAGGCCTGAAGCAGAAACGGCAGCACGAGAACAAGAAGGAATACGAAAGATGATATCCGCCATGTTTGGCCGCACCGGCGCTCGCCTCGCCGTCGCGGCAGCGCTCTCCCTTTACCTCGGCATCAGTGGCGCGCACGCCGAGGAATCGAAGGTGACGATCGACAACTTCACCTTCTCTCCGGCGGAGCTGAAGGTGAAGGTCGGCGATACCGTGACCTGGAGCAACCACGACGACATTCCGCACACGGTGGTGTCGGCGGGAAAATTCCGCTCGAAGGCGATGGATACCGACGGCACCTTCTCCTTCACCTTCACCACCGCCGGCGAGTACAAGTATTTTTGTTCGCTGCACCCGCACATGACCGGGACGATCAAGGTTGAATAGCTCGGCAATCCAAGGCATCACAGTTGTGCCCGGCCGGTGGATCGCTGCCGGCCGGGCACGAGCGTCCACAGCAACAGCCGGAAAACAGGCGATGCCGATCAACTCTTCGGGCGACGATTCCGGGAAGGCGCAGCGCTTTCGCGACGCCGCGCTGCCCTATCTCGACGACGCCTACACGCTGGCGCGCTATCTGCTGCGCGACCCCACGGACGCCGAGGACGCCGTGCAGGAATGCTATCTTCGCGCGCTGAAACATTTTGATTCTTATCGCGGGCCTGAGATGAAGCCCTGGCTGTTCGCGATCCTGCGCAACGTCTGCCGCGCCGAATTCGCCCGGCGCTCGGGTTCGCACACCGCAGCCCTCGACGACATGCCCGACGATGCCGAGCCGACCCCGCTCTGGCACGAGCCGCAGGAGACGCCGGAGACCACGATGCTGCGCGAGCGCGACGCGTCCGCGATCAGGCAACTGGTCGCCAGCCTGGCCGAACCGTTCCGGGAGACTTTTGTATTGCGTGAAATTCATAATCTTTCGTACCGCGAAATCGCCGACATCGTGGCGGCGCCGGTCGGCACCGTGATGTCGCGCCTGGCGCGCGCCCGCGCCATGCTGCGTTCGGCATGGGTGGCGGGAGAGGAACAACAGACATGACTTGCGACGAGGCGGAGATCCTACTCCACGCACTGATCGACGGCGAGCTCGATGCCGGGCACGCGCGCGAGGTCGAACAGCATGTCGCGGGATGCGCGCGCTGCGCCGCGGCGCTGGCTGACTATCGCGCCATGAGCGTGGCAATTGCCACGCTCATGGCGCGATAGTCAGCCAGCGCCGCGGCGCAGCGCGCGCATCCCGCGA
>Ga0068856_100000062_pt1 | contig 100769 bp, 72 predicted proteins | sample KBSCornC62_FD_66595 | JGI IMG/M metagenome (GOLD analysis project Ga0068856, IMG submission 66595) | Corn rhizosphere microbial communities from Kellogg Biological Station, Michigan, USA - KBS Corn C6-2 | ecosystem: Host-associated > Plants > Roots > Rhizosphere > Soil ...
CAGGTGGACGAGGGGTGGTGAGAGGGGGGCGATGAAGTGGATTTTCGCAGCCGCAGAGTTCATTTGGAAATTCCGGCAGCAGCTGAGGTTTGGCGAACGCTCGCGGTTGCCACTAAAGCTGGTCCGGATGGAACTGCGCGAAGGCTATGCCGAGTGCGACTGGATCGCGCGGAGAACCGACCCCTGGGATGTGGACGTCGCCGGGGTGGTCCGCGATCAAAACGAGACTTGGCAGGCTCTCCTAGATGCCATCAGCGTGCGCGAAGTTCTTTTTGCCTCGATCCCGCAAGTCCAGGCGGCAAGGCTGAAAGTGTATCGGCAACAGCAGGCGGGCGAGCCGGAGTTGATTATCACCGGAACGGTGAGCCGGGAGGACCAACCGCCCCGTGTGAGTTCTTTGGCAATGAGGGCTCAGCTTTACGGTTTCCAATTCTTCCTGGAGGACGGCTCTCTTCGGCCTCTGGGAATCAGCAAAACGCTGCAATTTGCAACTGAGTAGATGAAGAAAGGGAAGAGCATCGAAGACGCAACCTCTAAGGAGAAATAGGAATGACTGCTAGGATCAGGCCGACGAAACAACTGTCACTATCTCAAAAGTTTGCGCGATTGCGGATGAGACTGAAAGATCCGCAGTGGCGTCGTTATGGAGGGACTCTCCTGTCCGGGAAGATCCTCGGTGTAGGAATGGTGCTGCTGCTCATGATGGTAGTCAGCGGACTTTTCTTCACCCATGTCTATGCGGATACCGGGACGCCGGATGTCAAAGCCGCCGATATCATTAACCCGCTGAACACGGTGTGGACGCTGGTGGCGGCCTTCCTGGTGTTCGGGATGCAGGTGGGCTTCACCATGCTGGAAGCCGGTTTTTGCCGCTCGAGAGAAACGGTGAACGTGCTGGTGGAATGCGTAGTGGATACCTGTCTGTGCGGCATTCTCTTCTACGCTATCGGCTTTGCGTTCATGTTCAGTCACGGCAACGGATTTATCGGATACCACTGGTTCTTCCTGCAAGGCGCTCCGGCCACCTATGAAGGCACGGGCGTTGCCTTCCTTGCGGTGTGGATCTTCCAATTCGCCTTCGCCGACACCTGCTCGACGATTACCTCGGGCGCGATGATCGGCCGCACCGGATTCATTGGCGACCTCCTCTATAGCTTCTGTGTAACCGGTTTCATTTACCCCATCATCGGACATTGGGCTTGGGGGCCGGACGGTTGGCTTGCTCTGATGGGCAGCGACGGTCACTTCTTCCGCTCACTCGGCATGGGCTTCCATGACTTTGCCGGATCGACCGTGGTGCACACGATCGGCGGATTTATTGCTCTTGCCGGAGCCATCGTGCTAGGGCCACGGCTTGGACGCAAGTTCAAGCGCGACGGGGGCCAGCCCATGTTGCCGCACGATTTGACCATTGCCGTCAGTGGCGGGCTCATTCTGTGGTTCGGCTGGTACGGGTTTAATCCCGGCAGCACACTGTCGGCGATGGACTTGGGCGGAATCGGCCGCGTAGCTGCCAACACCACGCTAGCAGCTTGTGCAGCCGGGTTGACTTCAATCCTGTACGGCTACTTTAAGTTCAAGAAATGGGATGCCAGTTACACGACCAATGGCTTCCTCGCGGGTCTGGTTGCGATCACTTGCCCCTGCTACTGGGTGAGCCCCACTGGTGCGGTGCTGCTCGGGGGCATCGCTGGGGTGCTGGTGATTCTCGCGGTCGATCTGCTGGAATGGCTGCGCATCGACGACCCAATCGGCGCAGTGCCCGTTCACGGCGTCTGCGGGATCTGGGGAACGATCTCGCTCGGGCTATTCGCCAGCGGGCAATACGGCGTACCCGGTCCACTGGGTGCAGACAACTCCGCTCCTCTCCGGGGCTTGTTCTACGGGGGAGGCTTTCAGGTGCTCGGGGCTCAGATCATCGGTAGCGCCTGCGTCACAATCTCAACTTTCGTGGTGGCGATGGTGGTGATGAAGGCCGTCAATGCCGTGGGCATGCTGCGTCTTCCAGCCGCAATGGAAACCTACGGCATGGACCTGCACGAACACGGGATCTCCGCCTATCCGGAGTACGTCATCTCCGCGATTGGCGCTCCCGCCGGTATGGAGCAGGAACTGCCCCTCGCGCAGAGTGCACATGCGATGTCAGCGGTCAGTTCGCTGAATCGAGCCATCAGCTGACCTACACTTGGCTGCCGCGCCAGCCGGAGCTTCTCGAATCGAGGCTCCGGCTAGCCGCGGCCCGAACTACCAAGGAGACACAATGACAAAGATTGAAGCAATTATTCAGCCGAACAGATTTGATTTGGTGAAGAAGGCCCTCATCGATATTGGGGTGGAGGGCATGACGGTTTCCGAAGTTCGAGGACATGGAAGGCAAAAGGGACACAAGGAAAGTTACCGCGGTGGCGAGTACAGCGTGGACCTCCTGCCTAAAGTGAAGCTCGAGGTGGTATTGCAAGACAACATTGTCGAAAATGCCGTGAACACGATCATTTCATACGCTTCCTCCGGGAAGATAGGTGACGGCAAAATCTTCCTCTTCAAAGTAGAGGAGGCGATTCGGATTCGCAGCCAGGAACGTGGTGCGGCTGCTGTTTGATGTCAGTCGTATGCGTCGGCCAAAACGTTGCGACGACCGTGGCGGGATGCAGGGACCTCTGTGTCTCGCCATTGCAACTTCGAAGCTCCAGGTTGCTGTACTACGGCCTTAAGAAGAGATTGGTCTTGCATCCGCACTCTCTAAAACGTCGGGCACCATGGATCTGGCTCCTAATCGCCTCTCTATTCTTCGCGTGTGTGACGCCTGGCCAGGGGATTTCGTTCGACCGGCTTCGTCCCGATCGATCCCATTCCGCCGACATTTCGGTAACCCGAGCGTCAAGCCTGGCCTTTTCCCAAGCGCGCATCACCAGGATTCAGCTGAAGAACGGGTGCCATAAGAAAACCATACCTCTACTTGCGAGCGCGAAACTAGGATTATCAGGTCTCACGGCTTCATGGCTGTTGCTTCAGGGTTCAAGCCAATCTTATGCTGTAGATCTATCTCCAGGATCTGGTCGTTCCCCTCCTTTGGCGTTCCTCTAACAAATTTCCCCGGCTGGTTCTGGCGACTGCTCGTTAATCAAATGAGCGTGCGCCTACCCAGTATCTCGATCTCTGGTGGGTGCCCGGGAACACTCACTTTCCTGTCGCTTGGCTTTATCCAACTTGAATGAGGAGAACGGGATGCTCACTGAACAATCGTGCGTCGTATCGACCGGTGTGCGGCCAATTCGAACTTCGAAACAGTCCGCGATGTCGCTACTAGTAAAACTTTGCCCATTGGGCGTTTTGCTGATGCCAACCGTAGCCCAAGCCACTGATCTAGAGTCCGTGGATGCTGCCGCAAAGGCTGCTCAGAGTGCAGGTGATAACGCCTGGATGCTAACGAGCGCAGCGCTGGTGCTGATGATGACTGGGCCTGGGCTTGCTCTTTTCTACGGAGGGCTGGTCCGAAAAAAGAACGTCCTAGCCACCATGATGCAGAGTTTCGTTCTCATGGCCGTTATCACAGTGCTATGGGGAGTAGTCGGCTACAGCTTTTCCTTTGGCGAGGGTACTTCCTTCATCGGTGACCTGCGTTATCTGTTTTTGAGGGGCGTCGACGGTGCGCCCAATGCAGACTACGCTGCGACCATTCCTCACCAGACCTTCATGGTCTACCAACTCATGTTTGCAATCATCACTCCCGCGCTGATCACTGGTGCCTTCGGAGAGCGCATGAAGTTCAAGGCAATGCTCCTGTTCATGGTGCTCTGGTCTCTGCTGGTCTATTTCCCAATGGCACACATGGTATGGGGCAAAGGAGGTCTTCTGAACGCCTTTCTCGGGGGCCGGTTCCCATGTTTCGATTTCGCGGGAGGCACAGTCGTGCATGTTACCTCCGGGGTGTCCGCACTGGTCTGCGCGCTTTATCTGGGCAAGCGTTTGGGCTACCCCGCCGGAATGAAACCGCACAGCGTCGTCATCAGCTTTATTGGGGCTTGCCTGCTGTGGGTGGGGTGGTTCGGGTTCAATGCGGGCAGTGCTTTGGGTGCCTCCAGTTTGGCGACGAGCGCATTTGTGGCGACGCATTTCGCCGCCGCGACTGCGGCCCTTGGTTGGATGGCGACGGAATGGATCAAACTAGGCAAGCCCAGTGTTCTGGGCGGAATTTCTGGGAGCGTCGCCGGACTGGTAGCGATCACGCCGGCATCGGGGTTCGTAAAGCCCATGCCGGCAATGCTGATCGGCTTTTTAGCAGGGGTGCTTTGTTACTTCATGGTCACCGCAGTCAAAAAGAAATTCGGCTACGACGATTCTTTGGACGCGTTCGGCGTGCACGGTGCGGGCGGAACTTTGGGCGCCATTCTAACGGGAGTATTCGCGACCAATGCCGTCAACAATGGATTGAAAGATAACTCGGGCAACCCACTTCCGCTGGGGCTGGTGGATGGTCATGCCAGCCAGGTTCTCAATCAATTGATCGGAACAGCCATCGCCTGGGGCCTGGCGATTGTGGGCACCCTGATCATTTTGAAGATCTGTGACGCTTTGCTCGGGCTGAGGGTGACTCCGGAGCAGGAGATCGAAGGCCTTGATCTAGCGCTGCACGGCGAAGAAGGCTACATCATGGAGACCTAAAAGACACCATGAAGGCCTTGCCAGAACCATACCGATTTATAGCCCTATGCTCGTCCAGGAGGACACCATGATGACGAAGATTGAAGCAATCATTCAGCCGGGAAAACTGGAGGCGCTGAAGACTGCGCTGATTGAACTCGGTGCTCAGGGTATGACGATCCTTGAAGTTCGAGGACATGGACGTCAGAAAGGTCATACCGAGGTATACCGTGGCCAGGAATACGTAGTCGATCTTCTACCAAAAATAAAGGTTGAGCTCGTAGTACCGGATCAGCTCGCCGAACCCACCGTGCAAGCCATTGTTCGAACCACGGCCACCGGGAAAATTGGGGACGGGAAGATATTTCTTTCGAGCATCAACGACGCCGTCCGTATTCGCAATCAGGAAAGAGGCCCCTCAGCACTGTAAGTTTTCAAGTGTCGCGTAGCGTCGGCCAAACCTAGCGACGCCAGCGGCGGAATGTGGGAGCTCGCATTCCGCCGCCTGGGTACCTCAGGTTTGCCGGAAGCTCAGTTTAGCTGTCGCGAGCACCGCAGCTTACCCTGCCTATTCTCACTTGTCGTCACTCATAAACCATCTGGAAATCCCCGCGTTTGCTCCACCTTCCCCGGCCAGGCAAAAATCTGCCGTCACTTTTGAGTTTGACAGTTGAGGGTCCTGCTGCCATCGTTTTCGGTACCGCCGTCCGTATACTTACTCCAGACTCGAGACAGCAAGCTGAGTGAGCGACGAATGATACGAGACTGTTTCACCCTGACCGGAAAGAACGCGTTAGTAACAGGATCGACACGCGGCCTAGGCGCGGCGATTGCGGTGGCGCTCGCCGAAGCCGGAGCCAACGTTGCCGTGCACGGGCGATCCAACAGCGGAGAAGACACCTGTAGCAGAGTCAGTCAGCGCGGGCAGAAGACCTTCTTCATTGCAGGAGACATTTCTGATGGCGGCGTTTGTTCGACGCTGGTGGAAAAAACCGTCGCCGAGTTCGGCACACTGGATATTCTCATCAACAACGCGGGGACGATCCGCCGCGCGCCGGCCGCGGCCTACTCTCTAGAAGACTGGGATCATCTGATTGCGGCCAACCTGTCCTCGGTCTTCCGCCTTTCGCAGCTCGCAGGGCGGCATATGCTCGAGAGATCCTCTGGCGGCAAGATCGTGAACATCGCATCCCTGCTCTCGTTTCAGGGAGGGATTCTCGTACCTGCCTACGCGGTTGCAAAAGGGGGCGTGGCGCAGCTGACGAAAGCCTTCGCCAATGAATGGGCAAGGTACGGAATCAACGTGAATGCGATTGCCCCCGGCTACATGGAGACCGACAAACACCGAGGCGTTGCGGAAAGACCCAAAGCGCAGCCAGCAAATCTTGGAACGAATTCCAGCGGCCAGATGGGGCACGCCGCAAGACGTCGCTGGGGCGGCTGTGTTTCTATCCTCGCCGGCAGCCAACTACATTCACGGTCATGTCCTGACGGTCGATGGCGGCTGGCTCGCGCGGTAACGCTCTTGATGGGAAAATGAAAATCGTCAGCATCGCTAACCTCCGTGAATTGGCGCGCAGGCGCGTGCCGGGAATTGTCTTTGACTATCTCGACGGAGGTTCTGACGCCGAAGTTACCATGGGGGAGAATCGGAGCGCCTTCCAGGAAGTCTTGTTCCGGCCCAAGCAGGCAATTTCCGCTCCCGAATGTAATCTCAAAACTCGCATTCTTGGGTGCGATTTGTCGATGCCATTGTTACTCGCGCCGGTGGGGTACCTGCGAGTCATGCATCCAGGTGGTGAGCTTGCTGCCGCACGGGCGGCTGGCTCGGCGGGAGCGGGATTCGTTCTTTCTACCGTTTCTGGCCATAAACTCGAGGATGTGAAAGCTGCTGCTTCCGGGCCGCTGTGGTTCCAGCTGTATTTAACCGGCGGCCGAGAAGCAGCGGAACAGGCGCTGGATCGGGCCCGGACCGCAGGCTATCGAGTTCTGGTAATCACCATCGACACCACCGTGATTGGACGGCGGGAACGCGAACTGCGCTCCGGAATGGAGCAGCTACTTCGCGGCACGGTATGGTCGAAGCTTCCGTTTATTCCGCAATTGTTTGCCCGTCCCCTATGGTTATTGCGCTTCCTGCTCGACGGGGGGTTGCCAAGAATGCCGAATATCGTCCATCCCGAGAAAGGTCCTCTGCGGGTAAACCAGGCACACACGGCCTTGGTGCGTACCGCCTTCAGTTGGTCCGATATGGCGTGGATCCGGCAAGCTTGGAAAGGGCCCATTGTGACCAAAGGGGTGCTAACTGGGGATGATGCTCGGCGATCGATCGATGAGGGTGCTACAGGTCTTGTGGTATCGAACCATGGCGGTCGTCAACTGGATTGCGTGCAGGCTTCATTGCGCGCGCTGCCGGAAGTACTGGATGCTGTCGGGGGTAGAGCCGAAGTGCTTCTCGACAGCGGGATTCGCCGCGGCAGTGATGTTGTGAAAGCCCTCTGCATGGGGGCTCGGGCGGTGCTCGTCGGGCGGGCGTTCGCTTATGGTCTGGCGGCTGCGGGCCAGGCTGGGGTGACTCAAGCCCTGGAGATTTTGCGCGAGGACATGGAACGTACGTTGAGGCTTCTGGGTTGTAATTCCATAGAGCGGTTGGACAGGACTTACTTGGATGTTCCGAAAAACTGGACAGCTGTGCAATCGGATCCGCAGTCAGTCCGCTGATCTGCCCACGGGGGGGTGAGTGTGCCCGCCCCAAGCCGGCAAGACGTTCAGAGCTGCGCCGCTCCTGCAGTCCACATGGATGGTCGGCGCTTCTTTGAGGAAACCCTTCTCGAGATGACTAACAATTGCGGGGAATATATCATTGCGTACCCAATTCCTCGGACGCGGAAATGACAGCTGACGAACTGAGAGACAGGTTGCAGGGAGTCATTGCCTTTCCTGTGACCCCGTTCCATCGAGACATGTCCCTCGACATTGCCGGGCTGCGAAGCAATTTGCGGGAATTAATGAAGCACCCTATTGCGACCATTGGAGAAGCAGGTGGTCGTGTACCAGTTATCTGTGGCACAGGATTCAATCAACAGATCGCGATCGACCTCGCACAACGTCCGGCAGCGGTTTGTGCAGACGCGATTCTGGCGATGCCACCTTACTCTAACGCTGACACGGAAGGTCTCGCGACTACTACGCGGCCTTTGTGGCAGCCCTCTGTTGGTTGTTCGTCGATCCCCGCCGGGTGATCGTCTATCCCCGGTCTTTAGCCCAAGAATTCGAAACTCCTTAATATCCCTTTACCTTAACGACGAAATAGGTAAACTCTTTCGATCCCTGAAGCAAAATCTGATGTGGAACCTTGGGAGGAATGCGAACGATATCCCCTGCAGAGAGTTGCTTGCGGGCTCCACCCTCGATCTGGCCGTTTCGCTTTTCGTGGGGCTCGACCGTTTCTCCTCCAACCATCGTGCCGCCCACCAGCAAGGTCGCCGTTCCCGATTGAACGAAGAAGACGTCTGCCTGGGTTTCATGCCACTCGACAACGCCATCAGCCTCACGGTGGGAGAGCATAAAAAGGTCATTCGGGAAGTCCCCGAGCCGGCGTGTCGCGATGTGATGAGGGCTGGTTGCAGCCTCTGTCTTGAGTTCTTGTGCCATCTGAGTCAAAGAAGCAGCGGTCCAGTGCTCGATTCCTTCCTCAGAAGGTGGTTGTGCGGATGCGACCAAGAGCGCGAGAGCGAACAGACAGCAGAGCTTGAGAACCACGAGATCACCTCGAGTGTAGAAATGTTGAATTGTATGCCCGTTTCCTCATAAACACCGCACCAAAACCGAAACCCCAGGCATCCCCGCAAAATGTATCAAAGCAGGAAATTTTAAACACGCGATTTTACCGCGTTCAGAGCAAGTCCGGCACGAGTCCCTGGATAGCAGAAAACAGAAATCAGCGCAGGGGTTGCTCTCGAACCCGCTTATTGTGCTGGGTGAAACGCTCTTGGCAGATCGGCTCGGCGGTGGCTGCCCTCTGCTATGATGAGCGCCGCTCCGGGCTCTGCTGCCGAGTACGACGGCGAGCTAAGGAAGTCAACTCTTAGGACGGAGGTTTGGATGTCGATACGATGTTGCAGACCTATGCCCCGGCGGTCCTTCCCGGCGCTGCGATTCCATCTTGCAGCCGGTGTGCTGGCCTGCATAGCGGGGAGCTGCGCAGCGATGGCGCAGCCCGCCGATTTGGTGGGCATTGCACATGTGGCCCTGCGAGTCAGCGATTTGGGGAAATCGCGGGCCTTCTATGAAAAACTTGGCTTTGAGCAAGCCTTCGAATTTTCCGAAGCCGGCAAGGTGACACAGTCGTTTATCAAGATCAATGACCGGCAATTCATTGAGCTATATCCCCGCAGCCAGGAAACTCAGGTCATCGGATTGATGCACGTCTGTTACGACTCCACAGACATTCGGGTTTTGAGGGAACTGCTCGTACGGCGGAGCGCCGATCCGACGGAGGTCAAAAAGGCGCGGGCAGGGAACTTGCTTTTCGTCTTACACGATCCGGAGGACCAGGTGGTCGAATATACCCAGTACCTGCCAGAGTCACTGCACTCACAGGACCACGGGAAACACTTAGGCCCGAATCGCTTCGTAGAGCACTTAGGAAGCATCGCAATTCCGGTGAAACACGGCCAGGCAGAGCGAGACTTTTATGCCGAGAAGCTGGGATTTTCTAAGGCCGAGCCTGCTGAGGGCTCCCAGGGCCTGAAAGTGCCCGGGTCCACGGATTCGGTTGAAATCGTAGAAACCGGCAAGAGCACAACCCGCTTGTATTTCCTGGTTACGAATTTCAAGCAGGCGGGCAGAAGGCTTCAGGAGGCCGGAATGGCCGCCAGCAAGGATCAAGGCGGCATGATGGTCACCGATCCTGATGGCAACCAAGTTGTGCTTGCGGTACGGCGAGTGCGGTAAGAGGCAGGGCGGAACCAGTGTGCGCACGCCAAGCTTGCTCTCGGTACCTTGTCCATGTCTGGCCGTGATCTGCTTGCCTGTTCCAGTCCCACAAGGGCAGTTATTGGGAGCTGTGCCACCGGGTTCAGACTGTTGAGCATCATAAGCATCGACAGCTGGCTCCCGTATCGGATTCGATAGCTTGCCTCCCCTTTTTTGGCGCCCGTGGTGTTTCGGGATCGGTGAATCTAGGGGGTGGTGGCTCAGGAGCGCGCGTGGTGCCGGCCCCAAGCGTTTGAAAGATGTCTGCAAATTTTAAGCTGTTTGTTGATCACAGACCCGTATTTTCGGCATAGAATCTCGGTCGTGTGGCCCTGCGCATAGGGCGCCCTCGTCTCTCTAGAAACGTCAGCAGGGTGGAACTCAGGTTTTCACGACGGACTTAGGAGCCGGTATGGCCGACAATGAACAATCTATTCAGCAAATGTCGGATGCGGCGGCCCGGCGAATTACCCGGCGCAACTTCATCAAAGGCGTAATTGGCAGCGGTGTGGCGGTCTCCTCAGCGGCCTACTTGTTTCGAGCCTCGCATGTGCTTGGGGACGGCAGTGGCGGTCGGCTTCTTACCCTAAATGTCAACGGCCAGCTGCGTCGAGTGGACGTACTCAAGCAAGAGACGCTCGGCTGGACGCTTCGCTACAAACTCGGGCTCACGGGCACGAAATTGGGATGCGACCGCGCGGAGTGCGGATCTTGCACTGTCCTGATCGATGACGTCCCGCACTACTCTTGCTCGCTCCTGACCCATACCATCCGCAACAGGAAAGTGGTTACGATTGAAGGCCTGGCCAGTAGGGACGGCAAGCTGCACCCTGTACAGCAAGGGGTGGTTGACGAACAAGGATTCCAGTGCGCGTTCTGCATGTCTGGGTTCCTGATGGCGGCGGTAGGGTTCTTGAAGACGAATCCCCATCCCACACGCCTGGAACTGGCGCATGGTGTTTCAGGAAACTTGTGCCGTTGCCAGGACTACGACAAGATTCTCACGGCTTTAATGCGCGGCGCTGAAAACCTTCGGAAGGTGAGCCATGCCTAGTGAATGGAAACCGAATCAGCAAAAGTTCGGGGCCAAGTACAAAGTGCTCGGCAAGGATTACGCAACGCCTGATCTCTACGCGAAGGTCACCGGGCAGGCGAAATACGCGGAAGATTTTCGAGCCGAGGGCATGCTGTTTGCGAAGTTGCTGCTGAGTCCGGTGCCACATGGTCGGGTGAAGCGCCTTGATCTGAGCAAAGCCCTGGCGATGCCGGGAGTGAAGGCGATCCTTACGTCAGAGGATCTTCCGGCGCCGGCCGACAGCGTGTCCGACCTCGGCGTGGTGACGAAGGCGAATCAGCAGGGCGAGAAGGCGCTGACCATGGAACCGCTCTACCAGGGAGAGCCCATCCTGGCAGTCGCCGCCATCGACGAATACACCGCAGCCGAGGCGATTGAGGCCATCGACATCGAATTTGAGCATCTGCCGTTTGCTGTCGACCCGCTCGACACCTTGCGGGCCGGTGGGCCCAATCCTCGACTCGAAGGTAATGTCTGGGTGAAACAACCGATGCCCCCTTTGAAGCCGGGGGAGAAGCCGCAAGGGCCTCCGCCTCCAAAGCTCGGGGAGTTGAAGTGGACCGATGCCGATTTTTCCGAAGCCAGAGAAGGGCGGCTGCCGATGGGCAAGCCGCAAGATCAGTGGAGTTACGGCGATCTAGAGGCTGGATTCCGCGATGCTGCGCTGGTGCTGGATGAAACGTTTGTTACGCCCGACACGAGCCATCAGACCCTGGAGACCCGCAGCACGCTGGCTTATTGGCAGAACGGAAAAGTATTTGTCCACATGGGAACCCAAAGCACGGTGCAAACCTTGGCAGGCCTGGGACGCTGGTTGAACATGGACCCGACCCAGATCGTGCTCATCAGCGAGTACACCGGCGGTGGGTTCGGCAGCAAGGCAACGGGCTACATCTTCGCCATCATCCCGGCGCTGCTGTCGAAAAAGGCTGGTGCTCCAGTGATGATGCGGATCAGCCGCGAAGAAGAAACCTTTATCGGACGCGCGCGCCCGGGATTCCAGGGGCGGATGAAGGTGGGCTTCTCTAAAGAGGGTCGCATCGTGGCGCTGGACATGTACGTCATTTCTAACAACGGACCCTACGACGCTGGCGGGGATGCAAATGCATCAGGAAACATCGTTTCCCTTTTGTATCAACCAGTTGCGATGCGTTGGCGGGGAGTGACAGCGCTCACCAACACTCCGCCTCGCGGGCCGCAAAGTGCTCCTGGCGGCATGCAGGGCATTGTCATGATGGAGCCGTTGTTATCGAAGGCGGCCCGCAAGCTTTCGCTCGACCAGGTCGAGATCCGGAAAGCGAACTGCCCTGAGGGCAAATCTCCCTTCGGCCCACCACGAGAGGGCAAACGTGGGCACTCGACCAGCGCATTTCTGAAAGAGGCATTCGATCAGGGTGCGCTGCAATTCCGCTGGAAGGAGCGCCTTTCCCAGCCAAAACGAAGCGGCACGAAGGTTCGTGGCATTGGTGTCTCATCGAGCGCGTTCTACGCGGGATCGGTCGGATATGACGGGTTGTTTCTCATCAAGCCCGACGGGCGCATTTCAATTCAGTCGGGCATCGGGAACCTCGGCACGGAGTCGCTCAGCGACGTGCATCGTGTGATAGCGGAGGAATTGGGAGTGCCGTGGGAGAAATGCGAGGTCATTTGGGGCAACACCGCGAAGAACTTGCCCTGGACTTGTGTCTCCGGCGGCAGCCAAACGACCCACGCCATGAGTCGTGCAGCTTACGCAGCTGCTCTCGAAGCCAAGCAAAAGCTCCGCGAGATCGCAGCCAAGACCTATGGCGGGCAACCGGAGCAATACGACGTTGCGAATGAACGTGTCTTCCACAAGGGAGGCGGGAGGAGCATGACGCTCGCGCAAGCCGCGCAACATGCGATCAAGCTCGGGGGTGTGTATGACGGGCACGAAGCCCCAGCCGACGTCAACAAAGTGACCAAGGCTTCGATCGCTGCACTGGCGGGGCAAGGCCTGGTCGCATCGGCCAAGGACAAGTTCCCGCATGATGGCCAGAGCTTTTCTTACGTGGCCTGCTTCGCGGAGGTAGAGGCGGACGTCGAAACGGGAAAGTATCACATTACCGACTATCTCGCGGTCGCCGACGTTGGCACCGTGATTCACCCGAAGGCGCTTGGGGGACAGATTACCGGACGCTCAGTGCTGGGCATCGGCCACGCCATTGGGCAGAAGTGGGTCTTCGATCCCCAGTACGGTCACTTCGTATCGCGGCGTTTCTATCACACCAAGCCGCCTACGATTCTCGACGTCCCCGTCAACATGCAGTGGGCCGCGCTCGACATGCCGGATCCAGAGACGCCCATCGGGGCACGAGGCATTGGCGAACCCCCGGTCGGGGGCGGCTGCGGCGCAATTCTTAATGCCCTCTCCGATGCACTGGGAGATGAGGTGTATCGGCGGGCACCAGTCAACCTGGACACGATTTTGACCTCGCTCGAAGCCGGGCGCCCCATGCAAGACCCATTGACGGCGCATGTGTGAGTGCAAACTGCACGGTATACGGAGTGAACTATGGCAGTAATTCGTGATGTGATGCCGGCGTTCCAGTTGCTCCAGCCAACTTCGATCGCAGATGCCCAATCGTTGCTCGCACAACAGGGAACCGACGGAATGGTGCTCGCGGGTGGCATGGACGCCTTCGATTGGCTCAAAGACCGAATCCGCAAGCCCAAGACGGTTATCGACCTCAGCGGGGTGGAGGAAATGCGCGGAATTCGCGCAGTGGCTGGCGGTGGGCTCGAGATCGGCGCGATGACGACCTTAACCGAAGTCGTGAATGATCCCTTGGTACGCCAGCAGTACAGTTTGCTGGCACAAGCGGCATCTCTGGTCGCTTCCCCACAGATCCGCAACCAGGGAACCCTCGGTGGGAACGTCTCGCAAGACACCCGTTGCTGGTATTACCGCGCGGGATGGCCCTGCTACCGGGCAGGTGGCAACATCTGTTACGCCGACACACCGGTCGGCAGGAACCGGGAACATGCCATCCTGCACGCCGAGCGCTGTGTCGCAGTGAACCCATCCGATACGGCACCCGCTCTCATTGCTCTCGATGCGGATTTCGTGATCAGGACCGGCAAGGGCGAGCGGGTCATCCCCGCCGAGGACTACTTTGTCGGACCCGACATTGACATCACGCGCATGAACATCCTCAAGCCCGGTGATTTGCTGACCTCAATCCGCATCCCCGCCACCTGGGCGGGTGCACAGTTCTTCTTCGAAAAGGTCCGCGATCGGAACGTTTGGGATTTTCCGCTGCTGAACGTTGCTTCCGCAATCAAGCTGTCTGGCAACACCATTCAGGACATACGCATTGTGGTGAATGCGGCAGCCGCGCGCCCCCTGCGGCTCAAGTCGATTGAAAGTGCGGTGCGGGGCCGCACTCGCGAGGCATCCACAGGAGAAATGGCTGGAAAACTGGCCGTCGAAGGAGCGGTTCCGTTGCAGTTCAACGCCTACAAGATTCCATTGATGCGAAACCTGGTGAAGCGTTCCATCACCGGTGTCGAGGAGGCGTCATGGGCATAGTACAGTGGGCCACCAGCCCTTTGGGTCAGCACGTCCCGATTCACATCGCATGGTTCCTTATCTGGGTTGCGTTGATCGCGGGGATGGCATTCCTAATCGTGCATGTGATCTACATGCGCTTTTTCGCGAAAGAGAAAGAGTTCGCGCCGGATTCGGAGATGTTTGACCGAGCGCAATTGCCTGCCCGAGTTCCACGCCACTCGCTCACGGCGCGGTTGTTTCACTGGGTCATGGCGGTAGCCATGTTGACGCTTTTGTTCACGGCATTTCTGCCGAAGGTCGGTGTGCCAATGGATTGGGTCGAGTATCACTGGATCGCGGGCGTGGTGCTTACAATCTCGATCCTTTTCCACATCGTGCACGCCTCCTTCTTTCTGGATTTTTGGTCCATATGGCCGGACCGGACCGATATCCAGGATGCGTGGAATCGGGTGCAGAGGTTTTTCGGAAAGCCAGCCCCCGCACCGCGCAAATTCGCCAAATATCCGCTGGAAAATAAGCTATATCACGGAACCGTCATGTTTACCGGATTGGCCGTCATCGTTACCGGAATCTTCATGATGTTTCGAGTACGCACCATTTTTTTTCCCCGCAACCCCTATCTCTTCGGGGATATGACGTGGGGTCTGATGTACGTGCTGCATGGTCTGGCGGGAGCCGGCTTCATCACCCTCACCATTGTGCATGTCTATTTTGCAATTCGCCCCGAAAAACTGCCCATCACTGCCGGCATGCTGGTAGGAACGATGAGTCGAGAGTTCTATCTGAAGGAACACGACCCATCGCGCTGGGCCATCAAGAACGTGAACCAGCCGCAACCAGGCACTTCCGATGGCGACTGACTTTCTCGATCGCTGTGACGCCATCGAAGAATGCTACGAGTTCATGCTCGGTTATGCCGGGAAGGGGATTCCCGGAGAACCGGGAAGCGAGATTCGCAGACATCTCGAGCGCGCTGGGGCCGCGCTCGACGGAATGGCAGAGGCATGTCTTGCAGCGCTGGGGCAGGGCGAGTCGCTCGAAAGCTCTCGAAAATTTGTGTCCGTGCTGGACCGAGATGCGAGCAATTCGCTGGCCGCGATTGAGATGGTGCTAGGCCAGCCGGCGATCAGCTCGCAACTGATCGACAATCTGAACGCTTCGATCCACCTACGCGCGTTGCTCACCGATCTCTTCCTGATCAGCGACGTCATCAACACAGGCACACCTCTGCCCGAAAAGCCCTAGAAATCTCTTTGCCTGACCATTGATTCGAAATGGAGCTCCCTGGGAGCAGAGGATCCCCAGGAACGCAGGAATGGGGCTGAAGCAGGGATCTAAGGCGTGCGGGCTAGCGCCGTCGATTGGCGGAGAACCAGATCCGTACTCAACGTGTATTCGGTCCCGCTTTGCGGAGGTGCGTGCCGTTGCACCTCGGTGAGTAGCGCCTTGAAAGCAAGTCGGCCCGCCTCGGTTTGCGACATGCGAATACTGGTGAGGGGAGGGATCACAAATCGTGCCAGCCTGATGTCATCGAAGCCTATGACAGAGAGTTGACCGGGCACGGAGATTTGGCGCTCATAGGCATGTCGCATCACGCCAATGGCGGTCAAGTCATTCGAGCACATCACAGCCGTGAGAAATTCCGCTCGCTCGATGAGCTTGCTGAATGCGCGCATTCCGCCTTCGATTGTGTGGTCACCCTCGATGATTAGGGAGGGATTCACGCGCATGCCGATCTCGCGGACTGAGTTCTCGAATGCTTGCTTCCGCGTTACTGCGGATTGCAGTGTCAACGGCCCGGTGATGAACGCAATCTTTTGATGACGCAGTGCGGCCAGATGCTGAACCGCTTGCCGAATCCCGCGCTGATAGTCGACGCGGATATTGCAGATGCCGGGCAGGGCCGGCCCTACGTCAATGAATACCAAAGGTACCTTCCGGAACCGCAGTCCTTGCAGCAGGGAATCCTCCATCCCAAACGTAAGCACCGCAACGCCTTCGACTCGGCGTTCGATCATGCGGCGGACGGAAGCCTCCATGCGCCGTGGGTCTTGCACAGTGGAGGTAAGAAGTATTTCGTAGTCGTGCTGCACGGCGATGTCCTCAAAAGACTGAACGATCTCCGGGAAAAAAGGGTTCGTAATGTCAGGAACGATCAATCCGAAAATTCGGCTTCGACCTGATACCAACGCGCGGGCTTGGGTATTAGGGAAATAGCCCATTTCTGAAACGATCTTCCAAATCCGTTTGGCGAGCCGTGGATCTACCGTGGGCACCCGGTTGATGGTGCGGGACACGGTAGCGGTGGACACTTTCGCGCGTTTGGCAATTTCTCGAATGTTCATGACGAACTGGTTTCTTTTTTCGAAGGCTTCTTAAGGCCCGGTTCCTTCTATCAGCCTGTAGCGATCACGGTCGTGCTCCTCACGCGTAGCTTCTTCGTGAAGTTCCGCAAGTTGTTTCAGTAGCGCGGGAACCTCGCCCGTGTGTTCCGTTTTACGCAGAGCCTGGATCAATCGATAGAGCGTGGCTTGGTCCTTCGAATTCAAGTCCAAGGCCTTGCGGCATTCGCTGATCGCGCTCGGAAAATCGTTGGACTGCAGGTACAGCCTTCCGAGCACGGCATGAGCCGCGGCCAATCGGGGGTTTAGGGCCACTGCTCGCTTGGCAGAATGCAGGGCCGTTAGAAAGCTTTCGGAGCCGGTTTCTGCACCCTGTTGGGTCAGAATATCCGCCCTCAGGTACAGCAGTATGGCGTCATCCGGTTTCCCTGCTAATTTTTGCTCTACTGTCTTGAGCGCGCCGTCAAGGTCGCTCTGTTGGGCGGCCAATACACCTTGAGCGGCAGCCGTGAGGGACTGACTGGGATCCAGACGATAGGCAGTCTCGAAGTCCTGCTGGGCTTTCTCGTAATTGGATAGCTGGGCATAGAGCATTCCCCGCGCAAAATAAAGAGGCGCTGACTGCGGCTGCAAGGCAAGTCCGTCGTTCACGACATTGATGCCTACTTGGAATGACTGGTGCGACGCGGACACATTGGCAAAGTTCACGTATAAACCGGAATTGGTGGGCTGAAGAAGGATGGCTTGGCGCAGAGCCTCGACCGCCCTATCCGTGTCGTGAACCTCTTCGTAGGCGGAAGAGGCGAGTTCCAAGGCCTCGACGTCCTGTGTGCCGGATGAGAGGATCGGCTCGAGCGTAGCGATCGCTGCTTCAGGATGGTGGGCCATCAGTTCGACGCTGGCCAATAACCGTAGCTCCTGAGGATCCTCTCGCTTCAGTTCCGTTGTGTGCTTCAGTATTTGGGCCGCTTTGTCGAACTGCTTCGATCTGACCAAACATATGGCGTAGGCATGAAGTGCCTCTACCCGGTCTTCGAACAGGGCTGCAGCTTTTTGAAAATGAGGGAGAGCCCCGTCACAGTTTCCCTTCTGATATTCAAGGACCGCGAGCATGCCGTGGCTGGTGGTGTCCTCCGGGCGCAATCGCAGCAATCGCTGTAGTAAAGGAATCACTCGCTGGTCGCCAGCGGCAAACTGGATCTGGGCGGCACCTTCCAGGGCAGGAATCGTGTTAGGAGCGATCTTCAAGGCGTGCTCGAAAGAACGGAGAGCCTCGCTCTTATGGCCTTGGCGGTCGTAGGCAACACCCTGCATTGTCCAAAGCTCCGCGTTTGCGGGGGAACGGCGCAACGCCGGGCCTAGCAACTGCAGTGCACCCGTATAGTCACCGTTGCGAATCGCAGACGCGATGCGGCGTGCTTCATTGGTGTTCTGGGCGCAAGCGAGCGAGCAGGCGAACGCGAATGCCAAAACGAGATTGCGCCAACGAGTTTGCTGACCTGGAAGCATCTTGGTCATGAGAATACTGGCCGTTCAGCATCATTACTACAATCGCGCGATCGATCTCGTTATAGCGAAACGAACGGTGATGCGTGATGGTGAATACTAGGGTGCGCCAACAAAATGACCCGCGCCTTTGACGACGCGGGTCATGATCATGAGGCATTGCTCAGAACGATATTTTTCCTCCGATTTGCCACCATCTCGGTAAGTGAGAGTTGGTCGCCAAACCGAAGTTATTGTTCCCGGGGTTGTTTGCTGGATTCAGCTTGTCCACCACTCGATCGTCGAAGTTGTTATCAACATTGATCAGGTTGGCGCGGTTGAAGACGTTGAACACCTCGAAGCGGAATTGGAAGTTGACCCGTTCCGTGATTCGGGTGTCCTTATAGAGGTTAATATCTGTCCCGAAGAAATTCGGTTCGCGGAACTGACCCTGCTTCTCATTTCCTTCAGAGCCGAAATTGGGAACGGAGAAGCTGCCAGTTGACAGAGAGCCGGCCGTCAGGAAAGCTTTTTGGCTCCTGTTCTGTTTGTAACTAGAGGCGTCTGGAACGTCGTTATTGACCCCATCCGCGTTGTAGTCGCCACTGCTGAGTGCGTAACCAGTTGCCGGATTTCCCGCCGAGGGGCAAGTCCCTGCGCCAGCGCAAACCGGCCGGTAGTTATTGAACGCCACAACCGTAAACGGATTACCCGACTGGTAGATACTGGTGCCACTCAAGCCCCATCCACTGGTCAGATGGCCTATAGCGCCATTCCCATTGTTCAAGCCTTTGAGAGAATAGTTGAAGCTGATGGAAACACGATTTGGTACATCCCACAGGGATGGTCCGTAATAAGCTCCGGGGTTAAACGGTGTTGGATAAACGCCGGCATCGTCCTTCGATGCGGAATGAGTGTAGGAAGCGTCGACGAATCCTCGCGAAAAGTGTCCTTTAAACTCAAAATACACGCCCTCATAGTTTGCGTAGCGATCGTTTTGCGCGTACGTAATCGCACCGAAACTAGGGTTTAAGCGGGTTAGATTGGTAGTCGAGTTGTTCAGGATCAAGTCGTTATTCAATACGTTGATGTTGACTCCATAGGAGACGTTGGTGGTGCTGTTACTGCCACCAACAAGATTGTAAGAATGCGACCCGGAATAACCGACGGCCGCGGCAAATTTATTGGAGATCTTCCGTTCCACCGTCGCCGACCATACATTCGCCTTCGGAGACTTGACGTTCGGATCAATGCCGCCAATGTTGAGGTTAGCGCCTATCTGCCCTCCTTGAGCGTTAAGGCCGCCCTGGAAAGTCGGGAAAATAAATCCGAACGGCGGCTTGCTGGAGTTGCCCTGAACAAAAATGGGAGCTTGCGCGGTCGCGGTCCCGCCGGCAACAAATGTCGGGGTAACCAGTCCCGGAGGACTACCGCGGAATTCTTCCTGAATGTTCGCGGACGTCAGCCAGTTGTTATACACGCCAAATCCACCCCGTATCGCCCAGTTGCCATCTCCTTTAGGGTCCCAGGCAAAACCAATGCGGGGGCTAAACAAGTTGTTGACCGAGCTCTGTAAAGCGTTGTGAGTGGGCTTAGCTACGCCGCTCGCAACCCGGTCTTGGATAGTTGCTCCCTGGCCTAGGTAAAAGTTCCCAAAGATCGTCGTCGGACTCTTTGACCAAGGGTTGCCGCTGTCGTCATAACGCAATCCGAGCGTCAGGGTCAGATTTCTCCTCGCCTTCCAGCTGTCTTCCACAAAAAGCCCAAACGTTCTGGAAGCCGCATTCCAATCCCACAATTTCTGAGTACCGGTTGCGGGGTCATACATGACCCCTCCCTCGGTATTCGGAGCATCTTGCGCCAAGGCGAGAATATTGTTGAATGAGAAAGAGGGGGTTGACCACGGTCCTTGGAAGGGCTCGACATCGTCCCCATACCAGCCTTCATAGCCGACCTTCAGAGTATGGGCGCCCCGCACATGCGTGAGGACGTCGCGCCAGTGGTAATTGTGTTGAATGAAGTCTCCCTGCGCGAAGCCTGCTCCCAATTGCTGGCTAATGCCTGCGCTGATATTGGGAACCGTGTAATCCTTGGCTCCGGTGGCCAGTTGACCTTCTATCCGGTTCAAACCGGCACTGGCCTCATTCAACGTGGTGGGCGAGAAGTTGTGCGACCAAGTTACCTGTCCCGCAACCTGCCAGGTGGGGTTGAAGCTTGAGAATTCCGGTGAGGCCGATGCTGCACCGCTGAGCAGCAAGGTACGATAAAAACTCACGTATACCCGGTCATTCTTGAAGACTGGATCCAACCGCGCAAAGTACTGCGTCCCATTGCGAATTGCCGTGGCACCAAATGTCCCCTGGTCGACCATCGGCGTTGCGCACGGAATGAAATTCGTCGATGCAGTGTTGCAGCCGCTTGCCCCGGTACCAAGAACGCCTTGAGCGGTTTGCTTGACGGTTATCCCGCTCAGACCCTTTGGGCGGTATGTGTTGAGGATATGCGTCCCCACGTTGTTTGATAGACCATTCGCTGGGTTAGAAATAAAAGTCAAAAACGCCGGATCCGCGAAGGTAACTAGGCCACCGGCGCCATTCGATCCGCGTCTTGGTTCGGCGGCAAAGTAGAAGAAAAGACGGTCCCGAATTACCGGGCCACCGACAGCAAATGAAAAGTCGTTGGCATGAAATGGGGTATAGGGCCCATGGAAATGCTGGGCCGCGAACATTTTTTGATAGTTAAAATAATCGGCTGCCGAACCATGGAACTGGTCGGTGCCGGATCTGGTGGTAAAGGCAACTTGCAATCCTGCGCCGCGGCTGTGTTCAGGGGAAAAGGTGTTCACCTGGACACTGGTTTCCTGAATCGAATCAGGCGTGGGAGTCAGATTTAGGACACCCTGGCGGATTGCACTCGTGATATCGAGACCGTCAATCAAATATTGATTGTTGTCGGCACCTTGGCCGTTGGCGCTGGCGTCAACTGCGGTTTCCGTAGAGAAGTTATCTGCACCTGATCCGGGAGCCCCGGCCGAACCACTCGTTCCCAATCCAGACACGCCGGGCGCAAGCGTCACTAGCGTGACGAGGTTGCGGCCCTGAATCGGCAACTCCGCGACCGCCTGGTTCTCCAGGGTCAACTGCGTACGGCTGTCACCAGTATCTACGATGGGTGTGGCCGTGGTGACCGTCACATTCTCGGTAATGGAACCCACCTTCAATACGACCGGAACGTTCAAGTTTTGCTCGGTCAGCAGTGTGATGGTCAGCTCCGAGGTGGAATAACCGGAAGCCGCAACGGTCAACTTGTACGCGCCCGGTGCGAGGCTCACAAAGCGGTAATTTCCGTCGGCGTCACTGGTAGTGGTTTGCGTCACCCGTGTTCCCGCGTTCACCAATGAAACGGTAGCTTTAGGAACGACCGCGCCGGAAGAGTCTTGAACCGCGCCCTGCACGTTACTGTTGAATTGGGCCAAGGCAGGGATCGCGAAGAAGGCTGCGAAAGCCAGCAGGCAGGAGAATCTTTTTAGAGACATGTGCACTCCTGGAAACTTCTCTGTGAGGATTTTCATGTAATCGTTTACTCGCATCGCCCTGTAAAGCGATCCAAGTTCGGTCAGGCAGGGGAGACGAGAGTAGCTGCAGCCTAACGATTTTGCGGGCGCAGCGAATGAGACAGATGTACTATGAATGTACTACTCTGCTCAGGATAGCTTTTTGGTTTCGTCCGCCGTCGAGTGGATCATGCCCCCGTATTGCCCATCCGTGATGCGCCAGGTCGCTTGCTTTGCCGCGGTCCTAGTATGCGTTTTCTCAACTGCCTGCCGACCGCGTTCCAAATTGGTCGCCGTCATCCCTCGGTCCTGTGGGACCGTACTGTGGGAGCCGGAGCATGCCGGGGCGGCGCATCTGGCCCGCAAGAATGGGATCGAGGTGTACTGGAACGCACCCCCGCGCGAGGACGACGTGGAAGGGCAGATTGCCTTATTGAGCAAAGTTGCGGATCGCTCGCCCGCGGGAGTGATTCTGACTCCTGACGAGACCCTGCCCTTCAGAACCCCGGTTCGCAGGATCGTGGATCGCGGACTTCCCGTGGTGGTGGTAGGAACGCAGTTGGGAATTGCGCCCTCCAAGAAACTAGCCTACGTCTTGAATGACGACGAGACCGGGGGGCAGATTGCAGCCCGGCGCTTGGGGGCTGTTCTCGCTGGCAAAGGTTCCGTCGCGATTCTTGGCATCAACCCGCAGCTGACCGGCCTGACGGCGCGCGAACGTTCTCTTGAAAGAACGTTGGCGGAAGAGTTTCCCGGGATCCATGTAGTCGCGCGCCGCCTGGGGCACGCGAGCGTGCCCCAGGAACAACAGATTGCCGAAGACCTTCTGATCGGAGGTACGCGCCTTGATGCCATTGTGGCGCTCTCTGCCAGTTCCACCCGAGGCGCTTACTACGCGATCGTTGAGTTTGGGAAACCGCGGGTCATCAAGATCATCGGATTCGATCAGGATTTGATCCCGCCGCTTCGAACTGGGGGCATTGATTCGATCGTAATGCAGCGCACCTACGACATGGGTCATGTCGCCATGAACCTCATGCTCTCGCAGTTAAAGGGGGAATCGGTTCCTGGGACTACTGTCCTCCCTCCCCTTTTACTGACGCGCGAAAATTTGGATTCCGCTGAGATCTACGATCAGTTGACGGCCAGCTGGTGGGCGAGCGAATGAAAAAGCACTGGCGCTCGCGGCTTGTGGTATTCGCGGCAGGCCTTGGTGTTGCCATCCTTGCGGCTGGAACCTTGTTGCGGTGGCGGGGATGGCATACATCCTCGCTTCCTCTTGAACCCAGTCTCGAACGACTGGACGATTGGCAGCCCTTCGGAGGGGCATGGCAGTTTGTAAATGGCGCCATGCTAAACAACTCCGACGAGCGCGGTGCCAAGCTGATGTATGGCGATATCCGCCCCACGGATTATCTGATCGAAGCCGATGTTCAGCTCCTCGGCCAGTACGGGGATGCCGGCCTGATCGTTCGGGCGAATAACGAGGAAGTCGGCGTCGATGCCTATGACGGATACTATGCCGGATTGCGAGACTTGGATAACACCTTGATCCTTGGCCATGCGGGATTTGGCTGGATCGAATATCAGAGGAACCGGGTTGTGCCGCGGGTGGTCGCCCAGAAGTGGTACCACCTGAAGCTGCTGGCTTACCAATGCAACATCGTTGCCAGCGCGACATCAGCGGAGGGGGCGGTCACCACAAATGCCGTTCGCGTGCCGGACTGCATCCGTTCCGGACGTTTTGGCTTGAAGTCGTACCAGACCGGGGGGTTGTGGCGCAATGTTCGGGTGCGTGCGGCCACGCGCAAGGACCTGATCGGCATGGTGGGGAACGCCGAACTCCCCACCCCGAATCCCCTGACCAAGGTCGGGCCGATCGGAGACCCTGCCAATGACACCAGCGAACAGTATTTTGAACCCTTGTATCTCGATATGCGGGATCACCACGTAGACCCGGGTGGAACGCCCATTTCAAATCTTGTGGCGCTTGCGCCCGACAAGCCCACGCAGGTCACAATCCATGGCGTTGTGACCCTTACGGTACCGACGTTGTTTGTACAGGACTCTACGGCTGGGGTGGAGATTCGGAACTTTCACGCGAAAACGCCTCCTCAGATCGGGGATCAGGTGGAAGCGAAAGGAGAGGCTCAGCCTCACGAGTTCGGCGCCATCATGAACAATGTGGAGGTTCACAGTCTGTGGTCGCACGCGCCTCTGCACGCCATGACGGTGAACGCTTCCCAGGCAGCCACCGGAGCGTTTGATGGACAATACATCGAGATTGAAGGCCGGCTCATAAAGAAGGAATCAGCACCCGATGGTGCGATCATTCTGGACCTTGATGAAGACAATCAGTCCTTTCAGGCGATCACCAATGCTCGAAGCGGCGTGGCTCCCTTCCGCGGCATTAAGGAAGAGAGCCGACTCCGGCTGCGCGGGATTTGTGCCGTCAACTCGGAATTTACGCATGATCTAACTCCCTTCGCGGTCCTGCTTCCCTCCGGTACGGACGTGGAGGTCTTGCAAGGCCCACCCTGGTGGACCACCAGAAACATCGTGGTTGCGATCATCGCCTGCTTCATTGTGATTCTGATAGCGCAAGCCTTGCAAAATTACGTCGAGAGGTCGAGGTTTGCGGCAGTGCTCGACGAACGTCACCGGCTGGCGCAGGAGATGCACGACACCTTGGCGCAGAGCTTTGCGGGAATCGGTTTTCAGTTGCAGGCGATTCGGGACGAGATCGATAACAAGGTCGCCATTCGTCAGGAGATCGAGATTGCGTCAACGCTGGTGCGGCGTAGCCACGAAGAGGCCAAGCGCAATATCGCCGCCTTGCGTCCCGAACTGCTCGAGTCTGCGGGTTTATTGAAGGCGCTCGAAGAAAGCGCACGAAGCATGGTGGCTGGGGGCACGATTCGGGTTATCGCCGTCAGTTCAGGCGAACCATTCCGCATACCCATTCGAATCGCGGATGCGTTGTTCCGGATCGGCCAGGAGGCGCTCGCGAATGCTGTACGCCATGCCGGTCCGACCATTCTCAAGATTTCCTTGGCCTACGGAACCAACTCCATTGAGTTGAAGATTGAAGACAATGGCCGCGGTTTCCTGATCGAGTCGCAAACTTTAGGATTCGGAATTCGCGGGATGCGCAATCGCGCCGACAAGGTTTCCGCGGATTTAGATATCCAAAGCGCCGTGGGCGGCGGTACCACCGTTTCTGCGCTCGTACCCGTGTCCATGCTGATGCGAATACGATGGCCGATGGGTTTTTGGCATTCGCTTTGGGAGCACCGATCCAATGAACAAGGCAAACACAAAGAAGCCGATTCGACTGCTGATCGTGGATGATCATCCGGTCGTCCGCGCCGGATTGAGCAGCATGCTGGGCAAGCACCGGGATCTTGAGCTTTCCGGTGTGGCGGCGAGCGCTGAGGAGGCGACCGCGATGCTGGCTCGACGTCCCGTGGACGTTGTGTTGCTCGACTTGCGAATGCCAAAGGTCAACGGCATCGATGCTATACAGCTTTTCCGGCAGCACGCGACGCCGCCCCGGGTTATTATTCTTTCGAGCTTCGAATTTGAAGAAGAGATTTTTCGCGCGGTCCAGGCTGGAGCTCGCGGATATCTGACCAAAGAGATGTCCCGCGATGAGATTGTTGCCGGGATTGTGGCGGTCCACGCGGGGAAAGAATATTTTCCGCCAGCGATCGCCGCCAGACTCTCCGAACGCAATCATCGGTCGAGCCTGAGCCCGCGCGAGCTGGAGATCCTGGAGCTGCTCTCGAAGGGCCTGACCAATAAAGAAATCGGCCAGGCTTTTGGCATCAGCAAGCATACGGTTCGAAACCATATCAACAACATCACCCAGAAACTCGATGTCACCGATCGCACGGAAGCGGCCTCAGTCGCGATGAAGCAGGGAATTATTCCCGTTACAGGGTGAGTCGTCTGTTTTCTGGGGGGGTCTCTAGGCCCGTGATTGGTTGTCCGGAAGAGCTCAATGAGACAGATGTACCATGCAGAGTGACTGATATTCGCTTATTTTCTCGACTGGATACATCCCTGAACCCTATGAAGAAGACATCTCGACGCGAATTCATGCAAGTTACGGGAGCCGTCGCCGCTGGAGCGGCGCTCATGCATCCTGCTCGCAAGCTGTGGGGAGCGGCCAGTTCAGTGTCGGTTGCGATTGAACCGCCGCTTTCAGTCTTCGATTACGCTGCCGTGCAGTTGCTGCCCGGGCCGTTCCGCGAGCAGTTCGATCGCAATCACGATGTGTTCGCGCATCTCGATGAAGATGCATTGCTCAAGCCTTTTCGGCAGCGCGAAGGCATGCCTGCCCCTGGTCCCGACATGGGCGGATGGTACGACAATGCCGACGATTTCAGTCCGCCGGAAAATTTTCACGCCTTCGTTCCGGGGCACAGCTTTGGACAGTACCTGTCTGGACTGTCTCGCGCCTATGCAGTCACCGGATCCAAAGCCACGCAAGAGAAAGTGCATCGCCTGGTACGTGCCTTTGGAGAAACCGTTGGCCCTGAAGGCAAGTTCTATCGTGGGTATCACCTTCCCGCCTACACCTACGACAAAACCAGCTGCGGCTTGATTGATGCGCACGAATTTGCGAAATGTCCGGACGCACTCGACGTTCATTGGCGGGCCACCCAGGCGGCGCTGCCTTACCTCCCGGAAAAGGCATTGAGCCGCGCCGAACAACGTGCCCGGCCACATCACATGGTTGCCGACACCTGGGATGAAACCTATACCTTGCCAGAGAACTTCTTCCTTGCGTATCGCCGAAGCGGGAAGAAGGAGTATCGCGATCTCGCAGTCCGCTTTATTGAGCAGGACTACTTTGGTCCGCTCTCGGAAGGCCAAAATGTTCTACCGGGCGAGCACGCCTACAGCCACGTGAATGCCTTCAGTTCCGCGATGCAGTCTTATTATGTTCTTGGAGACGAGAAATATCTCCGGGCAGCGAAGAACGGCCTCGAGTTTGTTCATGAGCAGAGTTTTGCAACCGGCGGCTGGGGCCCGGATGAGGCTTTTGTTCCTCCCGGGAAAGGCTTGCTCGATGCTAGCCTCGGGACTACGCATGCCAGCTTTGAAACCCCGTGCGGAGCCTATGGGCACTTCAAGATCACACGATACCTGTTGCGCACCACCCGCGATTCTCGCTACGGAGACAGCATGGAGCGCATGCTCTACAACACCATTGCCGGAGCCCACCCGGTAATGTCCGATGGGACCAGTTTTTACTACTCCGACTACAACAACTCCGCAAAGAAGGTCCATTATCGAGACAAGTGGCCCTGCTGCTCCGGCACATACCCGCAGCTTGCCGCCGACTACGGAATCAGTTCCTACTACAAGGCCAAAGACGGAATCTACGTGAATCTTTTTTTACCTTCACGTGTGACCTGGTCGGAGAACAATACCCAGGTTACGTTGACCCAGACGACGGAGTATCCACACTCCCAGACTACGCAACTCGGATTCGCGCTCACTCGGCCTGAAACCTTCGCCGTTTACCTGCGCATCCCCGCATGGGCTGGCCCTAAAACCAATGTCTCGGTGAATGGCCGCCGCGCAGAAACCCCGGCTGAGCCTGGAAAGTTCCTCGCCCTCGAGCGCAACTGGAAAGACGGCGACCGGATCGAGATTGAGTTTGAGATGCCGCTACGGCTGGAGCCTATCGACGATCAAAATCCCAATAACGTAGCCCTTGTCCAAGGACCACTTGCCTTGTTCGCGGTCAGTGGGGTTCCTGGGAAACTTTCAAAAGCACAATTGTTGGGAGCATCACGGGTTTTGCAATCTTCCGACGATTGGGCGGTGCGAACCGACTCCGGAATTCTAACGTTTCGTCCTTTCGCAAAGATCATGGACGAGGGTTACCGGCTCTATATGAGCACCGAGGGCTAGGGTTGCTTGATCCCCAGATCCCGAATCTCTGAAAGCGACCCGGTCGATCGGTGATAATACGGTGTAATGAATCGGTTGGGAAAACTGGCAGCTACGTGCACGATTCTGGGATGTTGCGTTTTCTCGACCGCTCAAACCGCTCCCGGCCGTGTCTCCCAAATCACCCAGGCGTTGCGCGAAGGGAAGCTCGATCAGGCGTTACAGCTGGTTGATCAAGAGCTTCGCTCATCTGCCGACGATCCGCAGCTTTGGACCTTAAAGGGCCTTGCCCTGTCCGGGCAGAAGCGCACGAAAGAAGCGCTCGATGCCTACCATCACGCGCTTGCGGTTTCCCCGAACTATCTGCCGGCACTCCAGGGCGCGGCCCAGATTCAATACGAAGCGGGAGACAGGGAAGCCGTCGTTCTCTTGAGACGAGTCGCGGAACTTCGACCTTCCGATCAGACCAGCCATGCCATGCTTGGCGCACTCGCCTATAAGCAGGGCAACTGTGCGGAGGCGGTCGCGGAGTTCGACAAGAGCCCGCAGTTGATCGCTTCCCAGCCCGGCGCTTTGCAAGAGTACGGAAGCTGCTTTCTCCGCTTGAAGCAGACTGACAAGGCGATTGCGGTTTTTCAGGAACTTCTGGCATCGCACCCCGACGATCTGCGTGCTCGTCGCGCCCTTGCTACGGTGCAGTTAGCTGGAGCTCACCCGCGAGAAGCACTGCTTACCTTGCAGCCGCTGATCGAAGGTTCCGACCCAGATGCAGAGACGCTGCAATTAGCGGCCTCTCTACGCGAGAGCCTCGGTGAAACTCCCGACGCGGTGAAGCTGCTGCACGCTGCCATTGTGAAAGATCCCCGGCGCGTGCCGCTGTATGTCGACTTTGCCAATATCGCGTTGACGCACCAGTCATTCCAAGCGGGCATAGAAATGATGAATTCCGGTCTCCAACTCCAGCCAGCGGCGGCGCCCCTTTACCTCGCGCGCGGTGTTCTGTACGTGCAGATTGGCGATTTCGATCGGGCAGAGGCAGATTTTGAGGAAGGCGAGCGGTTGGATCCCAAACACTCTGCCGCCGGAATCGCCCAAGGACTCATTGCCGAAGAACGGTACCATGACGACCCCGACAAGGCGCTCAAGGTGGTTCGATCGAAACTGGCCAGGACCCCGAACGATGCCTTTCTGCTGTATTTGGAGTCGGCGATCATTCAGCAGAAGGCCCCAACAGCAGGCTCTCCGGAATTCCTGCATGGCATGGATTCCGCCAGGAAGGCTGTCACCCTCCAGCCCAGCCTTTCGAGCGCCCATGACGTACTTGCAAATTTTTATTTGCAGTCAGGGAAAACCGATGCCGCAATTGCTGAATGTCGTGCCGCGCTCGAACACAACCCGCAGGATCAGACTGCGCTCTATCGGCTGATCGTCGCTTTTCGAAAGACTGACCGCAAAGCCGAGATTCCTGATCTCCTCAAGCGCCTGGCGGCAGCCCGCCTTGAGGCCACAAAGCAGGAAGCGGAAAACAATCGCTACAAACTTGTAGTGAATCCCTCACCGTAGCCCGTAGCGCGGGCGTTTTCCTGAAGGGGTTACACTCTGTTACTGATGAATCCAAGGAGCTACCCAGGGTAATGTCGGTCACTCGCCGTTCGTTTGTTCTGTTTTCCCTTTGTGCTGCCGCTCAACAAGCACTTTCGCAAGGCATCGCCTCCCGCGATGTCAAAGCTCAGGCTGCCCCTCCTCCTTCGGGGAGACCGTACAACGCGCGATTTGAGGACATTGCAGAGGCTGCGGGATTGCGTTTGCCAGTCATTTACGGCGGAGTCGATCACAAGAAATATATCCTGGAAGCCAATGGCTGCGGCTGTGCTTTCATCGATTATGACAACGACGGCTGGATGGATATCTTTCTGCTTTCCGGAACTCGCCTGGAAGGCGCTCCCGCTGAAGCCACCAACCGTCTTTACAAGAACAATCGCGACGGCACATTTACCGACGTCACTGAAAAAGCCGGTTTGAAGTTCGCGGGTTGGGCGAGTGGCGTATGCATCGCCGACTATGACAATGACGGATTCGATGACATCTTTGTGACCTACTTCGGCCAGAACCGCCTTTACCGCAATAATGGCGACGGTACCTTTACCGATGTCACCCGGCAAGCCGGTCTTTGGGAAGAAGGGGCGCCGCGCTGGGGTGCGGGCTGTGCGTTCGTTGACTACGATCGCGATGGCCACCTTGATCTTTTCGTCTCCAACTACATTCGATTCGATTTGCAGCATGCGCCGGTTCCAGGCGAGAACTCAACCTGCAACTGGAAAGGAGTTCCAGTGAACTGCGGGCCACGCGGATTGCCCCCGGGCCGGCATTGGCTTTACCACAACAACGGCGACGGCACATTCACGGACGTGACCAAGAAGGCTGGACTCGATGTGACGGTCGAGAGTTACGGAATGACCGTTGTCGTCGCAGATTTCGACGAGGATGGCTGGCCCGACATTTTCGTGGCATGTGACTCCACGCCCAGCCTGCTTTTCATGAATAACCATGACGGTACCTTCCGCGAAGAAGGGGTCATGCGCGGTGTCGCACTGAGCGAAGACGGGATGGAACAGGCGGGAATGGGTGTCGGTATCGGCGATTACGACCTCGACGGCCATCTCGATCTCTTCAAGACGCACTTTGTCGGAGATACCAATGGTTTTTACCGCAACAACGGCAAGGGTGAGTTTGATGACGTAACCCGACCGGCGAAAGTGGGGGTTGAAACTCGCTATACCAGTTGGGGTACAGGCATCGCGGATTTCGACAATGACGGTCATCCGGACGTGCTGATTGTCACTGGCAGCGTATATCCGGAAGTCGAAGCCAAACTTCCCCAATACCCCTACAGGACCCCGCGCGTGTTGTTTCGCAACTTAGGCGACGGCACGTTTGAGGAGTTGCCCACGCAAGCAGGACCGGGAATCACTACGCCCCATAGCAGCCGCGGGTGCGCGTTCGGCGACTTCGACAATGACGGCGACGTGGATGTTCTGATCATGAATATGAACGAGCGTCCCTCGCTTCTACGGAATGATGTGGACCCGAAGCAGCACTGGATCAAGGTGAAGTTGGAGGGGGTGAAGTCAAACCGCAGCGCCATTGGGGCTCGTGTGCTGGCGAGCTACCTTGGCAAGCGGCAGGCCCAGGCAGTCGTCAGCCAGTCCAGCTACTACTCGTCGAGCGATCCGCGTTTGCACTTCGGCTTAGGCAAGGCGAACACGGTTGACCTGGATGTGTATTGGCCAAGCGGGCTGCACGAAAGCTACAAGAATGTTCCCGCGGATCAGCTCATTACCATACGCGAAGGCACAGGCCGCGTTCCCAACAAAGGGTGGGAAAGGGCGTGAGCCTTGACGATCGCAAAGCATGCTCTCGCTCCTGAAGCCACGCTCCGGGTTCGACACCATGCTGCTCAGGGCGCGAGGTCGATCCAGGTCACCCCTTTCGTGAGTGGCACCAGGTAGCTATCGCGCTCGCTTTGAAGTTGCTGTTTCGGAACGTAGGTGCCAACCCCGTTAATCTTTGCCGGTTGTTCGATGGTGAGCAGCGCCTGCGAGGCATAGTCGGTAGAGGCAGCAAAACCGACTCGAACCGCGCCACTGGCTGAATCGATCTGAACCCGATCGAAGGTGCCAGACTCGAGCGTAAGCCACAATCCAAGCGGTCCGAGGTAAACGCGCGTGCGAGCCGAATCGAGCGGTGTAACTTCGACCAGATTGCCGTTTTTGGTGAGGTTTCCTCCGAAAGCCTGCCAGCCAAGCTCCGGGTCGTTCACCAGGTAGGTTGCCGTGTTCCAGGCGTGGCCGAAAAAGTTCGGACCGTAGTCGCCGGTGATGGGATCAGGCTTCAGCATATCCGGAAAGGAGTGGAATGCGGCTGCAGGGAAGCCTTCTTGATCGATATCGGTAAGAGCACCCATGGTGCCTGCGTACCCGACGCGCAGGAGGTAAGTGTCGTCTGGGTGGTCCCGGTATTCCGCGAGCAGGGGTATGGCGTTTAACGACGAGCCATAGTGATGAAGTTGCCGCTCCAACCGCCGGTCCTTGCCGGCAAAAATGAAATCCCAGTAGCGGCGCGCGCTGCCGTTGTATCCCCAATGCGGAATGGCAGGATCGTATCCTAGAATCGCGTTCAACGTAACTTCCGCTTTGTCACGATAGCCGAAGTATTTTGTCCAATCGTAAACCTCCTCTTGCCCCGTCGAGTCCCAGGGCATTTCACTGCCAAACGGATAAGCTTCGGCCTTCCAGCGATCGGCGCGACTTCGCATCCGAGCCTCAAGATCACGGGCTTTGTCGTTCAGCCCTTCACGTTTGAGGTCGGTGAGAATTTGCAGAAACACGGTTCCCTCCATCTGCCCGAACACCGCATATTCTGGAGCGAACTTTGTCATGGCAACCGAGGTTTCGTAGGACTGATTCAGGTACCAGTCCCAAGGATGATTGGTCACCAGGCCATGGCTATTGCGCGCCAGGCGGTACATTACCCAATACAGCGCCGCGACATGGGGATAGTCGTAGGATCGGTCCACCCGCTCGGCGTGCTCTTTGTTCCAGCTGGTCCAGGTGGTCCAATCGAAATCCGAGCGGTAGTAATCGGCGGGGAGCTGGTCGGGCTGATAGTAGAAGAGACTCTTGCGAACGCCGAATTTGTGCTCACCATCTTTGTATTGCAGTCTTCCCCAAACAACGTCATCGATGAATTGCTGAAGTTTGTCGATCTCTTCCTTGTCGGGGCGTACGAGTTGCTTCATGATGGCGGCGATCCATGCGCCCCCGCCACCTTCATCCCCCAGCCCGGCGATCCATGCGCGGCTGTCCTCAAGAACGATCTTGTTTTGCTCGCGGTCATAGGTCATGGGCGAGGGGCTGCGATGAAAGGGATCGTTGGCGACTCCAAACCAGTCTGTCGAGGTGAGGAATCGGCCCATATCGGTGACCGCGTCGCGCTCGGGTTTGGTCACAAAGTAATGAACCGTTTGTACCAGGCCGTCTTTGTAGGTGATCGTGACCCGCGCCCGTCCCCATTGCTTGCCTTGGACGGAATAGGACGCCCAGGTTGTGTTTGGAGGGGGTGGAAGTTTGTTAAGAGAGAGTGCGCTTCGAGGCTCAACCGAAATGGACTGCACGCCTTTGGGATACTTGAGAAAGAGGCGCGCATCGATGTCGCTCGGAAGAATGTATCCGGGAATTCCGACGGCAACCGGACGCTCATTTTCCGCGAGCGTCTGTTCGATATGGCGGATGGAACTGGACAACAGGAATTTCACTCCGTAGGTTTCCGCCTGTCCCGGCGCAAGAGTTAGGGAAGTGGGTGGATTCCACTGTGGAACGCCTTTCCATTCTTTTTCCGCATAGGCCTCACTGTGAGCCAGCCATTCATAGAATCCTTCGAAGGTAATGCCTCGGGGTGTGGGGTCGGTGAAGACCGGAGGCGCGCCGAAGTGATTGGGCTTATCGAGAATGGGGTTATAGGCTTCAAACCTGGTATCGCCGTCGGGGACCACCACGAGCGCCGGGCCGTGTCCGCTTAGGCGCGTGACTTGCAGATACCCTGCCCGCTCGCCCACGTAAGGATCGTAGAACGAGCACTTCGCATGTGCCTCCTCGAGAGAGCGGCCGTTTAGAACGTTATTGAAGATCATTGGAAAACCCAAAGCCCCGATCTCGACAGGTTCGCTGGATCTGTTTTTGAGCGAAAAACGCAGGACAAGTTTGCCGTCTTGTACGGCCCAGGTGCGAAGGATCTCAAGGGGGACATCGGAGGGGAGGGTCGGTCCGAGATCTGCTGCCGCCAGAACGCCTGAAGAGGCCGGCAGGGTGGTCACGGGCACACGACTGGTGGCGGTTGAGTAATTTCTCCATTCTCCGGAATGGCCGGCACGAAGACGCAAGGTGATGTCGCCAAGGTGGAAGTATCCGTTTTGCGAGCGCTCGATCAGCAAGTCACCGGGCGTGAAATCGAAATCAGGGTCCGATTTGGGCTTGAGGGCGGCTAAGGTCTGGGAGGAACGCACCAGCAACAGATGGAACTCCGGGGTTTCAAGCTCCATGGTTCCACGCTCGAGCATAGGACCGGGAACCGGTGGTGTTTTCCGCTTGTCCTGCTGAGCCCCGGCCGTGGCAAGAAGAACGCAGCACATCAGAAGGCATACAAGCCAAAATCTCGGGAAGGTATACTCGACTGCGCGAAGCTCACCTGCTGGCATCGTCTTCTCCTGGAATTATTTCGGGGGCTTCAGTGACTGAATTACCGCGGTGAAATCCTGTTCAGAATGGCCGTCAAGCTGCGCTTGTCGAAATACCGAAAGCGCAGCTTGCGCGGTCGGCAATGGGACGCCTCGCGACTTCGCTTCTTCCACGGCATAGGCCACATCCTTGGTCATCAGCCGCAAGAAAAAATGCGGCGTGAAATCTCCCGAACTTACCCGCGCGGCAACCCGTTTCACCATTGGGCTGCCCGGAGCTCCTTCGCCGAGGATGGCCAGAGCCTTGTCCACATCCAGTCCCCCTGCCTGGATCAATGCCAACGCCTCTCCGAAAGATACGGCCTGGACGGCCGCCATAAAGTTGTTGATCAATTTCATGAGCGCGCCGCTTGCGGTGGGGCCCAAATGAACGATGTCCCGTCCGAGAACCGACAGCACCGGGCGTGCGATCTCGATGGCACTCGCCGACCCGCCGACAAGAAACAGCAATTGTCCGGATTCGGCATGCGGTTTCGTTCCCGTAACCGGTGCATCCAGAAACTCGCGATCGCGCTCGGAAGCTGCGGCTGCCAGTTCCTTTACCCAGCCCACCGTGAGCGTGCTGGACTCGATCAACACTGAACCGCTGGGCGCACCGGCTAGGGCGCCGTCATCACCCATCCACACGGCGCGGGAGGCGGCGTCATCGGAGACCATGCTGATGACGATGTTGGCGCGTGCCGCCGCCTGCCGGGGAGAATCCGCGACGAAAGCCCCGAGTTCGGGGAACGGAGCCGCCTTTTCCCGGTTGCGGCTGTAAACGCTAAGCGGGAATCCAGAAGCGGCCAGCCTCCGCGCCATGCCGGAGCCCATGATTCCTAATCCCAAAATTGCAACTGGAGTCTTCATGTTTTGTTATTTAAGAGCTGTGACGCTCACGAGCTGGGATGGGGCGTTGGCTGCTGAAACCTTGCTTCTGAGCGGTCGCCCAAATCCTTCGAATTGAATCTGGATGAGATCACCGGGACCGAGGCGCACGCCCTCACCGAAACTCAAGCAATCCGCGCCAAGGAAGTGAACGTGAATATCTCCGGGACGGCGATGGCCGGCGAACTTGAAATGATGGTGCTCAATGTTTCGCAGGCTATGGCACATTTCTGCTTCTCCGGTGCGAATTGGTTTTGACCAAACACAATGACCATCGCGAGTGATGGACACCTGGCCCGGAACTGAGTCGAACTCAGGATCGATCACCAGCTCTGGGCCGATGGCGCAATTGCGCAACTTTGAGCTTGCCAGGTAGAGATAGTTCCGTTTTTCGAAAGCATGGTCAGAAAACTCATTGCCTTGAGTCATGCCGATGCGTACGGGTTGCCCTTGAGGCGAGATCAGATACACGCCTGCGATCTCGGCTTCTTCGCCGCCATCTTCGGCGTATCCGGGAATTTCGAGAAATTCATTGTGTGCTCGCAGGCCGGCAGCGTTGCCTTTGAAGAACCACTCCGGTGAAACCCCAATTTCCCCGGCAAGTGGGCGGCCGCCATCCCGCCCCCAGCCGAACATCTTCATGCTGTCGGTGAGATTTTCGTCGCTACCAGAGTTGTGAGAGTGCATCGATTGCCGGTCCCTGGCGCTACCAAGATGTGTCAACCCAGTTCCCGAAACCAGGCAACGGGCAGCTTCGTCAGGATGATCGATCGAGGGCAGAATGCGCCATTCACTACCGCCTTCGTACACCGAGTCGTAATCGAGCACTTCGCCAGTGGCTTTCTCCCCCGCGAGTGAAGATAGCTCTGTGCGCCGCTCTAGAGATTCGGTGGCCAGCGCGTAAATGGACTCCGTGGCTGCTAGCAAGCGCAGGTGAGGCTCCTCGACCCATGCGACCGCTCGCTCGACGCCCTTCCGCAGCTGGATAAGTCGTATGCTCATGCTAGGGTTTCAAAATTGTCTTTGAGCGATTGCTCGTTGATGGTGAGTCCCAGGCCCGGCAGATCGTCGTTCAGCTCCAGGAATCCGTCCCGCGCTCTCGGTTCGCCGTCGAAGATGTACCAGAACAATTCATTCCCAACCTCTACTTCGACCACCGGGAAATATTCCGCCATCGGACAATTCAGGCTCGACATCACCAGGTGATAGTTGTGCATCTGTCCGGCGTGCGGAACGACCGGGACCGAGTACGCCTCGGCAAGTGCGCAAATCTTTCGCGCTTGCGAAATTCCTCCGACCCGGTTGGTATCGAACTGGATGTAATCGACAGCTCGCTTGTCCAGTAACTCACGGAATCCATACACGGTGAATTCATGTTCCCCGCCGGCGATGGGAATTCGGCCGTAGGATTTCAGTTCCGCGTAGCCCGAAATGTCATCGGGAATGACGGGTTCTTCCAACCATCGCAGCCGGAAAGATTCAAGCAGGGGGAGCATTCGCTTTGAATAATCGAGCGTCCAACCCATATAGGCATCAGCCATCACATCGATGCCCTCCCCAACGGCTTCGCGGACTGTGCGGACCAGGTCAACATTGCGTTGCATGCCGGCGGCCCCGTCGGTCGGACCCCAGCCGAAGCGCAACTTCATCGCCTTATAGCCTTCGCTCTTGTAGCGGGATGCTTCCCCGGCCAGTTCGTCCAGGTGGGTGCTGTAGAGCCGGCTGGCGTAGACCGGAATCCGCGGTTTCGTGCGTCCGCCCAGAAGCCGATAGACCGGTTGCCCGGCAGACTTCCCGAGCAGGTCCCACAAGGCGATGTCGAGCGCACTGATTGCGGCCATGGCCGTCCCTTTGCGGCCAAACGCAATCGTCTTGCGATACATCTGCTGCCACAGGAACTCGATGTTCCAAGGGTCAGCGCCAAGCAGGATTGGCTTTAAGTAAAGATCCACCACAGAGCGGCTGAGTTGGGGAGAAAGCGCGGCGTTCCCGATCCCGATCGTTCCGTCGTCAGAGAAGACCTCCACGATGAGCCACTCGTGAAATGTGAAGGTGGCCATCGATGCGGGCGATCCTGCTTGGCCGCTGCTTGCAGGTTCGGCAACCAAATCCATCGGGTTGGTGCAAAAATGACGAGGAAGTGGAACGGTCTTTCCCTTCCAGCGGACGACACGTGTGCGAATGTCTTGGATTTTCAACGGGCTGCCTCGAGGCGAAGTGGCGGCTTGTCCATGAACGGGCCGACCACGGGAATCATCAGCAAAATAATGAAAAACGCAACCACATGAAAACTGCCCGCCATAGCGAACACCGGGCCATAGCCGGAGCCGTGGTCGAGCATATATCCGACTAGCTGTCCGAAGGCAATACCGCCCATCGCCCCGCCAAAACCTACCAGTCCGGCAACGCTGCCCACTACCGCGCGCGGGAAGAGATCGGTCGGCAGCACCATCACCAAGGTTGACCATGACTGCTGCCCAAAGTAAGCAATGCTGAACAGGGCTAGCGCCCAGGTGATGGGAACATGAGGTATGAGGAAGACGCAGGGCATCACGGCTGCGCTGAGTCCAAGAGCGATTTTTCTTGCCACCCCGAGGGGCAGGCGGCGCTTGACCAAATAGCTCGAAAATCCGCCGCCGACCAGGCTGCCGATCCCCGAGGCCGCGTAAGGAATCCAGGCGAACTGCCCGACAGCTTTGATGTCGAATCCACGCGCGTCATAAAGATATTTGGGCAGCCAGAATAGATAGAAGTACCAAGCCGCATCGCTCAGAAACTTCGCGAGCACGAGTCCCCAGGTTTCTCGAATCAGCAATAGCGCTGGCCATTGGATGTTGCCATTCCGATTTTCCTCAAGTTGCGCAGACCGTGTTTCGGTTGGACCAGGTTGAGGGTCGGCGTAAGACAAGCGCCACCCGATCGCCCATGCCAGTCCGATTGCGCCAGTCGCGAAGAAGATCCAGCGCCAATTTCCGACCAGCAGAATGCCGGCGATCAAAGGCGGGGCAACCACGGCTCCGGCCGCGGTGCCGGCATTGATGATGCCCATGGCGGTGGCGCGTTCGTTTACCGGAAACCATTCCGCGACCGCCCGCGTCGCCGCCGGAAATCCACCCCCTTCGCCCACCCCCAACAAAAAGCGGCTCCCCGCCAGCATGGCGAAGTTGAGAGCGAATCCGTGACTGGCACAGGCGATCGACCAGAAAAGCATAATCAGAAAGAACCCACGTCGTGTTCCGAGCGCGTCGGCAAGCCTGCCTCCTCCCGCATACATCAGCGCGTATGCGAGAAGGAACGCCGACTGCAAGTAAGAGAACTGTTCGTTCGAGAGCGGAATGTCGAGCGTGATGGCTTTGACCGCTACCGGCAAGGTCTGCCGGTCCAAATAACTGATCGCAATCGCAGCGCTTACCAGAACCGCAATTCGCCAGCGCTCCACTCATCTCTCCCCGGGTTTAGGTGCGTATGTAGGGTACCCAGACTTGCATAGCGCACGACTGGCGGTTTGCCCAAACGTAATATGGGATCAGCGAAATATCGGTCGGCCGGGTTTTCGGCGAAGCTAGGTTCGCCGGCCCGTACAGAGTTTCCTCGGCCGAGGCGGAATCGAGCACACCCCCGCGATGATGCAGCACCACGATGCCGTCGAGCAGTTCAGCTTGGTACGCGTGTTGAAACTCCTTGCCGCCACCCGGCGAAAGATCGAGCGAGACATCTGCCAGCGCGACGCCCTTCGCTTGGTCTAATTCTTCCATGCAGTAGATGACCGGGCCGCGCCGGACGGCAACTCGACCGCGGTTTTCAGCAACCCGAGGATTCGACGCGATCACTTCGGTGCCCATCGGGAACACCAGTTTCACCGCATCGCCCGCGGTCCAGGTGCGGCGAATTGCGAGATATTCGCCAGCTTTGATTCCGCTCTGCGCCTTGCCATTGACGGCCACCGTGGCACCGCCTGCCCAAGACGGGATCCTCACATACAGCGTGAATTCGTGGGGTTCGGAAGGCGCAACGGCGAGTTGTACATCCCCGTCCCAGGGATAATTGGTCTTCTGATGAATCTTCAGCGGAGTGCCATCTTCCAGGTGCCAATCGAGCAAGGAATTGTCGTAAAGGTGCACGTACACTCCCTCCTTGCTGGTGCTGTAGAAGTAGCCGGGCAGCGAAGACAGCGTGCGTTCAAGATTGGGCGGGCAGCAGGTAACGTCGTACCAAGGATTGCGGATCTTTTCTCCTGACGAAGGATCGAAGGCGAGTGGATTGCGATAGCAGTAGGTTGTGCCGTCGAGAGACATTCCCGAGTTGATGCCGTTGTACAAGGCGCGCTCGATTACGTCGGCGAATTTTGCTTCGCCACTCGCCGCCAGCATGCGCCAGTTCCACATCATGTTGCCGATGGCGGCACAACTCTCGCCATAGGCCTGAGCGTTCGGTAATTCATAAGGATCACCGAAGGCTTCCCACTGCGCACGCGCGCCCACTCCGCCGGTGACATACATCTGCCGCTTCGTGAGATCTTCCCAAAGCGTGTTGAGAGTCTTCCAATACGCCTGATCGCCGGTCTCCAGATAGTAGTCCGTCGCGCCGCAGCATGCGTACATGGCGCGAACCGCGTGCCCTTCGAGCTTGGTCCGTGAGGTGAACGGCGCTCCGCAATACATGTAGATGATCCGCTGTGGCTCGATCTTCCATCGCTCATCACCGTGCAGGATGTAGCCCGCGAGATCAACATATTGCTTCTTTCCAGTCGTGCGGTAGAGCTCGATCAGCGCCATTTCGATTTCCGGGTGGCCGGAGATGATTGGTTTCTGATTCGGGCCTGGGCCGTAGTTCGGAATTACAAAATTGTCGACCATCCGAGCCCCGGCATCCATCAGCGTGCTGTCGCCGGTGGCGCGGTAGTAGGCGATTGCCCCCTGGATCATGTGGCCCAAGCAGTACATCTCATGCCCGACCTCCTGATCATGCTGGCTCATCCTCAAGGACGCGCGGTCCCCTTGATAGTAGGTATTGAGATATCCGCTCGGCTCCTGGATGGCAACAACTTCGCCAATCATGGTGTCGGTCGTGCGCCGGAGCTCGGGCATGGCACCTGACTGTAAGGCCCAGCCCACGGCATCGATCCACTTGTAGATATCGGAGTCGGCGAAATATGGCCCAATCTGCGGGGCCGTACTCTTTCCGACCAGGCGCCGGAAGTTGTCCATGCGTCCGTGCGCCTCGAGTTCCTGATGCATCGTCGGGATACTGTGTTCAACATTGGTCTTGCGGCGCTTCGACCAGAATCCTTCCTCAACCGTTACGGCGCGAACCGGCACCGAGTGCAGTTTTGCAAACGGTGACTTCGCCAGGTTCAAAACCCCTTGATCCTGCCAGGCGAGGGATGCTCCGGCGGCGGCCAAGTCAAACAAACCCGCCCGGGCCCCCGCGCCCAAGGCGAGAGAAAATGCAGGTTTGGCGAGGATGCCGGCAGCAGAAGAGGTGGCGACGGTCGACAAGAACTGACGGCGGGAAAAGTTTGAAGAAGAAGACACAGGTCACCTCGGGGCACGGAAAACTGTCGAATCCACGGTGGCAAAGCAAACGTTTACTGAGTCTTGAATAAAGTAGTCTCCAGCCACTCAGCTGTCAACGGCGGCTCTATAGTTCGAATGTTCTATTCCCTTCCGCCGCTTCGATAGAAGTGCGGAGAGCGGAGACCTAGAGACCAGTCCGCCCGGGGTCCAGTCTCCCAAGATTCAGAAGTTCTGAAGATTCAGAAGTTCTTGGAGCATTGACCGTTGTTTCTCGGCGGACGTAAGATTCTGAGCCTGTGTGCGGAGAGTCCGCGCCTTTTCCTGCGCCTGCGCAACCGTGCATCGGGAGTTCAGAGGAATCGGAGCAAGGATGGCTGACTATATCGGGGCGATTGACCAGGGCACCACCAGTTCAAGATTCATTGTTTTCAACCGTGCCGGTGAAGTTGTAAGCAGCGCCCAAGAAGAGCACCAGCAGATCTATCCAAAACCAGGCTGGGTCGAGCACGACGCAGAGGAAATCTGGCGGCGCACGGCAACTGTGATTTCGCAGGCCATGGAAGCATCGCGTCTCAAGCCCGCCGATCTGGCCGCGATCGGGATTACCAATCAACGGGAGACCACCGTCGTCTGGAACAGGAGCACCGGCAAGCCAATCTATAACGCGATCGTTTGGCAGGACACGCGGGTGGCCGACGATGTCGCCGAGTTCTCCCGGGAGGGAGGGCAAGACCGCTTTCGCGCAAAAACCGGGCTGCCACTTGCATGCTATTTCAGCGCCCTGAAGATTCGCTGGATTCTTAACAAGCTTCCCCAAGCTCGAGAACGAGCTGAAGCCGGAGACCTACTGTGCGGAACCATCGACAGCTTCCTGATCTGGAAGCTCACCGGAGGAGCAGAGGGAGGATTGCACCTGACGGATGTCACCAATGCAAGTCGTACTCAGTTGATGGATCTAGCCACGCTCGAATGGGATTCGAAGATCCTCGAGGACTTTGAAATCCCAAAACAAATGCTTCCCAAGATCGTTTCGAGCAGTGAATTTTTCGGAAACACTGCCGTCCCCGGGATCGAGGGGGTAACGATCGCCGGTGTGTTGGGAGATCAGCAGGCAGCGCTCGTCGGACAAGCTTGTTTCAAACCTGGGGAAGCGAAGAACACGTACGGGACAGGCTGTTTCATGCTGATGAATACCGGAACGAAGCCAGTGTTCTCCAAATGCGGATTGCTCACGACGGTCGGGTATCGTCTAGGCGCAGCGCCGGCACACTATGCGCTCGAAGGCAGCATCGCGATCACCGGCGCGCTGGTACAGTGGCTGCGTGACAACCTGGGGTTGATTCAGTCCAGCGCCGAAGTGGAGCGTCTGGCTAAAACCGTGGAAGACAACGGTGGGGTCTATTTCGTGCCGGCGTTCTCGGGGCTCTATGCCCCCTATTGGAAGGACAGTGCCCGAGGGGTGATCGCCGGGCTGACGCGCTATGCCAATAAGGGGCACATTGCACGCGCCGCCCTGGAAGCCACTGCGTTTCAGGTTCGCGAAGTGGTGGAGGCGATGCGGGAAGACTCAGGGGTAAGAGCCGATGTTTTGCGCGTGGATGGCGGCATGGTCTTAAACGAGCTGTTGATGCAATTTCAGTCGGATATTCTCGCCATTCCGGTGGTTCGTCCTAGGGTCACCGAAACGACAGCACTTGGAGCCGCTTATGCTGCTGGCCTGGCCGTCGGATTCTTTAGCGGCACGGAGGAACTGGTTGCCAATTGGGCAGTTGATCGTCGCTGGGAACCGCAGATGAATGCGGCAACTCGTGAAACGCTCTATCGCGGTTGGAAAAAAGCGGTTACCCGAAGCTTCGACTGGGTCGAGTAGTCTTCGGATTAAAGGGGGAGGATTCATGCACGGGCCATTTTTGGGCGAGTTCATGGGCACGATGGTGCTCATTGTGCTGGGTGATGGAGCGGTTGCGAATGTTTTGCTCAAAAAGTCGAAGGGCGAGAATTCAGGTTGGATCGTGATTGCAACCGCCTGGGGCATGGCGGTTGTGGCAGGGATCTGCACGGCCATCGCCTGCGGCAGTCCGGGCGCACACATCAATCCCGCGATCACGCTCGCCGTGGCAATTCTCTCGAAGAACTGGTCGAACGTGGGTCCGTTCTGGATGGCGCAATTCCTCGGCGCATTCGTGGGTGCCATCCTAGTCTGGTTGGTGTACCTGCCGCACTGGAAAGAAACTCCCGATTCTTCGACCAAGCTGGGTGTTTTTTGCACCGCACCCGCAATCCGAAACATTCCCGCCAACCTGCTGTGTGAAGCCCTCGTGACAATGATGCTGGTTGTAGTTGGGTTTAGTTTTGGAAGTAAAGAGTTGGCGCCTGCTGGACTAGCACCTGGCTTCAGCCCGTGGTTTTGGGGAGTGCTGGTGTGGGTGTTGGGCTTGAGTCTGGGAGGCCCAACCGGGTATGCGATCAATCCTGCCCGGGATTTCGGTCCTCGCCTTGCCCACGCGGTTTTTCCCGTGCCGGGGAAAGGGAGCTCGGATTGGGGTTATGCCCTGGTACCAATCTTAGGGCCGCTCGCCGGAGGCGCACTCGCCGCCGGCGTCGTGAAACTTGTCGGAATCAGCTAACGGGACCTAAAGGGAATGAATCGGGCGGAAATGTGGGCACGGGTCACCGAACATCGTGGCCCGTGGGACATGATTGTGGTCGGGGGCGGGGCCACTGGGGTGGGAATTGCGATCGACGCTGCCTCCCGCGGTTACCATGTCCTGCTCCTCGAGCAAAGCGATTTCGGCAAAGGAACATCCAGCCGGAGCACGAAGCTTGTCCATGGCGGAGTGCGGTATCTCGAAAAAGGAAATATTGGCCTGGTGATGGAAGCGCTGAAAGAGCGCGGCCTCCTGCTTCAAAATGCGCCTCACTTGGTGCATGATCTCGCTTTCATTGTCCCCAACTACGAGTGGTGGGAAGCACCATTCTATGGACTGGGGCTGAAACTCTATCAGGTACTCGCCGGGAAATATGGTTTCGGGAAATCCCGCCTGCTTTCTCGAGAAGAAACGCTCGAACATCTGCCCACGCTCAAAACCGACGGCCTGCGCGGCGGCGCGATTTACTACGATGGCCAATTCGATGACGCGCGGCTATTGATTCATATGGTCTTTACCGCGTTCGAGCAAGGTGCGACCTTGCTGAACTACGTGCAAGTCACTGGAGTTACAAAGGACTCCCAGGATTTCGTGGATGGCGTGTCCGCGCGAGACCTCGAAAGCGGCCAGGAGTTTCGCGCGTCGGCAAGAGTGGTGATTAACGCTACCGGCGCCTTCGCGGATGGACTTCGTCGGACCGCGGACTCGACTGCAAAGCCGATGATTGCGCCCAGCCAGGGGATTCATCTGGTGTTCAAGTCGGAATTTCTTCCCGGCAGCAGCGCCATCATGGTGCCGCATACGAGCGATGGCCGGGTTCTCTTCGCAATCCCGTGGCATGGGCATCTGCTAGTTGGCACAACCGATACCCCGGTGCCCGACGCCGCGCTCGAACCAGTCGCGATGGAGCAAGAAATCGATTTCATTCTTGCCACGGCGAGTGAGTTCCTGGCGAAATCACCGACCCGCGCCGACGTGCTCAGCATGTTCGCTGGAATTCGGCCGCTGGTCAAAGCCGAGGGCGCGGTCAGCACTGCGACGCTTTCGCGCGATCACGTGATTCACATCGATCGTTCCGGGCTGATGACCATCTGTGGGGGCAAATGGACCACTTATCGCCACATGGCCGAAGATTGCGTCGATCAGGCCATTACCTTGGCGCAGCTGCCAGAACATGCGTGCATTACGCGAAACCTGAGAATCCATGGTTCTCGCTTGGGATTTAGGGCCACAGCTCCCATGGCCGTGTACGGTACCGATGCCGGGAAGATTGAACGCTTGGCGAAGGAGAATCCTACGCTCGGCGAAGGCTTGCATCCGGCCCTGCCTTACCTCAAGGCAGAAGTTGTTTGGGCCGCGCGCGAGGAAATGGCGCGGACACTCGAGGATGTGCTTGCGCGCCGCACTCGAGCTCTGTTCCTGAATGCTCGGGCCAGCCTTGAGATGGCTCCGACGGTCGCCGACTTGCTCGCTTCAGAACTGGGGTGGGACGATCGCATGAAAGAACGCCAACTTTCCGAGTTCCGTGCCCTCGCACGCCACTACTTGCCCTCCTGAGCGGAGTAGAATTGCGAATGGCGTAGTTGATCCATGTTGAGAACCCTGCGAGTTTTCCTCCGGCTGTTCGGGCTCTTGTTGCTTGCCGCCTTATTCCCGTTCACCACTTCGCAGGCCATGTCTTCGCAAACCATTGCGGGAAGCGTTCGCGAATCGAACGGGACACCCGTAGCTGGTGCTCGCATCGTCCTAACGGAGAGCGGAGTCTCGAAACAAGAGGCGGTTACGGATAGGGATGGCAACTTTTCGCTGACCATCCCGGGGGCGGGAAGCTTTCTACTGCGGGTGCACAAAGACGGATTTCGCGATGCTGAGCAACCGCTGGCCTTGACGACCGCAGGGAAGGTGCTCAGCATTTTACTGCTGCGGGCAGGAGCTTCGGCGGGGAGCAAGGTTCCCGAACCAGAAATCCAGTTCAACGACAAACCTAACTTCACGGTTGCCGGGATCACTGATTGGACTGCGGCAGGTGGACATGGAAGCGATGTCAATCTCCGCGCAAGTGAGGCGTTGGCGAAGGATACGCGCACGCTCAGTGCGCAAGGTGCGCGCGCGGATGCGCCCGATCCTGAACTGGAAAAGCGGCTTCGTGAAGCGGTGCGGCAAGAACCCTTGAATTTCAACTCGAATCGCGAACTGGGTGCATTTTGCTTGCGCCACGGCCAGTATGGGGATGCCATTCCACCGCTTGAGAAAGCCCATGAATTAAATCCTGGCGACTTCGACACTGCATTCGAGTTGGCACAGGCCTATGAGGGGTCGGGTCAACACGGCAAGGCTAAAACGATAGTCGAGCCCCTGCTAGCCTCAGCCGACCGGGCGGAGTTACACCGCCTCGCCGGCGACATCGAAGAAAGCCTTGAGAATCCGCTGGCAGCGGAGCGAGAGTACGAGCGCGCGGTCGGGGTCGACCCGAGCGAACAGAACTATTTCGCTTGGGGAGGGGAATTGCTGGTGCACCGGGCGGTAGAGGCTGCGGTCGAAGTATTCACCAAAGGTGCGGACGCGTTTCCACGATCCGAGCGCATGCTGGCGGGACTGGGGGCGGCGCTCTATGCCAATGGGGTTTACGAACAAGCGGCCACGAAGGTCTGCAGAGCTTCGGATTTAAATCCGTCGGATCCGGAGCCGTACCTGTTCCTCGGGCAAATGGCGCAGGCAGCGCCCCAGACGCTTGGGTGTGTGGAAGAAAGAATGGCCAGGTTCGTGCGAGAACATCCGGGAGACGCGCATGCAAATTTCTATTACGCGGTCTCGATACTCAAAGCGAGTGGACCAGAGGAGCGCAAGAAGCAAGCCGAAGCTTTGCTTGAAGAAGCCGGGCGAATCGACCCCAAGTTCGCCGAAGCCTATCTGCAGCTGGGCGCCCTCGAATCGCAGCGTGGCGATTGGTCCGGTGCGAAAGCTTCCTACGAAAAAGCTGCGGCTGCGAATGCAGCCTTCCCCGATCCGCACTTCCGCCTGGCACAGGTGTATCAGCACCTCGGCGATAGCAAGCGAGCCGCCGAAGAACTTCAAACCTTCGAGCGCTTGAAGCAGTTCGATGCGGCGGCGGTTGAACAACGGCGACGCGAAATCAGGCAATTTATCGTGGTGCTCCGGGAGCCCGCACGAGTGATGTCTCACTGATGCGGACTGGTCCGGTTGATAAAACGCTTAACCTCCTGTATAAATGCAGGTTTTGTTGTGGTCTTGCAGGTCAGTTTCAGGAGGAAAAATGAGATCCACCGGAATTCTTCTCATCGCATTCCTGGCCATCCCCTCAATCACCGTTCTCGCGCAGTCCAGCTACGACTTGAAGTCTCCGGACAGCCGCATTGAGGTCCGCATTCGGACCTCTGGCCAGCTGCGTTATGACGTGCTCCTGCGGGGCAATGCGCTGCTAGAGAATTCCACCTTGTCGCTCGACGTGGACCACAAGAAACTCGGAGTGCAGCCGAAGGTTACCGGCGAGAAGCAGCGGGCGAGCGACCAAGTGCTCGAACCGGTGGTGCGACAGAAGTTCGCCAAGATCCGCGATCATTACAATGAGCTGCGTCTTACCCTGGATGGCGGTTATGCGGTCACCTTCCGGGCTTATGACCAAGGCGTCGCCTATCGCTTCGAGACTACGCTTCCTGACAAGCAGGTGAAGATTTACGGCGAAGAAGCGAATTTCAATTTCCCCAGCAACTTCGTTGTGTACTATCCCCAGGAAGATTCGTTTTATTCCCATAATGAGCGCAAGTATTTGCCGCAACATCTCACCGAGATCGCGCCCACATTCATTGCCACGCTCCCCGCAGTGGTGGACGTTGGCCATGGCGCGAAGATCGCGATCGCCGAATCGGACCTGAGCGATTATCCCGGCCTGTGGTTGCAGGGAGCAGCGCCGCAGTTCGGCCTCAAGGCCACCTTCCCCCCGTATCCTCTGAAGGAGCAACAGACGAGTGATCGAGACTACAAAGTCGTCGAAGAGGCCGACTACATTGCCCTCACATCCGGCACGCGTACCTTCCCCTGGCGGGTGCTTGGGATTGCTGATCGCGATGGCGACCTGATTACCAATCCGTTGGTTTACTTGCTGGAGAGTCCTTCGAAAGTGCCGGACACATCCTGGATCAAACCGGGCAAGGTTGCTTGGGACTGGTGGAATGATTGGAACATCGACGGCGTGGATTTCCATGCCGGGATCAACACCAAGACGTACGAGTACTACGTAGACTTCGCGGCGAAGTATGGAATTCCTTACATCATCCTCGATGACGGTTGGTACAAGCTCGGCAACTTGTTGCAGGTTACCCCCGAACTGAACATGGACGAACTGGTCGCATATGCCAAGCAAAAGAACGTTGGCCTGATCTTGTGGGCCTCATGGAAGACGTTGGACGATCAGATGATTCCAGCTCTTGACCAATTCGAGAAGTGGGGAATCAAAGGCATCAAAGTGGACTTCATGCAGCGCAGCGATCAAATCATGATCAACTACTTCGACAGGGTTTGCCGCGAGGCGGCCAAGCGCCACATGATGGTGGATTTTCACGGCGACCAAAAGCCCGCGGTGATGACCCGCACCTGGCCGAACCTGATCAACACCGAAGGGGTGCGCGGAATGGAGTGGAGCAAGTGGAGCCGAGAGTCCGAGCCTGCGCACAATGTGAGCCTGCCGTTTACGCGGATGTTCCTGGGGCCACTCGACTTCACCCCTGGCGCTATGCGCAATGCCACGCGCGAAACCTTTGCGCCCATCATGTCGCAACCCATGGCACTCGGTACACGCTGCCAACAGCTGGCGATGTATGTCGTATATGAAGCGCCGCTGCAGATGTTGTCCGACAGCCCGTCGAACTACTTGCGGGAGCCGGAGACCATGGAGTTCCTCGCTGCCGTGCCGACGGTGTGGGACGAAAGCCGGGTGCTGGACGCGAAGATGTCGCAATACGTTCTACTGGCTCGTCGAAATGGGAACGACTGGTATGTTGGCGCAATGACCGACTGGACTGAGCGCGATCTGGAGGTCGACTTCTCATTCCTGCCGGATGGAAATTTCACCCTGGATTCGTATCAGGATGGAGTGAATGCAGACCGCAACGCCAGCGACTACAAGAAGGTGACGCGTCAGGTGAGCAAGACGACGAAATTGAAGATTCACCTTGCCCCCGGCGGAGGTTGGGCAGGGCGCATTCATCAATAGCAACTGGAACGCACAGCGGGTGGGATAACAGGAGGAAGTTGGGAGGATGGGAAAACTGAATCGGCGTCAATTCGTAGGTGCCTCGGCAACCATGCTGAGCGCAGCCGGTCTTCATTTGCCAATGTGGGCGCAAGCTGTGACTGGCAATGCGGCGGGCTCGGCGGGCCCCTTGTTGCTGGGCGTTGACTATTATCCGGATCAGACGGCGGAATCGTTGTGGGAAGAAGATGCCCGCAAGATTTCCGAAGCCGGTCTCACGAACGTACGGATCGCGGAGTTTGCCTGGGCATTGATGGAACCTGCCGAAGGGAGGTTCGATTTTGCCTGGTTGCAGCGCTCCGTAGATATTCTTCACCGCAATAACATCGCGGTGATTCTTGGGACTCCTTCCGCCGCGCCGCCTCCGTGGCTGACGGTGAAGTATCCCGATGTGGTCGAGGTAAACGAGAAGGGCGAAAAGCTGCGTCCGGGAGGACGGCGCTTCACCTGTCCCACCAATGCGACCTACCGGCGCCTCTCGCTCGCGATCGCCACCGAGATGGCGAAGACCTTTGCTGCCCATCCTGGGGTGATTGGATGGCAGATTGACAACGAATTCACTCTGGGATCGTCTCCCCGCTGCTATTGCGACTTTTGCCGCGCAGGATTTCAGGCGTGGCTGCGTTCGAAATACGGCACGCTCGACCGGGTCAACCATACGTGGGGGACGAATTTTTGGAGTCAGCGTTATACAGACTGGGCGCAAATTCCCGTGCCGCTGCCTTCGGGAGCGGACCCGAACCCGAGCCTGGCATTAGACTACGGCCGGTACCAATCCTTTGCGAATGCATCGTTTCTCGGAGAGCAGCTCGCGATGTTGCGCAAACTGTGCGCCAAACACTTCGTCACCACCAACAACATTGGTGTCCCCTACGATGTGATCGATGCTCGCGAACTTTATGCCCATCTCGACTTTGTTGCATTTGACAATTACCCGGGCTTCTTCGACATGCTGCTTCACCAGGGTGGCCAAACCGGGCCACTGCTCGGCAGCGTCATTCCCACCACGATCGCCATGCAGCACGATTTCGGCCGCAGCATCCTTCGCAAACCCTTCCTGATCATGGAGGAGCAGTCGGGCAAGGCGGGGCAGCCTACATTTTCACCGCAACCGGAGCCAGGGCAAGTGCGTTTGTGGAGTTATCAGGCCGTGGCGCATGGTGCGATGGGCATCAACTATTTCCGTTGGGATACGGCCACCTTGGGCGCCGAACAGTACTGGCACGGAATGCTCAACCATGATCGTTCCGAGAGCCCGGCGTTTGGCGAAATCTTGCAAACCGTGAAAGAGCTGAAGTCGCTTGGTCCAGAGTTCCTGAACTCCGGATATGAGGCGGACTCGGCTCTGTATTTCGATTACGACTGCAGTTGGGCGGTCAAGATTCAGCCGGGGCATTTCCGCTTGAGCTACCCCGAGCAGGCAACCACATGGTATGGCGCGGCCTCACCAAGTCACACGGGGATTGACCTGATCGGTCCGGGAAGCGATCTTTCTCCCTACAAGATTGTGTTCGCTCCCCTGGTTTACGTGCTCGCCGAATCTCAAGCTGACAAGATTCGGCAATATGTGAAGGCTGGCGGTGTTTTCGTGACCAGTTTCCGGTTGGGCGTGAAGACCGAGTCGAGTCAGATCGTTGGCACACCGCTGCCCGGATTTCTGGCTGATGTCATGGGCGTGACGCTCGAAGACTATGTGCCGATCTACGCTCAGAATCCGCACGTGAAATTCAATGCCATGCTGGCGGGGGCGGATGCCGAGTGCGGTGTTTGGGCGGACATCCTGAAGCCTTCAACAGCGGAAGTGCTGGCCACTTACAGTTCCGGCCAGCATGGCGGCAAACCTGCAATCACCCTAAACCGTTTCGGCAACGGGAAGGCAGTCTACGTGGGAGCCGACCTGCGTGGGCCGGATCTATCCAAGGTTCTTGGAGCGTTTGTATCCTCGGCCGGAATCAAGCGCCCCATCGATGTGCCCGAGGGAGTCGAACTGACGGTACGGAAGAACGCAAACAGGCGCTGGCTCTGCGTGCTGAATCATAAAAGCGAATCGCAAACGATCAACTTGGACGGATCGTTCAAAGATGCAATCACTGGGCAATCCCATAGCGGAGCAACCGAAATTGCGGGCTACGGGGTATTCGTGCTGGAAAGGACGTAGGGCATCGCCTGAGTCCGCCCTGTTTTAAGAACTTTTTGAACTCGGAGGCGGGGCGCTCTCCTTCGGAGCGATCATTCCGTGGCCTTCGCGGATAGTAAGGATCTGATTCGCTTTCACTTTGGGGAAGCGTTCGACCTTCTGCGTGGTGGGCCACTTAACTTCAATCGCATCAATCGTCTCGACCTTTCCCAATCCGAAGTGGAGGCGTAGATCTCCTTGTGACATCACGCTCGATCCGCTGTGTACTTCGTCCATTTGTGTGTGCTTCCCCGTGGTCACGCGTACTCGGGCGCCAATCGCGGTGCGATTGCAGTTAGTTCCGATGAGCTTGATTTTGATCCAGTTTTGCTTATTGCCGCCGTCATTCCTGAGGAGCGACGGAATGTCTCCCATGTTCAACACGAGAGCGTCGATGTCGCCGTCGTTGTCATAGTCTCCGAAGGCAGCCCCGCGACTGGAGAAATGCTCGCTGATGCCGGGCCCCAGCTCTTCGGAAACGTCCTTAAATTGTCCGTTCCGCAGGTTCTTATACACCAGCCGCGGATTCTTATACTTCTGCCCGATATTGTGCGCGTCGATTTGCGGATACACATGGCCGTTGACCTGAATAATGTCTTGCCAGCCGTCGTTGTCGTAATCAACAAAGCCGCAGCCCCATGCAACGTAACGGTTATTCACCCCAATGCCTGAGGAAAATGTCACGTCGTTAAACGTGCCATCGCCGTTGTTGTGATACAGATTGCAAGTATCGTCGGCGAAGTTGGTCTTGAAGATGTCGAACCAGCCATCGCAATCGTAATCGCCCACGCCCACTCCCATCCCAGCCTGCTCATGGCCGTTCTCGCTGTAGGCGCAACCGGAAATGACCGCAACATCAGTAAACGTTCCATCGTGATTGTTGCGGAACAGAATGCTCGGCTGGGAATCTACGGCGACGTAGATGTCGGGCCAGCCATCGTTGTCAAAGTCGTAGGAAACTGCCGTGATCGAGTAGCGCGGGCCGGGTTTCAGAATGCCGGCTTTTTCGGAAACGTCGGTAAAGGTGCCATCCCCGTTATTGCGGTAAAGGACATTGGTATCGGCGGGCAGTCCCCGGGGGCCGCACATGACCGGGATCCCCTTCCACTGGCACATCGCCGCGTCAGAGGGCCCAGGCGTCTGAGCCGGATCAAGTTTGATGTAGTTGCAGACAAAGAGGTCGAGATGGCCATCGCGGTTGTAATCGAAAAATGTGCATCCTGCGCCCCAGCGAATTTGCGGGTCGTTAAGTCCGGCCTTGCGCGTGACGTCGGTGAAGGTGCCGTCGCCATTGTTGTGGAAAAGAACGTTATGTCCCCAGAAACAGCAGAACAGGTCATCCCAGCCGTCGTTGTCGTAGTCGCCCACACAGACGCCGGTCTGCCAACCGGTGCGCGCCACGCCGGATTTTTCCGTCACGTTGGTGAAGGTCCCGTCGCGATTGTTCTTGAATAGCTGTGACGTGGGCTCCTTCCCTGCAGCCCACTTCTCGCCAAGCCGTGTGCCGTTGGTGAGGTAAATATCCAGCCAGCCGTCGTTGTCGTAGTCGAAAAAAGCAATGCCGCTGCCCTTGGCTTCAATGATGTGTCGCTTGTTCGTATCCGAGCCCCAAACGTTCGGGACGTTGAGCCCGGCCTCCCTGGCAACGTCGACGAACTGGACCTGCTCCGACTCAGCCTGGCTTTTGATATCGAGTGCGAGCGGCAGCTTCCACCTCCACAAAGGCGTGGTGAGCGCGTCCATAAGCGTGGAGCCGAAGACCAAAAGGGACGATCCCAGGAATTGGCGGCGAGGCAACTTCATTTGGGGACCGCGATCCGGGGGAATTTGCGAGACACGATTCCGGTGCCTTCTTTTACCGCGATGATCTGATCGATGGGAACATCGGTAAGCTTCTGAATCTGTCCACTCGGCCAGGTGATTTCAAGCGAATCAATCTTGGTCCGGTCTCCCAGGCCGAAGTGAATGCGCGGATCGCTTGCCGACATATATCCCATGCCGCCTTTCGCTTGTTCGTATTCCACCACACCCTTGGATGTCAGCTTCAGCGATGCGCCAATCCCGTCGCGGTTCGACTTTGTTCCGATGAGCAGGATCGTAAGCCAGTGATTTCTGTTGCCGCCGTCATTGCGCAGCAAAGAAGGATAATCGCCGCGGTTGTTGCTGACGATATCGAGATCGCCGTCGTTATCATAGTCGGCAGTCGCGACTCCCCGTCCGACAATGGGCCGCATAAAATCCGGCCCGAGCGATTCGGATACTTTTTCAAACTGCCCTTTCCCCGAATTTCGGAACATCAGCAAAGGCTCTTTGTACTTTACTTCGGAGTGATAGAGCTGAATGTTGTCGAGCATCGCGCCATTCAGTTGGAGAATGTCTTGCCAGCCATCGTTGTCATAATCGAGGAATTTCATCGAAACGCCGCTTAAAAGAATTGCTTTGTTGCCGATTCCGGAGGCAAACGTATCGTCGGTAAACGTGCCGTCCTGATTGTTGTGATAGAGACGATTTAACTCGAAGTCCAGGTGAGTGATGTAGAGATCCTGCCAGCCATCTCCGTCTACATCAGCGGCATCAATCCCCATCCCCGCTTCGTAGCGGCCGTCTTCACTGGCGGCAATTCCTGATACGAGCGACACGTCCTCAAATGTGCCGTCGTGTTTGTTGATGAAAAGAAAATTCGGCCAGGAGTCGTTGGCTACGGCAATATCGGGCCAACCGTCGTTGTTGAAGTCCGCAAGGACTACCCCCATGCCCTTCGCTTCCGGCTTCCCCACACCAGAAGAATCGCTGACGTCAGTGAAGGTTCCATCGTGATTGTTGTGATAGAGCTTGAGGCGCTGTCCTTTGTAGTTGCCGGGGTGGCAGTAGGAGCGGTAACCGGGCCGGTGCTCTCCGCACCAGAGATTGTTCTTTCCACTCCAATCGATATAGTTCGTGACCACCAAGTCGAGCCATCCATCTTTGTCGTAATCGAACCAGCCAGCACTGGTCGACCAGCCGCCTTCATCCGCGACGCCGGCTTTCTCAGTTACGTCGGTAAAGGTCCCGTCGCCCTTGTTGTGGTAGAGAATGGCGCGGCCATAACCGGTGACGTAGATGTCAGGGAATCCGTCGTTGTCAAAGTCTCCCACCGCGACGCCTTGGCCGTAATGGCCTTCGCCCCCAAGGCCGGCCTTGGCGGTAACATCGGTGAAGGTTCCATCCCCATTGTTGTGATAGAGCGCGCAGCGAAGGGGGCGAGAAGGCTTATAGATGTCGGTGGCCGCGGATTGAACGAAGAACAAGTCCATCAGACCGTCCTGGTCATAATCGAGCCAGGCCACCCCGGTGCCCATGGTTTCGAGATAGTACTTCTCCTCGGTTTGGGTCGAGTCCTGCTGAAAGGTGATGCCCGCAGCCTGACGAACGTCGGTGTAACGAACCTGAATCCCTCTCTTGGCTGCGTTCTTGGCCGCTTGCTGAGGATGGAGGCCGGAGCCATTTGTCATGGCCAGAGAAAAAAATAGAGCGGCCATGATCTGGCGTACGCGAGCCCCTTTGCTGCTTCGTTGCGACGGTTTCCCCATTTCCCGGATGAGATGAATCCTGTCTGGTGCTGGAATTGAGCGATGGACGACTATTCCGGCATTCTAGCGCAGCCTTAAGCTGCGGCTCAAAGCGTACGATCCGCGATGACCAGTGCGAATTGCAGTAGCTGCTGCCGCGCCTGGTTCGGCAACGGGTCGGTCGCCGAGCCGGACGCGGCTGGGGTTTTCGACAAAACCTGCTCAATGCGGGCTACGTCGAGCCCGCCTGCATTGCTGCCCTTGAAGCGATTCAGGACTTCACGAGCTTTGTCGATCTGTCCGGTCTGGTAATAGAAAACACCAAGCGTGGAGTAGCTTCCCGACCATTCCGGCAATAATTCTACGGCGCGCTCCAGTTGCTCCGCGGCTTGCGGAGTGTCACCCTTGAGCGCGGAAAGCAAGCCAAGTCCCCACTGAATTTTCCCGGACATCGGAATTCTGGTCCGGCCCTTCTCAAGCGTTTGTTCTGCGCTCTGAATGTCGCCGCTGCGAAGCTGGACGAGCATGAGCGAGAGGTAATATTGATCGTTGTCGGGATTACGCCCGATGGCGTCCTGAAAGATTCCTGCGCTTTTCTGGTTTTCCCCGAGATGCGCGTAGATGTCGCCCAGCAGCGAAAGGCAAGTGTCGTCTTGCTGCCCAGCCGCTGAAATGGTCTGCACTGTTTGCAAGGCCTCGGAATACATTCCCTTGCGGAAGAAAGCGTCGGCGAGATCGAACTTGATCTCATCAGAGCCGGAATTTGTGCGCAGCGCATTTTGAAGATGGACGATTGCCTGGTCGTAGAGGCGGTTCTGCGCTAGCAGGACCCCGACGCCGGCCTGGGTGCGGTAATCATCGGAACTGAGCTGGTCGAGTTGCGAGACAACCTGCAACGCTTCCTCGTGCTTTCCCAGCTTCAAGTATGCCTGCGCCAGCAGATACAAGTCCTGTGGTTGGCCTGGATTCTTCTTGATCTGCTCGAGCAGTTCGGTGACGTCCAGCTGCGCACGTTCGGTTGGGGTCAACTTGGTGCGGTTTTCCAAATAATCGAAGAGATGCTGATAGGGATAAGGGCCGGTATTCGAGTTCTTGGACAGTGTCTGGAAAACTTTGAGGTCGCGCTCGGCTGCATCCATCTGGTGAAGGCTGCGCTCCACCATCGCAAGCTTGTAGTAGCCAGAAGCAGGCTCGCGGGCGACTTTGACGTAGCGGTGCAGGAGTTCGGCCGCTTCCGCGTACTTCTTGTCCTTGCTCCGGAGATTGGCTAATTCCAGCAAGGCCTCGGAAAAGTCCGGGTTGGAGCGAAGCGCCTGCTGGAAGTGTTGGTCCGCGGCAGCGGCGTTACCCTGGCGTTCTTCGATGAATCCGATGTTGAACAGGCAGGCGGCGTTGGTGGGCTCGAGTTTCAGGCCCTCCTCGAAATATTTGCGGGCCTCGTCAAAGCGACCGAGATGCCGGTAGGAAAGGCCCATAAACGTGTAGGAACGGGCGGAGGGTTCTAGCTCGATCAGCTTCTTGAATTCCTCGATAGCCCGGTCCGCCTTGCCCGACATGAAGTAGCTTTCGCCGAGCGCCGCCCGCAAGTCGGCGCGCTGCGGGGCGACTTTCAAGCCCGACTCGAGCAGCGGAATTGCGTCCTCAAAGAAGTTCTGCCCCATGCTGACCCGCGCCAAGAGAAAAACGATGTCGGGATTTTCTGGGGCGAGTTTGTGCGCCCGCGCCAGCAAATCCAAGGCATCCACAGGACGAGCTTCGTCATTGAAGGCCTGCGCGAGCAGGTACAGGACGTCGGCGGAATCAGGTCTCAGCTTGAGGGCCCGATTGAGGACTAGTTCCGCTTTGCCGTACTCTTTCGCGCGCAGGTACGCCTGGCCGAGGTTGAAAAGGATTTCAAAAGTCTCGGGATTCAGAGCGTCTGCTTTTTCCAACTCGAGCTGAGCGGCCTTGTACTGCTTCTCCTCTGCCAGCAGGACCCCAAGCGTGAAGTGGCGTCGCACATTGTTGTTGTCCTCGGCAGAGAGTGTTTGTGCGAGCTTCAGCCCCTCGACAGTGCGGTTCGCACGAAGATAGGCGCGCACCAGATTGATTCTTGATTCAAGCGTCGCTGGCCGAACGTGTTCAAGGAAGGGGATAGCTTCCGAGGGCTTGCCCCGGGAAATCAGCAACAGGGCGAGGTTGTAATTGGCTTCGCCATTGGAGGGTGCCAAAGCGATCGTCTTGTGAAACTCCCTCTCGGCCAAATCGGTTTTTCCGGCGGCAGCGTACAAGTTCCCCAGGTTGTTATGCGACTTCGTGGAACCCGGATCCAGCTTCAAAGCGTGTTCAAACGCATCAAGGGCGCCTTGATAGTCCCGATTCTGGCTGCAAATGATGCCGAGCAGGTTGTAGGCCTCGACACTGGAAGGATGGAGTTTGAGATATTCAACCGTGGACGCCTTGGCCTCGCCCATTCGTCCTTGCTCGACAAGCATCTCGACCTGCGCGAGTTCGGAGGATGGCGATGCCGCGCTTGGCTTCTTGTGCTGTCCGGAGGCCTCGACTGCAGGAACGGGAACGGCGCACCAAGCGAAGAACAGCAGGAAGGTGAGCGTTGCGCGAGAAAGTTGAAGAGATCCCGACATCTGGTGTGATTGCCTCACTGTAGCATTTTGAGCGCCTGCTGAGCCATTGCGTGCTGGGGCTGTTGCCGCAATAACTCCTCAAGGATTTCTCGCGCTTGCGGCTTGTTGTTCTGAAGAACGTAGAGCCGGGCGAGATTCAGATATGCCTGATCGAAGTTTGAATTGCTGCGGATGCAGGAGCGGAATTTTTCTTCGGCATCCGCATATCGTTGCTCGCGCACCAGCAGGACGCCGTAGTTGTTGAGGGCGTCGGCATATTCTGGGCGGGCCCTCAGTGCGCTCTCAAAGCCTTGCTCGGCCTTGCCCATCTGGTTCTGCTGTGCGTAAAGCATTGCCAAACTGTAATTGACGTCCGGGTTCTCTGGCTCCAGCTCGAGAGCGCGGGTCAAAAGCTGTTCTGCATCGGCAAATTGTTTTTGGCGGCGGTATAGATTTCCGAGATTCAGAAGAGCCACGACGAAGTCAGGCCGATGCTGAAGGCACTCGCGGAAATTCCGGATGGCCTCGTCGGTGTGGCCTTCCTCGGCCGAGATCATTCCGAGATTGTTCCACGCCTCGGCATGGGTAGGCTTCAATTGCACGGCTTTCTCAAGATAGAGGCGAGCCGAGTCTGGATCCTTGCGGCGCAGGTAAAGCGTGCCCAGATTGTAATAGGCTTCGGCCTCGTTCGGCTTTGAGGCGAGCACTTCCTTAAACGACTCCGTGGCGGCGTCAAGATAGCCCCGCTGGAAGAACGCAACTCCATAGGTGAAGTCATTTCTTTGGACCGCCCCCAGGTGAAATGTGCCAGGGAAGGGAAGCGCGAGCGCTTGGCGTTCTCCGGGAGTGCGCGGCAATTTCTTAACATCCTCCCCGACCCGCTCCGCTCCGACCTCTCCCTGATACACCTTGACGATCATCCCGTTCCCATCAATCAGGAACGAAGTCGGTGTATCCAGATCGCGATGGCGATCGAATAGATAGCGGAAGACGATGTTGTAGGTGCCAGTTACATCGGAACTGGCGCGCAGGACGGGGAAGCGGAGCGCTTGTTGGTCGGCGAACGACCTGACCGCAGAGCGATTGAGGGGGGCCTCTACGTTCAAAGCCAGAACCTGCAGGTCGCCTAAGTTGTGGTTGTTGAGTGAGTGCAGCTGCGAGAGCGACTTTGAAGATGCGTCAGCCCAGAAGACCAACAGTTTGTTTCCCGCAACCGAGTGCAGCTCCCATACCTTGCCGGCACGGTCGGGCAAAGAGAATCCGGGAGCTCGAAGGGGCTGAAGCAGCCAGGTCTCCGCTGCTTCTGGTAATGGTCCGGGAAGGGGTGAAGTTGCAGGCTTGGTAACACCCCGGCTTGCGGCAAAGGGTGTGGCCTTCAGATCGTTTGATCCTTCCGTGACCTCGATCCGGTGGTCGACTGGAATTCCCTCTAACACCTGATCGGTTCCGCTGGGCCAGCGAATGGTTGCCTTCAGCGTTCCGGAAAAATCTCCGACGCCGAACGAAACCTCTTTCGTGTGCTGAGAAAGAAAGCCGGAACCTGCCTGGACGTGCTTGATCTGCTTTCGACCTGCGGCTTCGATGGCGATGGCCGCCCCGATCGCGTCGCAATTGCTCTTTGTGCCGCGCAGCCGGAACGAGACCGAATTCCCGATCTCGGGCATTACATTGCGGAGCAGACGCAATTGCGGTGCGCTGCGGTTTTTGAGCAGGAGCTCAAAACGCCCATCGTGGTCAAGATCGGCTAGTGCGAATGCACGGCCGTCGTCGGGAAAGTCAAGGCCTGTAATCCCGGAGATGTCAGAAAACGTCTCATCGCCATTGTTGCAATGGAAGACGTTGTGCTCGTAACCACTCCAGGATCGGTCCGAGCGAATCAGTTCGTTGATTGCGTTCCATCCCTGCTCGTATTGGGCGGAGGGGGAAAGCTTCTGAGGAGAGTTCCCCACGACCTGGCGCCAGAAAAAACTGGACACATCCGAGTCCGCGATGCCGGAGACGTAGCCATTTGCAATGAAGAGGTCGGGATGACCATCGTGATCGAAATCCCAAGAATCCGAGGACCACGCCCACCCGCCGTACTCCGTCCCGTTGTCTGCTGCCACATTCCGGAACTTACCCCCGGAGAGATTCCTGTAAAAAGAATTTCCGCGAGCGTGGCGGCGATACATTTCGCGGATTTCACCGGGCTCGTCCCCATGAAAATTGCTTTGCTTGGAGACGCGCAGGCCCGCCTCAGACCACATATTTGCCACGTAAATGTCCTGCTGCCCATCTGCGTTCGAGTCCACCCAGCACGCACTCATGCCCGCGCCCACGTCCTCAACGTGCGCTTCGGCAGCAATCGCAGAAAATGTTCCGTCGCCATGGTTGCGGTAAAGATTGCTGCGCCCAAAATCGTTGGCCACGTAGAGATCGGGCCAGCCGTTGCCATCGAGGTCCCCCCAGGCGCACGCAAAGCTGTAACGGTCGTTGTCGACGTTGAGGCCCGCCGCGTCGGTTCGGTCGGAGAAAGTCCAATTACCCTGGTTGTGAAAAAGGAAATTGGGCGGACCGTTGCGCGCGTCGAAATAGGGGGAAGGATAGCGATACTGATCGAGGCCTGCGTAATAGTTGTACAGGCAAAAATAAACATCCAGGCGGCCGTCGCGGTCGTAGTCGGCTACCGCGGCGTGAGTGAAACTGCCCTGCGGCGAGTGATCGAATCGAAAAGCATCGCGCTTTAGGGAAAACGTGCCTTGTCCACTATTCACGAATAGCAATGGGCCGCCGCTGGTAACCACGAGCAGGTCTTGATGACCTCGGTTTTCAAAGTCTGCGAACAATGCGCAGGAACTGGCGTCTAGAACGCCCAGCCCGGCGCGTTCCGTGACGTCCTCAAAGGTTCCGTCCGAGCGATTCCGATAGAGGCGATCGGGAAGCCCGGCTCCCTGGCAGACGTAGACGTCGTCAAAACCATCGCCATCGAAATCTCCAACGGCGATGCCTTGATTGCCGTAAACATCGATTCCCGAAGCCCCATCGAGTAGCGTCCGCCAATGATCGGCACCGCGCAACATCTGTTCCCGGTAAGAATCGATGCCCCCGAAAGCCTGGGCTGTAATTTCCGCAAAAATGGGTGTCTTCGTACGGCTCCGGGTCTCCTCGATTGCAATCCATTGGGTGAGGCGCCAATCGCCTTCGGCCTTTTCAAGCCACTCGGTCCGCCAGGTGCCTATGCGCTGTTCGCTTGCTCCCGCCTTCCCGCCTGCAAATGTGTAGCGAATCTCCGCTTTGACCCGGAGCGGCGAAGCTTCGATTTGCTCGAGCCCGACGATCTGAAACTCTGCTCTTCTCAAATGTCCCAATGCGGCTACGGCGTCCCGCAACTCCGCCAGGGCTCGGTCGCGCGCCAGGGTCGGTTCTCCGCCAAATTTTCGTTGGACGACTTGGATGCCCTGTCGGCTGCGAACTGGGCGCTCGGCGGTGGGCAGGAAGCTCGAACCTCGCAGCGAGGGATCTGAAAGTTTGTTCAGCAATTCCAATCCAAAGTTCTGTTGTTTCAACTCGCTTGCCCAGCGCTTGAGTGCTTCCGCAATTTCGAATGCGTATTTTTCCGTCAAGAACTGATCCGAACCCGGCGCAACCAATCCCATCATCTGATCGATGGGGGCGCGAGAGGGGTAGTGGGGACTAAGGCGCAGGTCCGCGAACCGAAGTCCTGCCCCATCCCTCCAGGCACCGATCGCCCCGAGCGACTTCCATGGCGCGGGGAGGAGCGCGATTGGGGCATATTGCAGCGACTTCAAGAGGGCGCGGCGGGAGAAGGTATTGCCGAGGGAGTTGTGTTCCGACATCTCGAGTCCACGCGTAGAACGGCTCTCAGAAGTGTATCAGGGGTGTCCGAGCGGTACTGGCCCCGACGATTCGCCGATGACGAGTTCAGCGTCGATCGGATATTCCTTGCCGGTAGCGTCTTTGGAACTGGAGAGTTCATGCAGGGCGTCGGCGGCGATCCTCCCGAGCAAGTCACGATGGATATCCACGGTGGTCAGAGAAGGGTTGCTGTATTCCGCCAGGCGGGTTCTGTCAAAACCGGTGACCGAAACATCTTCCGGCACCCGGCATCCGCTTTGCAGCAACGCTTTGATCACGCCGATGGCAGTGAGGTCATTCACCGCGACCACCGCCGTAGGCCGCGGTTTGAGTTGTCCAATGGCAAGCCCCGCTTCGAGGCCGCCCTCGAAACGCAGATTTCCTTTGAGAATCGGGCCCGGCTTTAGTGCCAAATCGCGCATCGTGCTTTCATAAGCTTTTTGCCGCATGGTGTTCGACTTCAGCCCTTCCCGGCCGGCGACGAAGGCGATGCGGCGATGCCCATTGCTATGCAGATAACGGACGATCTGTTCAATTCCAGATGCGTAGTTAATGCGCAGATTGCTCATGTACCCCCGCGCCGGGGCCAAGTCGAGAAAGGTGACCGCAATGCGCCGCTGCGCAAGCTCGTGCACCAGGCGCATGCTGATTTCTGAGGTCATGATGGCTACGCCGCGAACTTTGTGTTCCATCATTCGCTCGGCAGCTTCCTGGGTGCGATGCGGATCGTAATTGGTGTCGCCGAGGATGGCGTCGTAGCCAAGTTCCCGGGCGCGCGTCTCGAAGCTCTTGATGATTTCGGGGAAGAAGGGATTTTCCACATCCGACACGATGATTCCGAGCGTGCGTCGATTATTCGAGGCCAGGCGCCGGGCGTGGACGTCGGGTACGTAACCCAGACGCTTCACCGTGGCGAGCACATGGCGCTGCGTCCGGGACCCGACTTTGCCGGTGTTGTTGAGGACGTTCGAAACGGTAGCTGTGGAAACTTCGGCTGCGAGTGCGACGTCACGAATCGTTACGGTCATTGTTGCCGAAAGAAAATCGTTTTTCTGTGGACTATTTTCAGATTGGGCCAAAAACTCCGGAGCCAATCTCGTCGCGGTGGAGTGTAGCACACAAGAAAAAAATCTTGACAATGATTTCTGGCGCATGATAAACCCACCAAAACTAGGTTAAGCGGTTAACTTTTTTAAACGCTTAACCAGCTCTGGATTTCGTGGCCGTGGAACTCTGCCTTGGTTGGGCTGAGGCGGGTTCTCGGAATGGGTTGATTTCTTAACGGGGGTGGCTGATCGTTTTTACCGCGAAAAGCCTGCATTAGGGATTTTGTCGTGACTCGCAGCACCACTGCGGGATATGTGTCTTTGCGGCTTGAGGTGGGTTCCGCGAAGACGCTCATCGAAAGATCGTTCGGCACTCAGGCGCTGAACAGCTGACTAGGAGAACGGAAAATGAGTCAAAGCGGTTCTCGGGTTCTGCGAAATCTATTCGCCCTTCTAATGGGCGTGGCGTTGTTCGGGATAACAACCCTGTATGCTCAGGTCGATACGGGTTCCATAACGGGCGTGGTTTCCGATGCTTCCGGCGCGGTCGTCTCAGGCGCCAAGGTGACATTGACCAACGAGGGCACGGGGGCATCGCTCACTACCACCACCGTTTCCGATGGTGTCTACACGTTTTCTCCGGTAAGGATCGGAAGCTACAAACTAGAAGTCACGTCTCAAGGCTTCCAAACCACCACGCAGTCGGGCGTGGTGGTCAACATCGGGTCGAACGTGGCGCTCAATTTTTCGCTGAAGCCCGGCAGCCAAACCGAGACCGTCGAGGTAACTGGGGCAATTCCGGTCCTGCAGACCCAGGACGCATCCGTTGGACAGGTTATCGATCAGAGGGGCGTAAACGACCTTCCGCTCAATGGTCGAAACTTTACCTTTCTCGCGCAATTGGTCCAAGGCGTGAATTCCCCCCAGTCGGACACCCGGGGCAACGCCTCTACCGGAGCTTTTTCCGCTAACGGATTCCGTCCTGCTCAGAACAACTACATGCTCGATGGAATTGACAACAATTCCGATACGGTTGACTTTCTCAATGGAACGAACTTCGTAGTCTTGCCGCCGGTCGACGCGATTCAGGAATTCAAGGTTCAAACCACAAACTTCAGCGCCGAGTATGGGCGTTCCGGCGCAGCCGTGCTCAACGCGACTCTGAAATCGGGCACCAATCAGTTTCATGGGAACGTTTGGGAATTTTTCCGCAATGACGTTCTCGATGCCCGAGACTTCTTTGAGCATGATTGCAACAACGGGGCTTGCACGCCTCGAAAAAAGGCTGAACTGCGCTGGAACCAGTTCGGGGGCACGATCGGTGGCCCGGTGATCAAGAACAAGGTTTTCTTCTTTGGGGATGCGCAGTTTTGGCGCTTGCGCCAGGGCCAACCGCAGATCGGGTCGGTGCCGACTGCAGGGGAGCGGAGCAGCGGTTACACGAATCTCCAAGACCTGCTGCAGACCGGTACCACCGAATCGGATGCCTTGGGCAGAAGTTTTGAAAAAGGCACCATTTTTGACCCTGCAACCACCAGGGCGGTGGGTTCGTCCTTTGTCCGTGACCCGTTCGGGTTCTCGACCTGCGGTGCTGGCCCTTCGTTTACCTTGGCCAACTGCCCCGGCCTGAACATTCTTCCCGCGAACCGGCTGGATCCGATAGCCATTAATTTGTTGAACCTCTATCCGACCCCAACCAACGGGAACATCGTCAACAACTACGCCAATTCGCCCGTGCTGATCCAAAACGAGAAGCAGTTTGACGTGCGACTCGACTTGAACTTGACCCAAAAAGATCAGCTCTATTACAGCTTCAGCTATGACGACAAACCAGAATTGATTCCCAGTATTTTTGGCGGAATTCCGGATGGCGGCGGGTTCTTCCAGGGAAATCAGACGGCCAACTCGCAGCACAGTGCGCTTGTCTGGAACCACACATTTTCGCCCACCACCATTAACGTGGCACGTGTAGGCCTGAACTACCTGCACACCACCCGCAACATTCCTGAGGCGAATAACCTCAGCGATATTCCGGGAAGCTTTGGCATTCTGGGGATCCCGCAGCAGAAGGAGAATGGTGGTCTGCCTGCGCTTAGCATCGGCGGACTACAGACGCTCGGAGGCAACGCCTTCCTGCCCTCAGACGAAGTCACTTCGACGATCCAGGTGACCGATGACTTCACGAAGATTTACGGAAAACACACCTTCAAAACGGGCTTCGAGCAGCAGCATGTGAAGTTTTCGACCTTGCAGCCACCGTGGTCTCGTGGTCAGTTCGACTTTAACGGGGCTTATACTCAGATTCCCAACAACGGCGACAACACCACCGGCCGCGCGCAGTTCTTGCTCCTGCCGACCGCTTCGACTGTGGGGGGCCCAAATTTTGTCGGAGGGCCGAACGAGGTGTTCGCCTCCAATATCTCGCTAAGCGATAACGGCAAAAACTACTGGGGTGTTTACCTCCAGGACGACTGGAAGGTCTCCTCCAAGCTGACCCTGAACCTGGGACTAAGATGGGACTTCTTTACCCTGGTCTATGACCACTACGGCAAGCAAGCGAACTTCGTGCCCTTTGGTCCGCCAAATAACGTGCCGATGTACATCGTTCCCCAAAGCGCTAATTCGGCGGCGACCAACTTCTCTCCGAGCTTTCAAAGTTTGCTGGCAACCGACGGCATCGCCTTAGCGGTTACCAACAAGTACGGCAAAGGCTTGGGAAACTCGCAAAAGTCGAATTTTGCACCCCGCTTCGGCTTCGCCTATCAGGTGACGCCTAAATTTGTGGCCCGAGGTGGCTTCGGCATTTTCTACAACGGCTTTGAGAATCGCGGATACTCTCCGAACCTGGGCGAGAACTATCCGTTCCAGTTCTCTTTCGACTTCAACCATACGAATGACTGGACTCCGGTTTCCTTCAGCTCCCCATGTCCGGCCGGAACCGCTACGCCGTCAAATAGCGCAACTCTCGCAACTGGCTTTTCTTGCGTCCCATTGACACCGGTTCTGGTGAATGCCCAGGGCCTGCAGCTCCGCGGCATTCAGTTCAACTACGACACTCCCTATTCGATGGGTGCCAACTTTACCTTGCAATATCAACTGACTTCTTCGATGTCGATACAGGCTGGGTATGTAGGCACGTTCGGCCGCCACTTGGAGGTGTTCCCCAGTTCCAACCAGGTGTCTGCCTTATTCGCGCCAGGCACGACGCTCACGAAGTCAACCCCAACCGATGTCGTCCCGCTTCCGTCGCAGGGCGGCTTGCCGTTTCCCGACTTCGCCCGAGGCGCAAGCTATGCAGCAACCTGGGGCAGCAGCTACTATCACGGCCTGCAAACCAACTTCACCAAGAAGTTTTCGGGTGGGCTGAGCTTCATGGCCGCTTACACATATTCCAAAGTGCGGTCTGACGCTCTGGATCTCTTAAATGGGTTCGCTGGCAACGGCTACCGTGCGCCGTACGTGCCGGGAGTCGGAATTCAACATGACTACGGACTCGCGAACTTCGACATTCGCAATGTGCTCCACTTCAGCGGCGGCTATGAATTGCCCTTCGGCAAGGGTAAGCGGATGGCAGGCAATGCCAGCGGCGCAAAGAACGCGCTCATCGGTGGGTGGGCCTTGCAGTGGATTGTCAATTTGCAGGGCGGACAACCCTTCAAGATTGATTGCCCGGTTGGTACGGCGGCCGGGGCAAGCTGCTATGCGTTCGTTTTACCCGGGCAGAATGCCAGGACTTCCCTCCACATCATGCCCAATGGAAACCCCGCAATGCTGAATGCTGCGGCCTTCGCCCAACCTTGCGCAGTGGGAGCAACTCCGGCAACCCAAGCCGGGTGTGTTCTGAACACCACTCCCACCGGCATCTTGGGTGGCGACCAGCCATCGCAGATTGCTGGCCCCACTTTCTACCGTACGGATTTGTCTTTGTTCAAGAGCTTCCAACTCTCGGAGCGCTTCCGGCTTGAATTCAGGTCCGAGTTCTTCAATGTCTTCAATCACCCGAACTTCAACTATCCGGGATTTGGTGGAAACGGGGTTAACGCCGTGTCCGGATCGACTGACTTCAGGGGAGGGACGTTCGGTCAAATTGGATCCACGCGCGACAATCCTTTGGATCCGCGCGAGATTCAATTTGCTCTGAAGTTGTACTTCTAACCTTCATTTCCCGGCGCGACGAAAGTCGCGCCGGGATTTAACCCCGCGTGGATCTTGCACGTCGGGCAGGCTTCGAATCGCTTCGGCAGTCCTCTCTACGCGAGCGGGTGCTAACATACAGTTGCTGTGATCCTTCGGTTGATTTGCTTTTGCCTGACGGCCGCCTGTACGCTGTCGCCCGCTCTGGGCGCGGAGATCGAGCAGAAACAGCAACTCCAGCGCAAGTTTCAGGAAGCAGTCGAGTTGTACGATTCCAACCACCTGGGGGAGGCGGCGGCACGACTCGAGGCGCTTGTGCAACAACTTCCGGAAAGCTTCGACGTCCATGAACTCTTAGGCATGGTTTATTCCTCCCAAGGAAAGGCATCGGAAGCCAACCGCCACCTCCAAAAGGCCGCACGCTTAAGCCCGAATTCTGCGGCTGCACGAACCAACCTCGCGACCAACCTGGTTCAGTTGCACCAATTTGGGCCAGCGGAATTTGAGTTCAAGAGAGCTCGTGCGCTCGAGCCGGAAAGCTACGATACCAACCATAACCTTGGCGAGTTTTACATCACTGCGGGGAAGTTGCCGCAGGCGGTCCCTTTTCTGGAAAAGGCGTACCAGCTCAAACCGGATGCCTACGATAACGGATACAACCTGGTCCTCGCCTACATCGAAACCGCAAACAACGATTTGGCGGAGCGGGTGACGAAGGAATTGCTCGCCCGGCAAGACACCGCGGAGTTGCACAACCTGTTGGCTGAGATTGAGGAGAGCAAACAGAACTTTGTGGCGGCCGCCAACGAATACGAAGCCGCCGCGCACATGGATCCCAGCGAAAGCAATCTTTTTGATTGGGGGAGCGAGCTCCTGCTGCACCGCACACTCGATGCGGCGATAGAAATCTTCGAGCAGGCTACCAAACGCTACCCCAAGTCTCCCCGGCTCCAGATTGGTCTCGGCATGGCACTGTACTCGCGCGGCAACTACGATGAGGCGGTGAAGGCGCTGCTCTTGGGGGCGGACCTAGATCCTTCAGACGCACAGTGCTACTACTTCCTTTCGAAAGCGTATGACAGTTCCCCCGGCCAAGCCGATGCCGTTCTCGAGCGATTTCGGCGCTTTATGGATCTCAAGCCGCGCGACGGCCATGCTCCTTATTACTACGCCATGAGTCTGTGGAAAGGGCGCCGTGCGCAAGAGGCCAGCCTGGATCTGGGCGAGATCGAGACGCTGCTGAAGAAATCAGTAGCCCTGGATCCCAAACTCCCCGAGGCTCACCTCGAACTGGGGAATCTCTATTCGGACCAGAAAAAATACGACGTCGCCATCGTTCAATATCGGCAGGCAATTGCATTGAATGCGGATCTGGCCGACGCCCACTACCGGCTTGGGCAGGCGCTCGTTCACCTGGGGAAGAAAGATGAAGCCCAAGAACAACTAGGTGTCTACCAGAAGCTGCGGACCGAACACCTGGCCGAACTCGAGCGGCAGCGAGCCGAGGTCAGACAGTTCGTCTACTCCGAAAAGAAGTCAGGGGCAGGGAATCCATGACGCGCCTTGAGGAGTTCAGTAGCGAGATTTCTCGCACTCGCCGCGAGTTCCTGCGTGATGCCACTGGCATTGCGCTGGGAACGATGGCCCTGCGCTCCCGCCTTGCTCGCGCCGCAGCTCTGCCCAGGAATAAGAAGGTGGTGGTGATCACCTTTGGCGGTGGAGCACGCGATCAGGAAACCTTTGCACCCGAAGGGCAGGAGAATGTCCCCAACATGCTCCGCGACCTTATCCCGCGTTCCACGTTCTTCACCCAGGTGATCAACCGCGGCATTCTGGGTCATTACGTGGCCACGGCGAGCCTGGCGACGGGAGCCTACGAGACCATCAACAACTTTGCCTCGCTCCCCCCGGAGAATCCAACCGTTTTTGAGTACTACCGCAAGGAGTTGAAGCGGCCATCCTCCGATGCATGGGTGGTGGCACCCAGCAATGGATTCAACCGGATCGGCGAAAGCAGCCACAGGTCCTACGGGTTGGGTCTGGGGGCGCGCGTCATTCTGCCGAAGCACTTGCTGGCCGCGGCTCTTACAAGCAGCCAGCCCGACTATGCGCATCTGCTGCGCGACAACTACGAGACCCCCTACTTTACGCCCGAGCTGGCTGGAGGCGAATTTGAATTGCAGCAACTGGAAGACCTGCTCAAGCTTTCAGTCACTGACTTCAAATCTCATGCCTCCGCTCTTTCGAGTCCGGACGAACTGTCGGTCTATATCGCTCGCCAACTCATGCGCCAGGTTGCACCCAGCCTGTTGTGGATCACCATGCACGACATCGATATCGCGCATGCCGGCACCTATTCACTTTATGTAGACGGGATTCGCCGGACCGATCGCCTGTGTGCCGAAATGTGGAAGATCATCGAGAGCGAGCCAGAGTATCACGGCAAAACCACGCTATTGATCCTTCCGGATTTCGGCCGGGACGCCGATGATGATCCTGGCGGAAACGGTTTCCAGCATCACCGCACTGGGGACCCGTTATCGCGGACGACCTGGCTGATGGCCATCGGCCCGGGCATTCGGGAAGGCTTAGTGCACGACCGGCCGGTGGATTCGACCGACCTTGTTCCGACCATTGGATCGATGATGGGATTTTCAGCTGCCATGGCGCAGGGAAAGCCGATAGCAGAGATTCTCTAATGCTGCCAAGCGAACTTAAACCCGAGCACTTTAGCTCCTATCCAAAGGAAGCGAAGAAGTTGGCGACGGATTACCTTGGGGTTTTTCGCGAGTTGCCGCTCAGCTTCCTGCCCGGAGTGTTGCGGGAAGCTATCGAGTATGACTACAAGTTTCCCGCCGAGCGGAAGTCACTCGAGCAGGAACTGGCCAACCTGGCCCGTCTCAGCGCTTCGGAAAGAAGTGATTGGCTCGCGGGATTCGCAGGCATAACTCTTTCGCCCAGCCTCGAACGTTTCGATTGGATCAATTCGCCCGCGCAATTTATCGAACAACTCTCGGCACATTTATGGTCGACCCATCAACTGGACGCTTTTCGCGTGGCCGCCACCAAGTACGCCGAGCGTCTGCAGGCTGCATTGCCGCCGCAGGAGCCCAAACTCCCACGTCTAGGAATTACCGTCATCGGAGAAGGAGTGGATTCTTACGATGCCCCGCTGTTCCGCAAACTCCGACCCCATGGAGCGTATTTTTCACGAGTGGCGCCCGATGACGGGCTCAAGATCCTGCTCGATGCCGTGAGCGAACGTGCGAAAAAGTACAGTGGTAGCTACGCACACTGGTATATCGATGGCGGAGATGCTGCAGGGCATGATCCGGTTCTAACTTCCGTCTCTTACGGAGAATTGCAACCGATACGCACGGCTCTCCTCGAAAAAATGCATTTCGAACTGCAGAAGCCCGGTATGGGGCCAGAAATGTTACGTACGCTTATGGCACAAATGCGTCCTGCGGACCTAAGCGTGAAATCATCCCCAGATCCCGTGCTCGATCGCTTTGCCGTGAAATTGCTGACCGAAGGCTCTGGGACACAGATCTTCAGCACCAGCTTTGCCCAGTGGGCGGCTCGGGAAGCTCTGCGCCGGGCTGAGCCGGTCACCTTATTAGTAAGGTTCGCTCCCAGGCAGCGCCAGAAACCTATGAGTGAGTTATTGAAGCCGAGCGCCGAACGGCCCGAGTTAGACCCGGTAGGCTCGCTGGTGGACGGCGACATAGGGGCCTACTACAACTGGCTGAACCAGCAACGGTTGCCTGGGGCTGAAAAAGCTTCGTTCCTGGCGTGGTTTGAGGGACATAGCGCCGCGGCGCTGATCGGCCCGTCGGTTCCGCGGGGCACGGAGTCGAGCGCGCCAACGGACATGAAGCAGTTGCTTTCCTGGATCTCGTAATTATCAAGTACTTTGCTGTGCCCGAATGAACCGGAGATTCTTGTGCCTGAAAGGATAGCTTGATGGACAGACGTGATTTTATCCGCACCACCGGTACTTTGCTGGCAGGTGCCAGCATGGCGCCTCACGCTTTGGGGGAGAGTTCAGCCCCGAATGCCGCCCGGGGCAGATTGATCCTGCCCATCAATCGGGGCTGGCGGTTCAGCCCGAAGCAGACGGAAGGCGGGCACGACAAGAATTTTGACGATTCTGCCTTTGATCGCATCGTCATTCCTCACACCAATAAGCGTCTCCCCTGGCATGGGTTTGACGAAAAAGAATATGAATTTGTGTCGCTGTATCGCCGGCGCTTCAAGCTGCCGGCGCAGGCCAAAGGCAAGCGGGTTTTTGTGGATTTCGAAGGGGTGATGACGGCATCGACCGTTTGGGTGAACGGCGCACGTCTGGGAGAGTACAAAGGAGGATATACTCCGTTCTCTTTTGAACTGACGCCCCATCTCGACTGGGATGGCGAGAACGTGCTCGCTGTCGACGTGGATTCCACCGAGCGTCCGGACATCCCTCCGTTTGGCTATGAAATCGACTATCTGACCTTTGGTGGCATTTATCGCGAAGTGGCGCTGCGCATTGTTCCCGATACTTTCCTGGAGAACATCTTTGTCCGTCCGAAAGACGTGCTCAGTGGCAAACCATCGGTGGAAGTCGAGTGTTTCCTGGAGAACGCGAAAGCCTCGCGGAGGCCGCTTTCGCTGGAACTCGAACTATTGGATGGAAATCAGACGATTGCTAAGGTGAGTCAAAAGATTCCGATCTCTCCGCCCCCGCCGCGCAACTCAGCGGGAGGCGCCGCGCCTGACGCCGGCCTCACCTCTTCGTATGTGCTTACTTTTCGCGATCTGGGGGGCATCAAGCTTTGGGACCTCAAGGATCGACATTTGTACCACCTCCATGTGCGGTTGTTGGACGGAGTTCAAGTGCTCGACGAAGATATGCGCCGCTTCGGTTTTCGTAAAGCCGAGTTTACCGATCACGGGTTCGAACTGAATGGCAAGGTCATCAAGCTTCGCGGTTTGAATCGTCATCAGACCTTCCCCTGGGTGGGGCAGGCCATGCCAGCTCGAGTGCAGCGTCGCGATGCCGACATTCTGCGCAATAAACTCCATTGCAACCTCGTGCGTACGTCGCATTATCCTCAGTCGCGGCACTTTCTGGATGCCTGCGATGAGCTGGGCTTGTTGGTACTCGAAGAGATTCCCGGCTGGCAGCATATCGGAGACGAGGCCTGGAAGCAGCTTGCGATCGATAATGTCCGCCGCATGATTCGTCGTGACTGGAACCATCCCTCCATCATCCTCTGGGGCGTACGCATCAACGAGTCGCGCGATGACCATGATTTCTACACCCGTACGAACGCGGTTGCGCACCAACTGGATTCCACTCGCCAGACCGGGGGCATTCGCTACTTCCAGGAATCCGAGTTCCTCGAAGACGTGTTCACGATGAACGATTTCGGCTTTCCGCTCAAGCCCCCGAATCATCCGCGTTATCTGAACACCGAGTTTGTGGGCCACACCTTCCCGACAAAAACGATCGACAACACCGAGCGCTTGACCGAGCACACCATGCGCCATGCGCGCATTCACGACCAGCTAGCGTCGAACCCGCAGTACGCCGGCGGTATTGGGTGGTGCGCCTTCGACTACAACACGCATGCCAATTTCGGTTCCGGGGACCGCATCTGTTATCACGGAGTGACGGACATCTTCCGGGAACCGAAACCGGCGGCAGGATTCTACAAATCGCAATGCGATCCCTCCGAAGAAGTGGTGCTCGAGCCCGCCTTCCACTGGGCGCGCGGTGACGAATCGATTGGCTTTACCAAGGCGGTTTTCTGCTCCAATTGCGAGCACCTGAAGCTTTACATCAATGACAAGTTGATCGCCGAGGCTGATCCGGATCGAACACAATTCCAACATCTTCGTTATGCGCCCTTCGTCCTGGATGCTGGCTCCGGGCTGCGCCATGGGTGGGGAGATTTGCGGGTCGAAGGCTACATCAATGGAAACAAAGTAATAGAAAAAAGAATGTCGGGCCGGGGAGTGGATACGAAATTCACCATCGTGCCCGATGAAACCACGCTTACCTCGGACGGCGCGGATGCGACCAGAGTGGTTCTCCGCGTCACGGATGAATTTGGCGCCATTCGACCCTTTGCAAATGACGCAATCCATTTCAAGCTGGACGGCCCAGCCGAACTCATCGGGGACAACCCGTTCTCGCTCATTGGCGGAACGGGCGCGATCTGGATCCGCGCCAAAGAACAATCGGGAACGGTCGCATTCACCGCAACTCATCCCGTCCTGGGTGAGCAGAACCTGCAATTCAAAATCTTGGAAGCCGCTCCGGAGGAAGCATGAAGCTGATTCAGGTGCAGTCAGGGAAGAAAGCAATACTTGGTTGTGCGTGGGCGCTGGGGCTTTTTGTCTCTACCCTGTGCGCCGTCTCCTTTGCTGCCGAGGCCCCGCATTTTGCGGAAAAAGATGGCCGCTGGGCCCTCCTCGTGGAAGGGCAGCCATATCTCATCTTGGGCGGTCAGGTCCACAATTCGAGTGCATGGCCTTCGGAACTGCCAGAGGTGTGGAAGTCTCTCGCCGAGTTACATGCCAATACTGTGGAAGCGCCCGTCTACTGGGAACAGATAGAACCGCAAGAGGGCAAGTTCAACTGGGATAACGTCGACGCCCTGGTCCAGGGGGCGCGCGAGCACAACCTGCATGTCGTGTTGCTCTGGTTCGGCACGTGGAAAAACGGCAACATGCATTACGTGCCGCAGTGGGTAAAGACCGATACCAAGCGCTTTCCCCGCGTAATTCGCGCCGATGGCGAGCCGATTGATGTGCTCTCGGCCAGCGCACGCTCGACTCTTCAGGCCGACAAGGCCGCATTCGTTGCCCTGATGCGCCATCTCAAGGCTCTCGATGGAAACCAGCACACCATCTTGATGGTGCAGGTGGAAAACGAGTCGGGCATCATCGGCAGCCCGCGCGATTTTTCTCCAGAATCAAACAAGGAGTTTGCCGGACAAGTCCCCCCAGATATGTTGGCTGCCGCCAAGAAACAGCCGGGCACATGGAGTGAAGTATTCCGGGGAGACGCCGATGAAGTTTTCCAGCTCTACCACCAGGCTCACTACCTGAATGAGATCGCAAGCGCTGGTGAATCGGAGTTCGATATACCTCTTTATATGAATGTCTGGTTGAGTTATCCCCCGGCAGAATTGCCGGAACGGCGGCTGCCAATTCCCGGGATTCAGTACCCGAGTGGCGGAGCCGTGCAGAGATGGGTAGGCCTGTGGCGTGTTTTGGCTCCCTCCATAAAGGCAATTGCGCCCGACATCTACGGGGACGATGCCGGCTTCGTCCGCGACGTGCTCGCGGCCTATCATCGGCCCGACAATCCCTTGCTTGTACCCGAAATTGCCAAGACAGACAACTTTGCCCGCTACGATTTCCTGGCCCTAGGCGAAGGCGCCCTGGGGATCGCGCCGTTCGGGGTTGATCCAAGAGGGTGGAACATTCTCGGAGACAGTGCAGCCAAAGGCCATGCGAAGAATTTCGCTCTGCTCGCCCCCATGAACCGCGAGATCGCGAAGCTAAATTTCGAAGGCAAGCTGAAGACCTCCATCGAAGAGACCGGACGGGCTCAGCAGGAACTTGAGTTTGGGGCGTGGCAGGCGACCGTTTCCTATGGCTTCCCGCAATACGATGGCCGCCGGCCGCCAGGAACCAAAGACGCGCACGGCGTAGCCCTGGTCGCACAACTGGGTCCGAACGAATTTCTGGTTACCGGGATCGATGCGAGTGTGAGCTTTCACCTTCCAGGGAAATTGCCTGGAATGCGCATGCAGATCCTTTCCGCTGAGGAAGGCAACTACGATAATGGCGTCTGGACTCCCAAGCGCCTGTGGAACGGCGACGAGACCGATCGCGGGCTGCAGTTTTCTGGGGACGATCCCGCTGTTGTGAGGATCAAGCTAGGCCAGTTCTGAAGGTGCTTTGCTGCCCGCGATGAATTCTCTCCAGAATCCTAAGTAGCGTCTCGGCGAGGCTGGGACGCTCGAGCCTCAGTGTCCTTGCCCAACCCTTCGATCAGGTTGCAGGCCGCGGCCAGGGATCCTGCGGAGTCAATCTTCTTTGAAAATTCCATGCAGCGTTGCTTGATTCCTTCGTGGCTCAGAAGAACACGTAGAGCAGAGACAACGCGAGCTGCCTTGTATTCCTCCGGATCGATGACGGTTCCCAAACCCATTTTCCTCACCCGGGCAGCATTGTCCGGCTGATCGTGGCCGTGGGGTACGAGCAGGTGCGGGATTCGAGCCTGGATGGCCTGTGCCATGGTCCCAATTCCTCCCGGGTACACGAGAGCAGAGCAGCGGGAAAGTATCTGCCCGAAGGGGAGATAGGGGAAATGACGAACGCCAGTGGGCAGATCAGGTGGTAATTGCTCCGGAAAGTTCGTCACCAGCAGGGCGCGGTAACCTGCGAGCCGGCAAGCGTCGACCGATTCTCGGAAGAAATCTTTCAGAGTGGCGGCAGCGGAACCGGGAGTGAAAAGGATTGGCGGAGATCCCTCTGCCAAGAACCTTTCAACCTCCTCCGTCAGGGTGCGCCGGTGGCCATCATCATGAAGTATGAAACCCGTCAAGTGAGTGTTCGGTGGCCAGTCGGGCTGATGTGGTGCGAACCACTCGGGAAATAATCCGATTACCAGCTGCGGGGAGTGCACGAACTGATCGAAAATGCGTTTCACCGGCGGCAAGCCGACCTTTGCCCGGAAAGAATTGATGGAAGGGGCAAGCGCCCGGTCCACAATCAGTTTGTCGAGAATCCAGAAGAAAGTTCTCTTTACCAGTCGCGGAACGCTTCGATCCATGCGTATGCACCCTTGGCGACCGCTGTCCTCAAGGCTGCGCAATAAGGCTGGTTGCAAATGAACCGTGGCAAGAGGAATGCCGAACTTGTCAAAGGCAATCCGCGCCCCGAGACAAAGTCCGGAAGCTGCCACCAGAGTCCTCGGACCACGCCGCTTTTCGATGATCTTGTAAAGCCGCTCAATGTTGGGAATGATGGCACGCTCGACAATACAGTCGAACGATTTTGTGGGATGCCAAAGACGAGGGTCGGCAATCGTCGCTTCGGCTTCAGGCAGTGTGCCCATGGCCACAAAGTCCAAGCCAGCGTCCCTGATCTGCTGTTCAAAGAATTGGTTGGTGACCACAGTCGCTTGGTGCCCGCGTCTTTTGAACTCCATTCCAAGTTCAATCACCGGATGGACGTCGCCTGCGCTGCCGATTGTGGGAAGGAGGATATCGAGTGGGCCGCCGGGAGAGGGCCTGAGGTCCTGGTCACGGATTTGAGCTGGTAAAGACATTTTAGTTCCACTTTACAGGAGCTAGGGACCTCGCCGGATGGCTCGAATTGCGCCTCTGAATCATCATCCGGCCACATGATGCTAGAGCCGCGGCCTCCGGAAAGGGACCGTCTGGCGAATTGTGCGAGCCGGTGCTAGGATTGCGTGCCATGTTCAATCAAGAGTGGTTTGAACCATCTTTATTATTTAGGCTGACGATCGCAGTTCTCGGTATGGCAGTGACGGTTCCCGCGGCAGACCTGCCGAGCAAGAAGTATCTGGACCTGAAATCGATCAAGGCGTTGGTAGCAGCCGCTGAAGCCGAGGCCCAGCGCCAGCACGTCAGCGTGACCCTCTGTATCGTGGACGAGAGCGGCAACCTGCTCTTCCTCCAAAAGGGGGACACCGCGTCCCTGAATACGATCACCTGGGCGCAAAGGAAGGCGCGTCATGCGGCCTTCTATAACGCTCCCTCAAAGAATGCCGAGGACACGGTGAAGCAAGGTCACGTAGAGGCACTGGCTTATCCCGAGTTTTTCCCGAACCAGGGCGGTCTGCCGATCGTCGTGGACGGCCAACTTCTGGGTGGAATGTCAGCGAGCGGCGCGAAGTCGGAGATCGATGAAGCCGTCGTAAAGGCAGCGCTCGATGCTTTTACGAAGAAGTAGGGATTGCGCGGCGTTTTCAACTTCGGTTCTACCGTGACGAAGCCATTGGAGAAGGGACCAGAGCAGGCTAGTATTTCAGCATGATGTCCTCCGCTCGGACCGGCCTGGCTGTGGCGCATCTGCGGCGCCGAAGCCGGCCTCGTTTTCCGATGCATTCGCTCGCCTACGTCAGGCTCCAAGAAAACAACGGCGGAATCATTCGTGACCTGACCGAATCAGGCATTGCTTTGCAAGCCGTGATGCCGCTCCAACCCGGCGAACATTTGCCTCTCCGCTTCGAATTGTTTTCACCGCGAGTCAAAGTCGAGACCCAGGGCCGTGTCATCTGGGCCGACGAGAGCGGGCAAGCCGGAGTCTGTTTCGATGATGTTCCCGCTAGGACCAGGGGCGCAGTCCGCGACTGGATCTTGACTCAGATGCTCCATGCGGCGGCAGCCTCAGGCCGTGTGTCGATCTTCACTCCACACGACTCACAACTGGTTCTTTCCGCCGCGGCAAGGCCAGCCATTTCACTGCCCCTGCCCATCGAGCAGGAGTCGGTGCGTTGGGGATTTCTGTCCTTTTCCATGCAAGGATTTTCAATTTTTGTAGACAGCCTGGTTCTGTTGTGTGCCGTGCTCTTGTTTTCTATCAGCGCCATCGCGGTGATGGGGGGAGTTCCGCCGTTGCCGCTGGCGGTGGCTTTGCTGTTCGCTGCTAGCTCGATCTTCCTCGCGGCTTATCAACTCATCTTCTCTGATTTCCTGTGTGGCGCTAGCCCCGGCAAACGGCTGGCGGCTGAGGCTGCTCAAGCGCAAAACGAGGAGTTCTTGTTTGCCCGCTTCAGGTAGTCTTTTCGGCACTGTAAGTTACTGAAAATAAAGCAATCTGCCTTCCGATTGAGTGGATCAGGTACCGCTTCCCTCGTTACCAAGGGACATACACCTCGGGTACGTGGGTGAGCCCCTCAGTTCTGCCTATCATGTCATAACCGAATAAGAGACCAGAATCCTGCAGGACAGGGTTCAGGAGATGTCGTGCTTAGGAAAAACAATACGAAGCGAACAGTACGCGGGTTCAGTTTGATCGAACTCCTGATCGTGATGGCGATGATGTTGATCTTGGCCGCAATGGTGACCCCCATCACGCTGAACACCATGGATGCGTACAAGCTTCGAGGCAGCATGGGCAGTGTCTCCGGCTTGGCGCAGAGATGTCGTCTTTTAGCGCTACAAAAAAACACAACATCGCGCATGTATTTCCAGACCAACAGCGGCGCAGTGACGATGTACTGCAAAGCAAACAATGACCCAACCCAGACGTTGAAGCAATCTGATCCACAGTTAACGCTGGACACGAAGTTCTCGATCGGTGCGACCCCTAGCAGCACAATGACCTCCACCACCATGTGGGGCGCGGCCGGGACGGCATTCAGCTCGAATTCGGACCCATATTTCAATTCGCGTGGGTTGCCTTGCGCACCGCCGAGCCCAGGCGCAGCATGCTCCTCGATCCATGGCTACGTTTACTACTTTAAATACAGCTCACGCAGCACGCGGTGGACGGCAGTAAGTGTTTCGCCTGCCTCACGCATGCAGAACTGGTTCTTGAGCGGAAGTAGTTGGGGGAACTAACTCATGAGCAACACGATGAGTCGACTAAAACTCCATCCAGAATCCGGCATGACGCTCATTGAATTGGCGATTGCCGCGGTTGTGCTCATTGTCGGCATGCTGTCGATCATGGGGTTGTTATTCATCGCTATTGGCAATAACGGCCGCAGCAAGATAGACACTTCGGCAACCATGCTCACCCAAGCCGTACTGGAACAGGTCAGCGCGAAACTGGCCGGCGGCGGTCCCGGTACGCTGACCGACAACGCCAACTGCAACGGCACCGGAACCCTGTTCACGATTCTGTACCAACCGGGTGGCGCGGCCCTTAATGCCAACGGCACGATCAATTTCACTGCCGCGAAGGTACCGAACTACTCCATGGACTATGTGCAATGCAATAACAACGTGCCCAGACCGTACGATGTCCGTTGGAACGTACAAATCATTACCGACAAGACGTACCTAGTCACCGTAGGAGCACGGCCGGCCGGGGGTAACGGAGCGGCTCAATTCTCGTTTGCTCTGCCAGTTACGATGCGTTCCTACGTGGGAGGAAACTGATGAGGACGCGCATCGGCAAAATTCCGCAGGTCCTTCAGAGATGCAACAAACAAGGCGGATTCTCGTTGATTGAAATGATGGTCGTGATTCTTGTGCTCTCGGTCATCATGGGAGCAGTTTTCCTATCGATCAATCAAGCCCAGAAGGTCTCCACATCGGAGCAAGGCAAACTCGATAACACACAGCAGGCCCGTGAATTCATCGACCAGATCACGTCCGATTTACGCAATTCCGGATATCCGTATAAGCGGAATATGAGTAATGGAACTGTCGATCCCTTGAGCCCGAACGCTGCCCCGCAGAATGTTTTCAATAGTGCATTCGATCCTTATAACGCCCCGGGTCTCATCTACGTGGACAATGGATCGCTGTGGTTCACCGGGAATGTCAACGGGGTAACGGGAAATCAGGCAGGCACGGCGAATGTGGAAATCATTCGTTATGACTATGCTGCGACTGGCACCAACTGCCCCTGCCTGCGGCGCACCGAGTTCACGCGCGCTGGCGGCGATCCCCTAGTAGATGCGCAAACAATTCCCGCGGGAGCGCCTCCTCAGCTGGAAATCCAGGGCGTACAGGGGGGCAACACCGCTGCTGATGCCATATTCGCGGTGTACGACACCGCCGGAAACCGCGTCACCCTGCCCATCGATATTGACACCGCGGCGGGAACCATCGCGGGTATCAATTCCATCACAGTGACTATGTCGGTCCAATCTCCAAACAAGGACTATACGGGCGCATTTCCCGTCAGCACGGTCATCTCTACCATTTCTTTGTGGAACCAGTGCTCGGAGGCACTAGTCAACGGCCAGAACCCGAAGTTCTGCCAATAGGGGGAGCCATGAGTACAACAGACCACGTTTGCAAAACTCGCGACCTTGTCAGCACTGGCGTACGCCGCTCGAAGGTGCGCCGGGAGCGCGGTGTTGCGCTTCTGCTGACCATCTTTGGCCTGCTGTTACTTACTGCGATAACTGCAGCTATGGTGTATTCCTCCAATTCTGAGACTCTCGTCAGCATCAATTATCGTGATAAGCAGGTGGCCAGCTACGCTGCCATTTCTGGGTTGCAGGAAGCACGCAATCGCATTCACCCAGTTTCGGGCGATCTCGCGATCAGCGCCTTCCTGCCGACCAAGACCCCCGATACTGGCGGAACCGGTTCTTACGTTCTTTACATCCTCAATCCTGATACAACAATCGGGGAAACCGCTATTAGCGTTTCGCCGTGGAATCCGGCGAGCCCGTACTATGATCAAGAACTTTGCCAGGAAGGCATGCTCGGCCTGGCTCGAGGTCCCGCAGGCGTGGCGTGCGCAACCACGGCATTGCCCGGGGGCGGCTGCACGGATGTGACGGGAGGGGCGGTGGCCGGGTGGTGCGCGTACTATGACAACAGCGCAAATGCCACGCCTTGGCAGCTTACTGGCCTCAATTACAAATGGGTGCGAATCACTCTGAAAGAGGACTGGAACACTTCGGTTTATGTTCCCAAGGCTGGCGTAGCGTCAGGACAGCAAGTTTGTTGGGACGGGAATTACCAGAATCAGATTCCCGCCGGCTATACAGCTGCTTGCATGCCAACCTCGGGCAACTCTGTAATTGGCGTTAACCTTATCACTCCGGGAGCGGGTTACATCTCAGCTCCGACAATTACGATCAGTGGTGGTGGCGGCAGCGGCGCCACTGCGACCGCGCAGATAGGCAGTTCCGGGACGAGTGCCATCACAAACGCCGCAGTGAGCCCCCAGGGTTCCGGATACACCAAACCCCCTACGGTAGCTTTTGCCAGTCCCCCTGACGGGACCGGTGCCAGCTTCAAAGCTTTCATTAACGGAGCAGCGATTACCAACGTTTCCCTAAGCGGCTCAGGTACGAACTATTGCTACACCTCGGCGCCGACCGCGAACTTCTCGACATCAGATCCAACCGACACTTTGAGCTCGGCAACAGCAACCGTGAACATGAGCAGCGCTGGCTGCGTGGCGATTGTTTCCCCGAGCGGGACCTGCAACAACCAGAAGGGGAACACGGTGGCGATCGGATCGAACGCACCTCCCGGCGGGGGAAGCGGGTTTGCGGCCAATGTGGTGTTTGACTCTTCGGGCAGCGTCTCCAATATTGTCGTCACAAGCGTCGGTAGCGGCTATGTCAGCGGCTCTCAACAGATCACTGTCGGCGGCAATGCATGTAAGATCACCCCTACATTCACGGTCGGCAAGACCATCCAGAGCATCACGCTTACAAATGGCGGCAGCTACATGAACACTCCGACGGCGGCGCTGAGTGGTTCGGTTGCAGCACCTCAAACTCCCGTGCTGCCCACCGTGACTGCCAATTGGCCTGGGGTTAATTCTCCGGTTACAGGGATCCAGATATTGAGCGGCGGCAGCGGATATCTGCAAGCCACTCCGTACGCTCTAACGCTCTGCAATGGCGGTAATTGCAGCGCTCAAGGGAGTGCCATCACGGGCGCGGTAAATATTATCACCGCTATCAATCTCACCAACGGTGGACAGAACTACACGTCATCGCCAACCGTGACGATCACCGGCGGTGGTGGAGCCGGCGCCTCCGCTACCGCGACCATCGGCGCGGGCAGCAACAACACTGCCATGGGCCCCGTTTACATGTTGACCTCACTCGCGGTCACGAAAGCTGGTGCAAGATCCATGGCGCAAATGGAAGCTGGGGTACGACCGCCCTTTACATTCAACATCGGGGGCCCGTTGACGCTTGGCGGGCCACTAGGACTGACCGGCCCAGATCCCATCTTTCCCAACTCAAACAACTTCATCATTGATGGCAACGATGCGAATAGCTGTAACCAAACTGCAACGAATAAGCCGGCGATCGGGGTGTATGACAGCGCCGCGCAGCAAACCGTGATCAGTTCGCTAGGCAAACCGCAGAATTACATTGGCGCGGGGGGGACGCCGTCGATCGAGGATGTATACACGCAGATCGGCGGAGCTTCACTCACGCCTTCTGCGCTGAGTGGGAACGGTGGTTTCATACCAACACTCGAGCAGTATGCTACAAGCCCGGTTCTGACGGGCAACGTAACCAGCTTGCCTGCTACAACGGTAGGCTCTGTAACCGCAGTCAACGGAAACCTTACCTTGAGCGGCAATCCGAATGGCTCGGGTATTCTCATCGTCACCGGAACCCTGACCTTCTCCGGCAACTTTACTTGGAACGGATTAGTTCTAATAGTTGGGCAAGGACAGGTAGTCCACAACGGTGGCGGAAACGGGCTCATTACCGGGGCAATGTACATTTCCCAAACAATGGATTCCACTGGAGCCCTGCTAGGTTCTTTAGGCTCGCCGCAATTCACCTGGAATGGCGGCGGCGGCAATACCATCAACTACGATCATTGCTTGGCCGATGGCTTGTTGCAGAAATACAATGGCCAACCCAGTCCGCAGCCGTTGCAGGTACTCAGTTCGCGAACTTTGAACTTCTAACAAGAGATGCTTTCACAGTATGAGGCTCCAGGAGCCAAACCTCCCGGAGCCTCTTGCTTTTGAATATTCCTCCTAACCCCTTGGCTTCCGTTGAATCAGTTCGGTTGACGCCATTGCGGCCTCTTTTACCAGGAAACCCATCTTCGGGTGGGAGGGCTCGAAATCCACCGAGATGCCTTGCTGGCGCAGGGCGGCCGAGGCGATAGGGCCGATAGACACAACGATTGCGCGGTTCAGGCCGGCAATAAATTCCTGCTCGAGCTTGAGCTCTGCGGCAATCCTGAGCGAATGATTTAACTGAACAGAAGACGTGAACACTACAACATCGACCTTGCCGGCACACACGGAGCGCACTGCTTGCTGAAGCGGACGGGTGTCTTCCGGCAGTTCCCACCGATAGACATGCGCCGCGAAGACGGACGCTCCGCGCTCCCGCAGAGCCTCATACATCTCGGAACTGGGCGCGCCGTGTTCCTGGACACCGATTCTTAAACCGCACAGCGGCACGGTCGCCGAATTCTGATCGAGCACTTTTACGATTTCGCGCCAGGTATTAGGTTCGGGCGCGTTGAGCCAGAAGGGGATCCCCAAGTCACGCATGACGGCAGCTGGTTTCGCACCCCGGACCACTACTCGGGTTTTGCGGAGCGCCGCCAGGAACTCTTCTTTCGGGGAGGTTGTAGCCGCTGCATCGACAAAGGCGCGCGCTCCTACGCCGGTCATGAAGATCACGACATCAAATTCGCCGGCGAGAATTCCGCGAATCAGCTTCAGTTCGTTTTCCTGGGGAGCATCCGGAACCTCGCGAGTAGAAGGCGCAACGATTGGTACGCCGCCATTGTTGGCGATTAGTTGGGCAATTTCTTTGGCGCGACGGCTCTCAAACGAGAGCACACACAGGCCATTGAATCCGGGCATGGCAAGCTCATCAAGGAGCATAGCAAAAAGCTAGTGGTTCTTGGCCATTTGTTGCAATCAAGTATCCGTACGAGGCAACTAAAGTTTCGAAGTAGGTTGGTAGGCGAGGATTAACCTTCGACAGACTTTTCTTCCATGAACTCGAAGCCAAACCAAACTAGCAGACTTCGACCGTAAAGCAATCAGGATCGTCCCAATCATGGTTGTTAGACCAACTCTGGTGAATCGATGGCCGCAAGTTGAACACTTCCGGGGAGGAACCCGGGGCCACCCCTATCTTCATGTCTGCTCCTGCCCGGTGACGGGCCCCCTGCGCAGGTGAATTAAAATAATGGTTTCCTGAAGTGTTACTAGGCCACCAAAGTTGCAGTTCCAAGCCGAACACTGCCGGTAGGTTGCACAATACGTCGCTCGATTAGGCGTCAACGATTTGCACCCCACAGCCAAGAGCGCCTATTGCCCTCCCAAGTACCCATCTCTTTATCCTCAACAAAATCCGTGATATAACGCCCTAAGGTCATCGGATTCCCAGGACTGGCGCCCAAAAGCGGCTGCCGGGGCGTAGAATCACTGGGGTCGAATCATTGAGTTCACGGGTCCCTGAGGCTTTGAAAAGTTCGCTCCATTTGGGTTTGAATGATTGAATCCCTCAATGGTTCAATGACTGGATCGTTCCGAGGAGGGCTTGTGTCCACCGAAGCCAGAACTGGAAAAAGATTTCCGCTGGAACTGCCAATCAAGATTCAAGGGGTTGAGCAGGGCAGCACTACCGGCAATATGAGCGCCGCGGGCGTCTACATCCGCGGGAACCCGGCGCTTGACGTCGGGTCGAGTGTTGAATTTGAAATTGCTCTGCCTCCTGAACTCACCGGAGGCAACGAGCACGTAGTCGTGCAATGCAAGGGCCGCGTCGTTCGCAAAGATGCCGAGGGCGAGGAGCCCCACGGTGTCGCTTGCGTCATTGATTCTTACGATTTTGTTCGCCAGCCGTAGGCGCGAGGTGAATAGATGCTGAAATTGATTCTGGCCGATAATCAGGCAATTTTCCGGGCGGGCATCGCTAAAGTTCTGGCGGTGGAAGACGAGATGCGTATCGTGGCGCAGGCGCAAACGCCCGAGCAGATGTTCATGGCGCTTGATAAGTTCCGCGCCGCCGTGCTGGTGATCGCCGGCGGATTCCACGGCGACTTCGCTGGCGTTCTGCAGGCCGCGAACAAGGTGCGCACGCGCGTGGTCGTGCTGGCGGACACCGGCGAGAGCGCACAGAAATACATGGGTGGGGGCGCGCATGGGGTTGTGTATCGCAACGTGACCAGTTCTGCGCTGGTGGATTGCGTACGCAAGGTGGCGCGCGGCGAGACCTGGATCCAGGACATCGCAGTCCCAAGCGAGCTGACTGAGAATGACATGGTGGGCTTGCGCGTCCGCGATCGCCTGACTGCGAAAGAACTGCGCATTGTTGCCCTGATCGTGCAGGGGTATAAAAACAAGGAAATCGCAACCCAGCTTGGCACTACCGAACAGGTGATCAAGAATTACCTGCGCAATGTCTACGACAAGATCGGCGTGTCAGACCGACTTGAACTCGCGCTGTTCACGATTCACCATAGGATCCTCAACGAGGCTGCTGCGGCAACAGCCGCGGCGCATCAGCCGCAGCCAGCGCCGGGACCGGGAGCCGGCGTGGTTTCGTAGACCGGATCAGCGACTGATCGGGTTGAGTCACTCGAGTCCTCCCCAGCGCGGCATTCGAGCGATTGAGTCCTCCATGATCGGTGCTTCATTTTTGTCTCTGACTCCGGTACCTCTCACCCGGGTGGACACATTCTTCACTCGAGCCGTTCCATCCCCTGTGCAGCAGCCTATCCCTGTCACCGGGTGCTAGACTGAGAGCAAGACATGCCTGTTGGTTCTCCCATGAAGACCAAGCCTGCTCTCACCCATGGGCGCGATCTGGATGCAGGCGTAGAGGCATTTCAGAAGCAGGCGTGGGCCTCCGCTTACTCCCACTTGTCGGCTGCAGATCGTGATGCTGGAGTCGGGGCCGAGCACTTGGTCTACTTAGCGCAGGCCGCACTCCTGCTGGGTAAGGAAGTGGAAGGCGCCGACACTCTGGCGCGTGCCCATCAAGAGTTCCTCGAAAAAGGACAGATTCAGCCGGCCGTGCGTTGCGCGTTTTGGCTGGGTTTCACGGCCCTAACCAACCATGAAAACGCGAAGGCAGGGGGCTGGCTCTCGCGCGCAAACCGATTGCTTGAGGGAGAATCGGACTGCGTGGAGCGAGGCTACTTGCTTCTACCGAACGGATATTTGGCCGTTCACGGTGGTGATCCGGCCCGGGCGTACGCCATCTTTCTCGAAGCAGCTGCCGTCGGAAAACGATTCGCCGACAAGGATCTCATGGCCATCGCGCTCCAGGGACAGGGGCGCGCTCTCATCCGGCAAGGGGAAGTCGCAAACGGACTCACTCTGCTCGATGAAGCCATGATCTCGGTCATGGCGGGGGAGGTGTCCGCGCTTACTGCCGGCGGAGTTTACTGCAGCGTGCTCGAAGCCTGCGGCGAGGTGTATGACTTACGTCGGGCGGACGAGTGGACCTCCGCACTCAAGCGATGGTGTGAGTCGCAACCTGATCTGGTCCCCTATCGCGGCCATTGCCTGGTGCGGCGCGCGGAAGTCTTGCAATGGAGGGGGGCCTGGCGGGATGCCTTCGAAGAAGCGCGTCGAGCATGCGAATGGCTTTCAGAGCCCCCGGGAAAGTCAGCGCTCGGCGCGGCTTATTACCAACTGGGCGAAATCGAGCGTCTGCGAGGAAACCTCAGCGAAGCCGAAAGGGCTTACGAACGCGCGAGCCAGTTGCGTCCGAACCTGGGTCCAGGACTAGCACGGCTGCGGCTGGTCCAAAAGCATGTGGATGCGGCTATGGCACTGGTCGCGCGAATGGCAGAAGAGGTTCAGGAACCTGCAGCCCGCGCCACCGTCCTCGACGCCTATGTTGAAATTGCGCTTGCCGCGAACAGCCTTGCTGCTGCACGCCAAGCGAGCGGCGAACTGTCAGCTCTTGTTTCTCAACGCGGGGTTCCACTGCTCGACGCATTGGCCCTGCGTTCTGCCGGTGCCGTTCTCCTTGCAGAAGGCGATGCCCGGGGTGCGTTGCCGCACCTGCGACAATCCTGGAACTTGTGGTGCGAATTGCCGGCTCCCTATGAAGCCTCGCGTGTGCGCTGTCTCATCGCTCAAGCTTGCTCGAAGCTGGGGGATGAAGACAATGCGGCGCTCGAGCTTTCTGCTGCACGCGAGACCTTCGAGCAATTGGGAGCCGCTGCGGATTTGGCCAATGTAAGAAGCATGTTGTCCAAGCTGAAATCCCAGAACGGCGGGCCCTTGACCGAACGCGAGATCGAAGTGCTCAGGCTCGTCGCCTCCGGAATGACCAACCGAGGTATTGCAGCCAGGCTCAACATCAGCGAAAAGACCGTCGCCCGGCACCTGAGCAACATTTTTACGAAACTCGATCTTGCATCCCGGACCGCGGCGACCGCCTACGCCTACGACCACGGTTTGCTTTGAATGCCGGGCGGGGCTCACGCAGATATCGCGTGGACGTCCTCATTGCGTGATTGATGTGCGAGTTCCCCGAGCTGCTCAGAGAGCCCTGGAGAAAAGTCGAGGGATTCTTCTTCTGAGCTTTGAGCTCGGCTACGCACACGCAGGCCGACAGCTTTCGCGATGCGTTCGGCGTCGCGCCCGACTCCCACAAAGGATGCCGAACTCATGGCGTACAAAAAGTGCAAACCGACAAAATACACGCCGGGCACGACGGTCACTATTCCCCCATCATGGATGGGATCGCCAAGCTCATCGAAGATGGGCAAATCGATCCAGGGGAACCTGTGCTTGTAACCTGTACACCAGATCACGTTTTTGACCTCGAGGGTGCGTCCATCAGCGAGCAGTGGCAGACCTTCGCGTGCGCCCACGATCCTTTCGACACGCTCGATTCCGGCGGCGGTTAGATCATTGGGCTTTACACGGATGAGGCTGGTCGTGCGATGCAGCAGCTTGGGGCGCAGTCGCCGACCGAGGGGCGTTCTGAGCGACAAAAGCTGGTGCCCAACCAAACGCACTAGCCGGAATAGAAAATTACGAGAGAAGAACGGGTCAATCCGCCAGGGAATGTGCCCGGGTTCTTTTCCGGAAACAATTGTGGGATGGGTGCGCCCCACCTCCATGGCGATGTCCGCGCCAGAGTTCCCGAGACCCACAACCAGGACCGGCCCCGGTTGTAACTGCGAAGGGTTGCGGTAAGAATGCGAATGGATCTGTACGATGACTGGATCGAGCCCGCGGGCAAACTCCGGGGTGTGCGGTTCCTGATAGTTTGCCATCGCGATCACGAGGTTTTCGGCCTCGAATTGTTGATCTCCAGCGTCGATCACGAACCGATCGCGATCTTTCGTCACCTGCTGCACTCGAACTCCATTTTGCACGGGCAGCTGAAAATGGCGTGCGTATTCCTGAAGGTAGTCAGCAATCTGGTCCTTGGTAGGGAAGCTGTCTCCCCGAACCGGGAGACGCAGGCCGGGGAGAACGTAGCGCGCGGGCGTGAACAGGCGCAGGGAGTCCCAACGGTTACGCCATGCGTCTCCCACGCGCTGGTTCGCGTCTACGATGAGGAACGGCGATCCTTGCTTTTGAAGGTAATACCCCACAGAGAGGCCGGCCTGACCCCCTCCGATCACGAGAGTCTGAACCCGGGTTGCATTTCTTTGAGCCATGTTTGTCCACCTCCTGAGGCACCGTTGATCTGGGTGCAGTAGGTCGAGGATAGGGGTGCGAAACAGGCCTGCGCATCGGGCATAGTACCCATTTTGGGGCCAGCTCAAGCATGGGTATTTCTATGTAGGAGGGTTCGCCCACGGCTCGCCCGACAGCCATGAATGGGGGTTAAAAAACCAATTTGCGGTGTCAGTCCACTCTTGATCCGCTTCTCACTTCTTCGCTCAGTACGATGGCGTCGGCAATCTCCTTCATGGTCTTGCGCTTCTGCCGGCTCTGGCGTTGGATGCTCAGATAGGCCTGTTCTTCGGTAAGACCAAGGTCGCGCTGCAGGATTCCTTTGGCGCGCTCGACGACCTTGCGGGTTTCAAGCTGCTGCGACAACTCCGAGTTCTGAGTTTCGAGCCGGGCAAGCTCGATCTCTGCCCCAGCGAGTGAACCGATGGTTGCGAGCAAGTGAATCTCGTTTTCCGTGTAGGTATGGGGATCGCGGTGTTGCAGATTCAGGACTCCGACCAACCGTCCGCGCGAGAACAGGGGTACCGACAGGAAGGCCTCGTAACGGTCTTCCGGCAGTTCATTGAGGCTCTGGAAGCGGGGGTCTTTGTAGGCCTCCCGCGAGACTGCGACCGGTTCGCGATGTTCCGCAACCCACCCCGTGATGCCCTCGCCCACGCGTAACTTCAGCCGGTCGAGCAGTTCGAGATGGGGGTTCTTCGAGGCCCGCAGAACCAGGTCTTCCCCGGAAAGCACGTAAATGAAGCAAGAATCACATTTGACCAGGCCCACGGCGAAATCGAGCACGCGGTCGAGCGCCTGGTGAAACCCGTCGGCCGAGGCGATGCGGGTGACGGTGTCGTGCAGGACATTTACGTGCGAGTCTTCAGCGGTCGAGGCGGACATAATCCAACGTATCGGGGGGAGGCGAATGTGTCCAATTGCATCTTTTTATGGGTGAAATAAACGCTTTCTGCCAAGAGAATGGAAGCCCGCAAGAAGGTGGATCGACCGCTAAGGAATTTTCTCGCTCACCTTACCCAAGTAATTGCCCCAGGTTACCAATATGTGCAGGGCTTTGCATTTTCCTTGCCGGGAAGGGATTCCTTGGTGAGGTGATAAGGCCTTATAGATTCAGTGAGATAACGAGTTGAGCTTCATTTGGCGGAACAGGTGCTTTCGTATGAGCTGCCAGTTGTGTTGCAGACGAAAACAGGGGCCAATGAACTACAACTTAGAGGCTGGATTTGGGAGAAGGTCGTATCGAATCACAACTCGCGCGCTGATGGTGGCCTTTGCGGCAGGATGGGGATTGATCACCATCGTGGTTTTAATGCAAGACCATGCCATCGACGCGCAGCGCGAACTCATCCAGCTTCTCATGCAAGATTTGCATACGGCCCTAACGACGTCTGTTTCACATGGGAACACCGGTTCTGTACATGTCGTCGTGCACAAAGTCGAACTCCCGTCGAATCAGGTTCAAACGAAGTCAGCTCCGTCTCCCGATGTCCAGTTAAGTCCGTCGCAGCCCAAGGTTCACCCGAATACCGAAGGATCTACGCGCAACCCGTCCTCCCAGGGAAAGAGTGCGACTGCCAGCCGGAGCTCACGGCAAGCCAAAGAGCGGCTTCCCGTGAAGCCCCCGGCGCAGTTCACCGACCCGTCGGACATGCGGCGCGTGACATTCTCGATTTAGGGTTGGGCCGGGCAGTGGTTACAGCCCTGTTCTGGGGGTAGGTAGATGAAGGCAATCGCGATTTTGGTGTTGGCGTCGCTTCCAGTTCCGCAGATTTCTCATCCGGTGGCCCCGCCGAAGCCACACTTTGTTCAACAGGCGAGCGCCCAAGCGTCCCGCAAAGGTGGGAAGTGGTATCTCGCGCGCACCGGACATGCCGTGTATTGCTATGGCCCGGTCATGACGCTGACCACGGTAAAAGGGGAGATTCAGCGCGTGGCCACGTTCTGTAAAGGCGAGCAAGTTGTCGTGCCCTTAAAGGACTAAAGTCCCGCAACGCCAGGGAACCCGTCGCCCTACGACCGCGGAGGGCTTACATCGCCATCGCAGTTTCCCCTTTTAACTTCTCCGCCTCAAAATGCGTGACCAGCGCCTCGATGAGCGGCTGGAGTTTGCCGTCCATGACTTCGGGGAGTTGGTGAATGGTGAGACCGATGCGATGGTCGGTGACACGGTTCTGCGGGAAATTGTAGGTGCGAATTTTCTCGCTACGGTCACCGCTCCCGACCATGGACTTGCGTTCTTTCGCCAGCGCCTCCTGCTGCTTCTGCATCTCGACTTCGTACAGGCGGGAGCGCAGCACGCGCATGGCTTTCTCGCGATTCTTAATCTGGGACTTCTCGTCCTGGCAGCTGACAACCGTGTTGGTCGGAATGTGCGTGATACGCACGGCAGAGTAAGTCGTGTTGACCGACTGTCCCCCGGGGCCGGAAGAACAGAACGTGTCGATACGGATGTCTTTGGGGTCGATCTTGATGTCTACGTCTTCGGCTTCGGGAAGAATTGCGACCGTTACCGCAGAAGTGTGAACCCGGCCTTGCTGCTCGGTGGCCGGCACCCGCTGTACGCGGTGCACGCCGCTTTCATACTTCAGACGTGAATACACCTTATCGCCTTCGATGAGAGCGATGACTTCTTTCAGTCCACCCACGGGCGACTCTGAAGTCGAAAGCACTTCCACCTTCCAGCGCTGCCCTTCTGCGAAGCGGTCGTACATGCGAAACATTTCCGCCGCAAAAAGTGTGGCCTCGTCTCCGCCTGTACCGGCACGGATTTCGAGAATCACGTTTTTCTCGTCATTGGGGTCTTTGGGCAGCAGCAGGATCTTCAGTTCTTCTTCGACGCCGCCAACCCGGGCTTCGAGCTGATCCAGTTCTTCCTGCGCATAGGCGCGCATCTCAGGATCTTTTTCGTCGGCGAGAAGAGCTCTGCTTTCTGCAATACCCTTCCTCAAATCTTTATATTCGCGGTACTTTTCAACCACCGGCGTGATTTCACTGTGGGCCTTGGCGGTCTTCTGGTACTTCGAAGAGTCTCCGATGATCTCCGGGGAGGCGAGGGCTTGCGTCAGTTCTTCGTAGCGTGCTTCGATTTGGTCAAGACGTTCAAACATAGTATTCGCTGGCCAGGTTGAGGGCCATTCGCTTTCCTTAATTTTGCTCTGATTTGAGGAGACTGGGGAAGGGTTTTTGCGGCGGGGCCGCTAGGCAATTACTAGCTCGCCGCCCCGCTGTTTTTCAAGCGCCATGGCCTGATCCAGTGCAGTAATTGCACAAACAGCTTGATCATCTGTCGGCGGACGGGTGGTGATGCGTTGCAACCAAAGTCCGGGGGCGGTCATGATCGCGAATAACGATTTCCTGTGCTTTGCCGCAAAGCGGATGATCTCGTAGGAAACCCCCGTGATTACCGGTAACAGTACGATGCGGATCGCGAACCGTGCCCAGAAGCTATGCACCGGGACCAGCATGTAGACGAAGATCGAGAGAATCATGACGGTCATCAGAAAGCTGGTGCCGCAGCGGGGATGAAAGGTTGGATATTTTTGCACTTCTCCGGTGGAGAGCGGATCCCCGTTCTCGAACGCGAAAACCGTCTTGTGCTCGGCCCCGTGATATTGATAGACCCGGCGAATATCGGCGAGCAGGGAAGTCCCCCAAATGAATATCAGGAATAGCCCCAGGCGGATAAGGCCATCCACCAGGTTGAACATGATTTGTCCGCCGAGCTCGGGATGCGACTTGCGCAATTCCGTGGTCGCAAGCAGCGGCAGGTACTTATACATAAAGATAAAGAAGCCGACCGAGATTGCGATATTGACCGCCGCAATCCAGCCGTTGACTTCGAATTTCTTCTCAGGAACCTTCCCGTTTTCGTCCTTCTGAAGCTCTTCCAGTTGCACGTTGGCGGAAAATCGCAGCGCGCGAAAGCCCAGGGTCATCGCATGGCCAAGCGTCATCACGCCCCGCACGATTGGCAACCCCATCCATTTGTGAGTTTCCGATAGACGCTCCAAGGGTTCGCTGTGGCTGACTAGCTCGCCCGAGGGTTTGCGGCAGGTGATCGCCCATGCGTGCGGGCTGCGCATCATCACGCCTTCCAGCAGAGCCTGGCCACCGACAAGGGTTTCCTCGCCGCCTTCAAGGGCGGGCAGTAGTTGAATCGAGACCAGAAACTGCCACAACGTCCGGAAAAACTTCATAATAATTGGATGACTCTTAGGTGAGTATTGTTCCAGGACTAGGGTAGCACAGTCAGGGACGTATTCGATGCGCGCAAGTCCCGCAACAGCAAGTACTTAGGTGTTGGAAAGCGGTATGCCCTGGGTTCTGGGGCGAAGGCACGGTTCTAGGGCGCGCCGCGTTTTCGAAGGCGGGGCCCTCATCCTCCGTCGTCTGAAACTGCGTGATACTGGGATTCAGTTGCATGCACCTCTTCTCTCAGACCGCTGACCGGATCGCCACCACCACCAAGAAACGGGAAAAAACCTCGATCCTGGCGGAATACTTCAAGTCGGTCTCCCATCAAGATGCGGCTACCGGGGCGGTCTTTTTTTCAGGCCGGCCTTTCCCCGCCTGGGAAGAGACCACCTTGCAGGTGGGCGGCTCGATTTTATGGCGCATCGTGGCCGAGCTGTCGGGAAAGTCTGAGGCTGAACTCACAGACTCCTATCGAAGTCACGGCGACTTGGGTGCAGTCGCCGAAGCCGTGCTCCCCCAATTCCCCGAACTGCGGGAAAGCCACAATTCCACGACCGAAGTCCAAAGCCTGTTTCGCGAGATCTCCTCTTCCCGCAGGCCAGCCTTAAAGGCAGGACTCACCCGCAAGCTCCTCGGCAGCGTCCCACCGCGTGAGGCGAAATACCTGATTAAGATCATGACTGGCGATTTGCGCATTGGCCTGAAGGAGAGCTTGGTGGAAGAGGCCATCGCCCTGGCGTTTCGAGTCGAACATCCAGAGACGACCCTAGAGACGGTACAGCGCGCCAACATGCTGCTCGGCGACATCGGAGAGACACTCAAATTGGCTGCGGAAGGGCAGCTCCAAGCGGCCAAGATGCGTCTGTTCCATCCGATTGGGTTCATGCTGGCAAGTCCGGCACAATCAGCTGAAGATGCGCTCAGCTACTTTGAGAATGCGTGGGTAGAAGATAAATATGACGGCATTCGCGCTCAGGCACATTGCTCGGGCGATGAGGTTCGATTCTTCTCGCGGACTCGCGACGAGATCACCGAATCGTTTCCTGAGTTACCGGACGCGCTCGCGGGTCTGCCGCACGACGCGATTCTGGATGGAGAGATTCTGGCATGGAGTTACACCGATGACGACGGCGAGCGTGCGATTGAGTCGGTCGCGGCACTTCCTCCGCCATCGGAGAACCTGGCTCCAGAGGCCGATCTAAGGTCCTCTCTCGGCGCTTCGAATCATCGAGGGCGTGCGCTTCCTTTTAGCGCGCTGCAGAAGCGGCTGGGGCGGAAGACCGTTAGCGACGCCTTAGTCCGCGAGGTCCCGGTTGCCTATCTGGTGTTCGATGTTCTCTACACGAATGGAGAACTCGTCATCGATCGGCCGCTGCGGGAAAGAGCAAGGATTTTGGATGAGTTGCTGGCGAAAAGAGCAACCGCGCAGGCGAGAAGCGGCCCGCGCGCAGGGCAGGTTGGGAACCGCAGACGAAAAACGGGAACCGAAGGGCAAGGCCTGCTTGATTTCAGCCCTTTGCCCGCGACCGACGGCTTTCCTCGCCCCCTGGTCCTCCTATCGGCAAACCAGGAAACCGCCTTGGTTATCCGCGCACCTGCTTTTCAGGCTTCCTCGCCCCAGCAGTTGAATGCGCTTTTCGACGCGGCCCAGGACCGTGGAAACGAAGGCCTGATGATCAAAGAACCCCGGTCACCGTACTCGCCGGGACGTCGCGGCAAGTCGTGGCTGAAACTGAAAAAGGAGCTGGCGACCCTCGATGTGGTTGTCACCGCAGTGGAGTTCGGACACGGACGCAGAATTCGTGTCCTCAGCGACTACACCTTTGCAGTCTGGGCTGGGGATGAGCTGTTGAATATAGGAAAGGCGTATTCGGGGTTGACCGACACTGAGATCAGCGAGATGACGAAGTGGTTTCTTGAGCACACGATCGAGGACCATGGCTTTCGCCGCGCGGTAGAGCCGAAGATGGTCATTGAGGTTGCATTCAACAACGTGATGCGATCGGATCGGCACAATAGCGGGTATGCGCTGCGGTTTCCACGCATCGTTAGGCTGCGACCCGACAAATTGCCGGAGGAGGCAGATACGTTGCAAAGGGTCAATGAGATCTATGAGCGGCAGGGAAAGTAGATTCCTGAAGGCGGGGAAGTCTTTCCTACGGCGCGCTCGTTCGTGAGAGACTAGCAAAATTGATCGAAAAAAGAAGGGTTTTCATGGCTGGGACGTATTCCTATCTCGATGTGGCAAAGATGATCGACCACTCGCTTCTGAATCCCGCGCTGACGGTTGATGAACTGGAAGCTGGTTGCCAATTGGCGCGCGAATACGACGTCGCCAGCGTTTGCATCATGCCCTATTACGCGGCGCGGTGCGCAAAGCTGCTCCAGGGATCCGGGGTGCAACCGAGCACCACGATCGGATTCCCCCACGGTGGGCATTGCGGGGAAATCAAGATAGTCGAAGCAGAGCGTGCGCTGAAGGACGGTGCGGCTGAACTCGACGCCGTCATTAACGTTAGTAAGGCGCGGAGCAAGGATTGGGCATACGTCGCCGACGAAATCAGAGCCCTCACGGAACTTACTCATGCCCATGGCCAGAAGATCAAGATCATCTTCGAGAATGCCTATCTTGACCAGGCCGAGAAGATTCGTCTGTGCCAGATCTGCGGCGAGATCGGCGTGGATTGGGTGAAGACCTCGACTGGTTATGCCCCCAGCGGAGCCACCATGGAGGACCTAGAACTGATGCGAAAGCATTCCCCGCCGCACGTGCAGGTGAAGGCCGCGGGCGGCGTGCGAGACCTGGACTCATTGCTGGCGGTGCGCGCAATCGGGGTTACCCGCGTGGGAGCATCACGGACAGCGCAGATACTGGATGAATGTAAAAAGAGGTTGCGGCAAGGATCGGATGTCTTAGCTAGTTCCGGTGTAGAGGTACCCCAGGGAAGGGCAGGGGAGTAACTACCCTTGGCGTTCGGTGTGCCGCCAGGTTTCATCGCGCGGGCTTCAATGGATATTGTGGTACACCGACGGCCTTCCAAAAAACTTGTCCGCCCATTCGATGAAGTATTTCATGTTCGGCGCATCGGTGTGGCCACCGTCGTGTTGACGCCATCCGAGCTGGCCGTCGAGAACGTTTGTATTCACCGGCGGCATGTTGTCTGGTGTATAACCGTCCATCGGAGCGAGACCCTTCGCTCCCAAAAGAGGCCATACTGGATTGGCCAAAACCGTAGCCATGAAGCTGCCTTTATGGTCGAGCCATTTGGCGTCCCCTTTTTCCGGAACCCCATAACTGATGAATGTGAGCCGCGGGGCGGTTAGGGCGATCAATTCGTTCGAATCGACGGGAATGTCGGACGGTTTCTTGCTTTCGAAATTAGCCTCTGAGGCGCCGTAAGTCATAAAGTTGCCGGCCATCCAGTAATAGCTGAAACCCGCGAGACTCTCGACGGCTTCTCCGAATTTGCGGCGCAGGAGCGTAGCCCCACCCTTTCCCGAAGAGCCGACGAGCACGGCAGCAAAGCGCGGATCATAGGCCATGGTGATCAGGGCGGCCTTCCCGTAGCGCGAGACCCCGTCGATGCCAACCTGCTTGGCATTCACGGCCGAGTCACTCTCGAGGTAGTCGAGAGCCCGGCTTGCTCCCCAAGCCCAGGCGCGCAGGGCTCCCCAATCCTCGGGTTTCCGCGGTTGGCCACGGTTTGTCAACCCAATGATTCCGCGCGTAAGCCCGCCCCCATTGTCCGCCTGCACGGTTGTGGGATCGAGCAACGCGAAGCCCCAGCCGTCCGCAACCAGTTCCCAGGTGTTTGGAGGATCGCCATCTTCATTCCGCGGGGGGAACTGGAACGGTGTTCGCGACGACAACTGAAAGGCGGGATGCTGGTCGAAGACGTCTTTGAGAGAGGGATCCTTTTCGATGAGAAGCTTCTTAAGGGCGCTGTTGAGGCGCGAGAACTCTTCCTCCGAAGGCTGATTGGGAGAAGGGAATGCCGCCGGACCGAACAGGATGAGGAGCGGAACCGGACCTTTTGCATTGGCGGGCGTGACCACGATCATCCGAATGTTCACGGCGATATCGGGGCAGCTCGAATTGTCGACATGCCCGATGACTTCCTTCGCGATCACGGGTGAGAAACCGATGAACTCGTGGTCGACCGAGCCAACACTCCAGGCAACTTCGGGGACGTTCTTCGGCACCCGCCCATAGACGCAACAATCAAAGCCTTCGAGAATTTCTGCCCGGCGTTTCTTCCACATTTCCGGGGTAGTCACTTTCTGGCCGCTGTTCATGGTGAGCGCGTCGGGGATGTTGGGGAAGGGATTGGCTTGCGCCTCGTCGTAGTTGGCATGGTTGGGGGCATGCTCGTCGGCGTTCGGCCCGGGGCGCATAACTTGGATTCCGAGCTGCTGCATCATGTTTTTTTGATCTTCTTCGGTGGTCAGGGTTAAAGGCTTACAAGCAGGTCCCTTGGGCGCACTTTTTTGGGCAAAAGCCAATGGGATACCGACGGCAACCAAGAACAAGACCGGTACGAGGACAGTGCGCTTCCTATTCGGCATTTGTCTCTCCAGAGAACATGGGCGCTGAACATGCTATCCGGATTAACTTTGAGACGCAAATTAAATACCTCATTAGAGTAGGAGCTCTTCATTCACGGGATGCCGATGTGCCCTCGGGACAGTTTTTGAGAAAGTGTGGGATGGGGACGAGTCGCTGTCGTTCAAGCGCCTGCGGCGGATTCGCGATCCTCAGCGGCCAGGTCGTCGAGCAGTGTGGCGGCTTTGCTGACGTTATCGACGCCGAAGACAAGCATTGCAAGCGTAGAGCCAGTTTCGGCTCCGGAGTAGCTGTAGTCGATGTTGATCTGACCCGCGCCCAGACGTGCAGCGGCACGCCCCAATGCTCCAGGTCGATCTGCAACCCGCGCGACCGCCACATCGGTCTCCTCAAAGATCATGCCTTCCTTGGCGAGCACGGCCTGTGCGGTTCTTGCGTCGTCAGCCACGAATCGGACCAAGCTTTCCCGCTCTTCCACGTAGGATTGGAATGCGAAGATATTGACTCCTCGCTCGGCCAGGGCGAGGAAGCACTTCCCGAGTGCTCCCGGTCGATCGGCGACCGTCACCGTAAATTCCTTGCCTTTTGCCATACAGGTAAGCCCCCAGCTGCATCCGACACCATCCTAGCGCTCTCAGGCCGCAGCTGCACCTCAAATCGCTGGTCGCCAGAAATGATCAAAAGCAGGCGAACCGTCCGCGCACCAGGCAAGCCAGAGAAAACTCCGAGACCGTCAAGGACATCCGCTACAATACCCACGATTCACCATACCCATGCCAGAATCGACCAGCTTGGAAGGGTTTGAGGAACTTGTGCAATGGGCGTATAACACCCTGCCCCAAAAAGTTCGTGAGTTACCAGATTTTCCCGGAATTCAGGTCGCAGACGAGCCGCCTGAGGAGGTACTGGCGGATACAGCGCAACGTAAGAAATGGCCCAAGGGAACCGAGATGCTCGGGTTGTACAGCGGTGTCCGTCGAACTCAGCGAGAGCATTTTCAGACGAGGATGGCTCCTGACTTAATCTTCGTTTTTCGCGGCCCCATTTTGCGATGTTCTAAGGGCGATTTGCGGGCAGAAGTGAAGCAAGTGGTGTGGCATGAAGTAGCGCACTGGCTCGGTCACAGCGAGGAAGAGATGAGGGAATTAGGGTTGTGATCGCAGTCAGTTTTTTGAGCTATTTCCCAGAAGAGTGTAATCGCCTGAATTGTCAGGTGAGATGGAAGACGACCTAATTTCCCCTGGTTCCCGATCGCTTGCAGTTCAGTTGAGTATGCCCATTTTGTCCCATGGCGTTTTTCCACCACATCACCGTTTTTGCCGTCAGCGAAGATGAAAAGGCAGATTTTCTCGAAGCTGGCGTCAAGTTCAAGGAGATCACGCGGGGACCTCGAGGGGAATGTGTCATTTTTGAAATCCAAGAAGGAGACCCATGTTGGGAGAAGGTGATTGCAGTGATAGAGGCGCTCCCGGAGCGCGATGGCATGTCCAGGAAGTACCGTGTACAAAATCTTTCCATGACTGCGCCCATGGAGGAGTTAATGCAGGAGTTGAAAGAGCGTACTGCCGCTCTGAAGAGGTCACAGCCCAGCCCGCAATGGCTGGATGGATATTCGGGCCAGAGTAGCGATGAACTGCTCTCGCTCGAAGGCAAGTACCGAACGGACTCGCTTGTTCTTGCGTTTGAACAGGCCATCAAGGAGAAAGCAGAGCAGAAAGGCTTGCGGACGCTCGCCGATGAAGAACGCATAGTGCTTGCCGTAGAAGCCCTGGAACGCGAGGTAAACAATGGCGGCTACGATCAGTTTTTTCGCAACCCCTCTCGACAGTTTGCTCCAACGGTAGTGGGCGCCCTCCAAAGGATCGGCTGCAACAGAACCGCTAGCATCACTCAGCGGGCCATAAAAGCACTTGGCTTAGAAGACCTAACGTTGGACGCGATCGAGACAGTTGCGAAACTCAATCGGTGCGACGATGCGTACTACAAAGACGCGGAACCAATTGCGGACCGTCTTTTTGCGTTTATCAAAGCGAACCAGGTAGCCATCGAGTTCTAACGGTTGAAAATATCGGATGGCTTTTGAGGGCCGAAACAGGCCATGTGACGTCGCCTGTTCACGATACTCGGCCAGTGCAAGGAGATGGGGAGACTCTTCGTTGGGGAATCTCCAGCAACTTCGTGGCTCTATTCGTAGCGCAACGCAATCATTGGATCAATGCGCAGCGCGCGGCGTGCGGAAACTAGAGACGCAGCTAGTGCCACGCCGATGAGAACAGCCGCAGCTGCGAGAAAGGTCATTGGATCCGCGGGCGAAATGCCGAAGACCAGTTGCGCGGTAGCTTTTCGGAAAAGCCAGGCGCCCAAAATTCCCACGACTGCTCCTGCCGTCGCCATTCCGATTCCCTGCCGAACAACTAGCCATAAGACATTGGTGCGCTGTGCCCCCAGGGCAATGCGTAGCCCAATCTCGCTTGTCCGCTGCGCAACAACGTACGAGACGACTCCATGGACACCAATTCCCGCCAGCAGCAACCCCAGAGCAGCAAAGAGCGCGAGTAACCCAGCGGTATAGCGGCGGTCTGCAGTCTGTTGCTCGATGAGTTGGTCCATAGTCGCGACTTCTGCAAACGGGAGGTTGGCATCGAGCGAATGCAGCTGTTCGCGAATTGGCGTTGCGAGCTGTGAGGGATTAGCCGCGCTACGAACAAGCAAGGTTTTGAAACCGACGTTCAGATCGGGCGTTTGTCGGAAGAGCGTGGTGAAATGCGGCATAGGCGGCAGCGCCGGACCCCGGTTCATCGTGTTTCCTATTACTCCAACAATCGTGAAGACCTCGTCTGCATTGTTTGCGGATGCTAACTGCTGCGCCGGGCTGACGCGAATGCGCTTGCCAAGAGGCTCTTCGGCCGGGAAATACTTCCTCACGAACTCTTGATTCACCAGGGCCACACTGGGGCTGGCCTCGGTATCGGAATCGGAGAAGTTGCGGCCCTGAATCACCGGAATGCCCAGCGTGTGCAGATAGTGAGAGTCGGTCACGTTGCGCGCAGCCACGGGCGTATCCTCGAGCCGCGAGTCAGGGCGGCCCTCAATGGTGAAGCTCTGTTTCCACTGATCATCAGGCGGGCTGGCAGCACTCATGGTCGCATCTAGCACTCCCGGCAGTTGCCGCACCCGCAAGACGTATTCATCACAGAAGCGCGTAATGCTGTTGGTACTGGGATACCGAACGGGTGGGAGAAACAGGTGTGTTCGCAATAGATGATCCGGCCGGAAGCCGGTGGGTTGGTCCTGCAGGCGAAGCAAGCTTTGGAGCAGCAACCCGGTGCCAATAAGAAGCATAACCGCTAAAGCAATCTCGCTCGATACAAAGATCCGCCCTATATACTTTCGGCTTCGGCTTGGGGTATTGATTCTGCCGCCTTCTTTAAGGGCTTCCGCAGGGCTAATTTTTAAATCTACAAGGGCAGGGGCTGTCCCGAAAATGATGCTGCTGAATAAAGATACCGAAAAGGCAAATGCAAGGACCCGGAAATCGACAGATACCGAGTCGAGCTGCGGCAGTTGCGCGGGATGAACGCGGCTGACAGTCGCACAGGCCCACCACGCAACAAAGCAGCCGATGATTCCACCCCACAAACCCAAAGTCGCATTTTCCACTACGAATTGCCGAACCAGGCTCCAGGTTTCCGCTCCCGCGGCCTTTCGCAAAGCAATCTCGCGTGTGCGCGCGGAATTTCTCACCAAAAGCAGGTTGGCGACGTTGGAACAAGCAATCAGAAGGACGAGAACAACCGCTCCCATGAGCAGACGGAGCACGGGACGCAGATTTCTAACCTGATCTTCCTGCAAGGGCTGCAACTGCACACCAACACCGCGGTTGGTCGGATATTCTGCCGCCAAACCGTTTGCGATCCTTTGAAGATCAGCATTTGCCTGCTGAATCGTCACGCCGGGCTTCAGCCGTCCAATAGCACCCCAGCCACGGTCCCCGCGTGAACTCTCCGTCCATACACTGCTGTTGTTACGCACGTAGGGCACAAACGGTGTCCAAATCTCGGTTTTGCCTTTCGGGGTTCCGACCCAGAAATCGGGTATTTCACGGGGCATGACGGCAATGACTGTGTAAGGCTCGTCGTTGATTCGAATGATTTTGCCAAGTATGGCGCGGTCCCCATGAAAATGCGTCTGCCAGAAGTTGTAACTGATGATAGCTACGAAGTTATTTCCCCACTGGTTCTCTTCATCTTTAAAGATCCGGCCCATCAGAGGACTTACACCGAGGATTTCAAAGTATTCGCCGGGGACCAGTCCTACACGCATCTGCTCAGGCTGAGTTGATCCGCTGCGGAAGCTGACGTTTTTTCTCCACACGTCATAGACCGCCATCTTTTCGAATGTATGGTTCTGGGCAGCAAAGTCTCGCAGGTCCATTGGCGAAGGGCCAAGAACATTACCGCGCTCATTGGAAAAAATTCTGACAAGACGCTCTGGCTCAGCGAACGGAATGGGTCTGAGTAAGACCGCGTTGATCACGCCAAACATGGATGTGCTTGCGCCAATACCGAGCGCCAGGGTCAAAACCGCAAGGGCAGCGAAAGCTGGTGCCTTCCGAATTCTTCTCAGGGTGTAATGGATGTCCTTGAGAGTTCCACTCATTTCCGTATTCACGTAGCGCAGGTAGCGCAGCGAAGGTTGCCCTATGCACCAGCATCCATCCGTGGGCTTGCCAGCATCAGGGATTGCAGCCACGCATTGCTAGGCTCTTCCAGCTTGAGATGAAATGAATAGCCGCAATTCCGCGGCCACTGCGAGGGTGCTCATTCTATTGCCGTTTGCGGTCCGGTCGCTGTTTTCTGGTGTTCGCGAATGGACAGGGCAGTCCACAGATGAACAATTCAACCGACCACCAAGCGGTTCATCACCCCCTAACTACGTCCATGGCACACCCCATATTGCTCATTCAGGCGAGCTTTCGGCACTCCTTGCCGTACTCATACACATATCCAGCATGGATTGGTACTTCGGATCGCCTTGTTCTGCCCGAATGCGGTAAGCTGCAGCTTTCTTTGCAAGCCGACGTAAGATCCCTATAACGCTTCTATGAGAAGGTCATAAAAGTCAAGGCCGACGTGGCGGCCCTCCATATTTGTTTTTCTTCAACATCGACGAGGCTGCGTCCGATGGCGTGGAGAGCTGTCAAGGGCGCCGGTTTTGG
>Ga0068856_100000063_pt1 | contig 99730 bp, 79 predicted proteins | sample KBSCornC62_FD_66595 | JGI IMG/M metagenome (GOLD analysis project Ga0068856, IMG submission 66595) | Corn rhizosphere microbial communities from Kellogg Biological Station, Michigan, USA - KBS Corn C6-2 | ecosystem: Host-associated > Plants > Roots > Rhizosphere > Soil ...
GCCCGTGGATGATCAGCGCCGGTAATGATATTGTTTGCCTTACGGCCACCAACGTTACCCGCACCAAATCGCCCGAGTTTTACGCAAAGATCATCAGCCCCGCTGAAAAAGCGCTTTTCAACACCCTCGATCATGTTGTTTTGCCGTTTGACCGCTTTGTCTGGCTGTTATGGTCGGTAAAAGAGTCGGCCTATAAATACTTTCACCGGCTTGATCCGGGCATCGTGTTTACACCGGTAAAATTTGAAGTTCGATCGATAGAAATCCCGGCAGGTTACGTATGCGCCGAATCGGGCGCAGATAAAATCTTAGGCGAAGGATTTGAAGAACATAACACTTTTAACGGACGCGTCATTTTTGGCGATAAAAAGCTATTTTACCGGACGATGATCTTTAGCGACTTTATTGCCTCGTTTGTTAATATTGACGACGATTTTATGCAGGTGTTTTGGGGAATAAAACGAATTGATGATAGTTCTTATCGATTGCAATCCGAAGCGATCAGAAAATTTGTGCTCAGCGAGTTGGGCAATGTACCGGGCCTTGACAACCTGGCTATTGAAAAAAATGAAGACGAAATACCCGTATTATTAAGTAAGGGGAAGCGCCTGGAAGTGCCGGTGTCATTGTCGCATCACGAGCGTTGGGTGGCGTTCTCGGTTCAAATACAAGGCATGGCCCTGCGTTGAGATATACCGCCCGATGAGGCTATTTTTAAATTTGCTTTTAAAGTTATCCGATGACCTGGATGACCGTGATATTTTTCGAACATTTTTTTACATTTACGTAAAACCAGGCAACCAATTTTCAATACTAATAAATTCATGAAGGCAAATAGCAGAATTCACCATAACAACTATCCATTTTTAAGCGGTGGAGGAGAGATGGGTGAATTGCTGCGTTCGCTGGATTGGCCGGCCACGCCGCTTGGCCCGCCGGCGAATTGGCCTTCGGCCCTGAAACAAACGGTGAGCATGATGCTCACGACCAAGTTCCCTGTACTTATTTGTTGGGGCAAGGATTATATCCAGTTATATAACGACGCTTTCAGGCCCATCAACGGCGTAACCAAGCATCCAAAGGCAGCAGGCGGCAGCGCCAGGGATACTTACGCCGAGATTTGGGACACCATAGGCCCAATGTTTGAAGGGGTGATGAACGGGCAAGCTGTTGGTTTCCCGGATTTTATGGTCCCCCTTGAGCGGAACGGGCAGCCGGAAGACTGTTACTTCGACTTTTCCTACAGTCCTATCCGCGACGAAGACGGGCACATCGGCGGCGTGCTGGTGATCTGTATGGAAACCACGGAGAAAGTGCGCGCCATCAAGGAAATGGCCGCAATTAACGAGGAAATTGCCGCTGGCAATGAGGAATTGGCCTCCGCAAATGAGGAACTGGCTTCAACAAACGAAGAACTGGCTTCAACAAACGAAGAACTGGCCGCAACGAATGAAGAGTTGCTTGCTACTCAACAAAATTTATTCGCCGTAAATACCGAGTTGGCAGAGAGCGAGTCGAGATTGAGAATGGCGATCGAAACCGCCACACTAGGTACCTGGGATTATAATCCCATCACGGGAGCACTTTTCTGGTCGGACGAATGCAGAGATATTTACGGCCTGGCGCCCGACCAGAATATCAGCTTCATGGATTTTGCCGATCACATCTACGCTGCCGACCGTGTGCGTGTTCTTGACGACATAAAAGCAGCCATGTATCCCGCCGGGGACGGCCATTATAAAATCACTTACCGTATTGTTCGTTTTGATAACGGCGAAACACGGTGGATCAAGGCCCAGGGCTCGGTTTCTTTTGACGTAAACGGCCAGGCAAAACGCTTTATCGGGACGGTGCTTGATATCACCGAAAGTAAATTATCACAGGAAAAAATCGCCAGGAGCGAAAAATTCTTCAGGTCCATCGCCGTTAACATCCCTAATTCCGTAGTTATTGTTATCGATACAGAACACCGGTATTTGCTGGTTGAGGGTGACCTGATGGACAAAATGGGGTACAACCGAAGCGATTATGAGGGTAAACATCCGACCGAAATAGGACAAACCGAACGCTATAATGCAGCCAAACACTTGTACGACCGGATGATGGCAGGCGAAAAGTTTTCGGTTGAACGAAAAGGTGCTACCGGTGAAGACTATATTGTGCATATGATCCCGTTAAAAAACGACCTCGGCGAGGTTGAAGCCGGGCTGATCATCGCACTCGACATTACTGAAATTAAACTAGCCGAAGAAAAAAGCGCCAAACTGGGGGCCATTGTCGAGTCGTCAGATGATGCTATCATCAGCAAAACATTGGAGAGCGTCATCACCAGCTGGAACGATGCAGCGCAACGAATGTTTGGTTATACCGGCGGCGAGATCATTGGCGAAACCATATACAAGCTTATACCGCCCGACCGGCAGGACGAGGAACCGAGAATACTGGACCGCCTGAAAAGAGGCGAACGTGTTGAACATTTTGAAACGAAACGATTGACAAAATCGGGGCGCCTGCTGGATGTCTCATTAACCATTTCCCCTGTTAAGGACAAACAAGGCAATATTATCGGTTTGTCAAAAATAGCGCGGGATATTACCGAAAAGAAGCAGGAAGAACAGCGCAAAAACGATTTTATCGGTATGGTTAGCCACGAGCTTAAAACGCCGCTCACTTCGCTTAACGGCATTATCCAGGTAGCTAACGCCAAGTTGAAGAATAGTGAAGACGCCTTTTTAGCCAGCGCTATGCATAAAGCAAACATACAGGTAAAAAGGATGACCTCAATGATCAACGGGTTTTTGAACGTTTCGCGCCTGGAGGGGGGCAGGATGCCACTCGAAAAAGAGACATTTGACCTGGCGGAATTATTAAAAGAAATAGTGGACGAAACCCAACTGGTAGTAAATACCCACCGGATCAGCCTTAACGGCTCGGGGCGGGCATTGTTAAACGCTGACCGGGAAAGAGTCGGCTCCGTTATTACCAACCTTGTGAACAACGCCGTTAAATATTCTCCTAAGGGAAAAACAATTGAAATTGATTACCGGGTGAATGAAAAAACGGTAACCGTTAGCGTAAAAGATGAAGGCATGGGCATCAAACCAGCCGACCTGCAAAGAATATTTGATCGTTATTATCGTGTTGAAACAACTGATACCCGGAACATTTCGGGCTTTGGAATTGGATTGTATTTAAGTGCAGAGATCATCGAACGACACAACGGTAAGATATGGGCAGAAAGCGAAATTGGCAAAGGGTCGGTGTTTTATTTTGAATTACCGATAGAATGAGTTACTCCATCAGGCTTGCGATTATGCCCTCAAATTAACGTTGATATAATTGTTGTTCAATTTTTTTGATCAGATCATCCATATCAAAGGGCTTTGCCAGGAAATCGTCAGCGCCGGCCTCAATGGCAGATCGTTCGATGTCCTTGCTGGCTGAGATCAATACAACCGGAATATTGCTGGTTTGCGGGTTTCGCTTTAAATATTTACAAATATCCCTGCCGTCACTGCCCGACATCCATATATCAAGCAACAACAGATCCGGAAGCTGATCAGTCATTGTGAGCAGGTCGGTGCCATTGGATATACTTTGCACAGCATAGCCTTCAAATTCAAGCATTATGCCTATTGCATCAAGTATAGCCGGGTCATCGTCGGCAACCATTATCTTTCTCTGTTTTTCCATCACGTCTGTATATCGAATGAAATTTTCCATTGCCAAGGTTTTCAATTTCTTTTTAATGGAAGGGCAAAACAAAATGTTGAGCCACTCCCCTGCCTGCTGTTTACCCATATCCGCCCACGTTCGCGTTTAATGATCTCTGACGATATGTAAAGGCCAAGGCCAAGCCCGGGAAACGTATGCTGCATTTCGCCGCTTACACGGTAAAACTGTTCAAATACCCTATCGAGATTAGCTTCATCTATCCCTATCCCAAAATCCTCCACGCATAACCTTACTTCATCCTGTACGGCCGTAATGCTGACAACAATTTTATCGGCATTGGGCGAATACTTTACCGCATTGGTTACCAGGTTGGTGATCACCTGTCCTATACGCTCCTTATCGCCGAAAACCAAGCCGGTTGGTTTAAAATCTTTTACAATGATATGTTTTGTTGTGGTACGCTGCAGGTCGTCCAGCAATTCGGCTACGAACGGATTAAAATCAAACTCCCGGTCGTTAAACTGTAGTTTGCCCGCATTAATTTTCGTCACATCCAGCAAGTCACCAATAAGGCTGGTAAGGCGGTCGAGCTGCACACCCATCTTGCTGATCATGGAAGCTTCCGTGGCTTCACCCTTTTTTTGCAGCATTCGTTCCAATACCTGGGTATAGGCCTTGATACTCGTCACCGGGGTTTTCAGCTCATGACTTGCTATGCCAATAAAGTCATCTTTTTGGCGCTGAAGGTTTTTTTGCTCGGTAATGTCAACACAAGCGCCAATATAGCCGGTAAAAGAGCCATCGGCCTTATATTGCGGCGTGCCGTTTGCAGCACACCAATGCGTGGTGCCGTCGACATGGTCGATCCGAAATTCGGCTTCAAAGAACGTCCTGTTTGAAATGGCGTTGGTAAATTTACCCGCAATATTGCCACGATCCTCAGTCACAATGGAATTTAGCCAGCCATCTCCGAGGTGGTCTTCCAACGGACGGTTGGTCCAGTCTATCCAGGTTTGATTTATATAAGTAAAGGCGCCTGTATTATCCGACATCCAAAGGCAGGCGGGAGCTGCAGAGGTTATGCTCCGCAGCAATTGCTCGTTTTCGGCAAGCGCTTCCTTGGCAGTTTTTTGCTCGGTAATATCCAGCAATGTACCTAAAATGCGAACGGCGACCTCTTCAGTGTTATAGAATACTTTACCTTCAACCTTGATCCAATGGATACTTTTATCAGGCCAAATAACGCGCGCTTCGTAAAATAGCCGTCCCGACGCATGGGCTTCGGCATGGGCTTTTTGCCGCCCAGCCACGTCGTCCGGATGAATAACGTTTACATACTGTTCCCGGGCAACAGGCCCATCAAAACCAAAGATATTGGCAAACTGCCTTGAGGTAATCATTTCACCGGTTGCAAGGTCAAGGTCGAATGTGCCGAGATTCACTGCATCCACGGCCAGCCTGGCCCGTTCTTCCGCCTCCGCCAGCAGTTGTTTTGCATAAACCTGGTTGGAGACCTCCCTTGCAATAACGATGACGCCGCTGATGGTACCATCATCCTCCTTAAACGGCTCATAAACAAAGTCAAGATAAACGGTTTCTACCTGACCATTACGAAATAGCGGCACAGCCAGCGCTTCCGCCCTGAACGGCGTTCCGCTTAAACGCACACCATCCAGCAACTCCTCAAACCCAAGGCCTTTTACATGCGGAAGTGAATCAAAGACGGGTTTTCCGAGCATGTCGTCCACGGATTGTGCATACAATTCGCACAATGGAGGGTTAATCAAATCGACGATATATTCAGGCCCTTTAAAAATTGCGATGCCGACCGGCGCCTGCATGAATGTAGAGTAAAGCTGCTTACGCTGATTTTTTAAAGCTTCCACCCCCGCACGTTCTTTTTCCGCGAGCTTATTAAGTTCGGTTACGTTTGTTGGCGAATGAATAAAATAGGCCACATTGCCCTGCCCGTCAAGTACCGGGACATTGGTTGTTGTCCACCACCTTTCCTCAAACTCGTCCGTTCCGCGCACGGGTATATCGTACCTGTAATTGTACATCGTATGCGGTTTTTTTGTTTGTATGGCCTGTTCAAACGAAAAAATTGTTCTTTCGATATTTTTCGACACCTCATCCGTCGGATTTGCGGGAAACGCCGCGAACACAGACTTGCCGACCAGCGCCTCGCGGCTACTATTGGTCGCGTTTAAGTACGCCTCGTTTACATCCAATATGGTATAGCTGGGCGCATCGGTATCCATCACCAGCAAAGTTGCAGGGCTGCTATTAAAAATATCCTTATAGAATGTGCCGGTTATATTTTCAACCATCTGTGTAATCGGATAAGTGTGTTTTGGTAAACAGGAAATAAACAGCTATTTGTGCAGTATGTTTTAAACAAGCCTAAATATAATGGCGCCCGTATGTACAGCTATAAAATATTCCCCGGGATAAGGTTGATCCTTTATTTTTCTGGAAACACCCTTATGGTTTTAATATACCGTTGCAGGTAATACGGGTTCAGTGTCGTTTCCGTTATGCCACAGGCCTGGTCGGATGTTGATTGGATAAAGGTTATATTGCCGGCATTGTTTGAGCTAATGATCCCGATATGCCCCACAATTTTAGGCATCGGATCAGTGCCGGTGAACAGGATCAGGTCACCCGGCTTTGCCTGGGTGATATCGATCTCGTGGTTAACATAAGTAAAGTCGACCGAGGGGCGCGGCACCCGGATGCCAAAATGGTTAAAAACATAGGTAACAAAGCCCGAGCAATCAAAACCCAGGTCGGGATTGGCGGAGCCATATTCGTAGGGGGCGCCTTCCAGCGAGTGCGCAAAGGTTACCAACTCGGCAGGCGTAGTTTTCCCGGTTTCGATAGTAATGTACTGGTTTTTATTACCCGGCTTCAGCGGCGGCAAAATATGCGCATTACCTTCAGGCGCAGTCGTTTTTGATTTGCTGCATGAAAAAACGACCATGATGGCGATCAATATTGCACTGATCTTTTTCATGATTTACAGGGTACAAAAACCAGTCCATTCACAACATAACTTTGTAACTTTTTATGGGTATGGTGCTAAACAGACAGGTCGCAGCCCAGGCCGGATATAAAAAGCGGTCGTCGACCGCCGTAGCCCGCGCCGTATTTATTCAATTGCTAACACTAAGAAATAAAACCCCGCCTTCGCTAAAGCTCCGGCGGGCAAAGGCAGTGAGGAGGGATTAATTTCATTGATCCCTTGAGGGGGGGCTAAAATCAATTTATTGCCTGTTCGTGAAATCAATAGAGATGTTTGGCAGCGAATGCTCTACCGGATCCTGATTTAAGATAATTTTCAAATTCATACCCTTTATACCTATTTGGAAATGAGCAGCACCAAACCAACTTTAGTGGTCGATGTGCTTTGGTCGCCGGCACATTACCATTGCCATGGCGCTATACCTTTCTTTAAGGTTCACGGTACAGCCAACGTAATATTTTCCATTGTTTAATCCGAGAATATAAACATAGTACCACATCTGGTTAACTATTTTAAAGACATTTCAAAAAGGCGCTCTTCCTTTAAACGGAGGCTTGTCGCACCCCAACCAAAACGGAGATAAAAAAAGCACCATGGAAAAAGGGGTGAATTTTACAGATCGAAAAAGCGGTCATCGACGCCGTAGCCCGCGCCGTATTTATTCAATTGTTAAATACGAAGGAATGAAACCCGCCTTCGCTAAAGCTCCGGCGGGCGAAGGCGGTGAGGGAGGGATTCGAACCCTCGGTACAGTTTCCCGTACGTCAGTTTAGCAAACTGATCCTTTCGGCCTCTCAGGCACCTCACCAATCAGGTTTTTTCAACCTGCAAAAAAAAAGCCCCTTTTTTCGGGACTGCAAATATAGCAATTCGGTTAAGCGGTCAAAAAAAAAATTGAGTTAGTTGTTAACACGCTTCGCACCATGAAAAGCTTCGGATTTCATGATGGGTACCGTCCCGCCAAATTATCCGGCCTAAAAGCGCAACCTGGTGACAGGCCTGCTGCTTAATCAGGGCAGGCCCGTCACCAACAAATTGCACAGTTTTAAATGGCTATCGCCAATCGGCCCAATTGCTTTGTGCCGCCCAGTTTACGCTGCCCATGGCGCCCCGGTAAGTAACCTGGCTGAAAAAAGAATTAGTGAAATCGGGCCCGGTAAAATCAGCACCTGACAAAGCCGGTGATCCGCTTGCAAGCGTAAGATCGGGAGCGCCTGCCGCATACATCATCGTAAATTTAAAATCAGTTGATGATACCAGGACGGAATCTTTATTGACGGCGTTTGTTTCAAAAGCGGTTAATTCCGGGTCGGCAAATACGCCCTTTACATCCTGATCCCAGCAAAAAGCGCGGGCGAGCGTATCCGTTTGTACCAGGTTGCTCCTGAACTCGGCATCGTCATCGGCCAGGATGACCGGCCGCGTGCGCGGGCAAACCATAAATGCGCCTTCCGGGTAATCGGAAACTAAGGAGTTCCGGATAGCCAGGCGGGTTCCTTTACGCATATACACGCCCTGGTTCAAATTGGTTTTAACAGCCGGCGTCTCCTGTGGTCCGATGATCGTCATGTTCGAAACCACCGGGCGCGTTAAAGGGGTATTGGTAGAGGGGATGGAATCGTTATAGCTCTCAAACCCATTGGCGCGCAGCGCTTGTGACGAGGCATGCGTGCGATATCCTACCAGGAACTGAAGGTTCCCCTCGTAACCCAGGTCGAAGTCGAAATCATCGTCCCCGCAGTTGTAGCTGATCAGGTGGCTGGCATTTACCGTTCCGCCCACAAATTGAAAACTATCGTCGTTGGAATATTTAACCATCACGTTATTGATGGTGGTACCCGAGCCCACGCCGGCCATAACCAGGCCGCTTGCTTTATCAACGGCCCATTCATCCTCCGCAGGTGGATTAATCCCGCCTGTATACTCCAAACGTAGATAGCTGATGGAGCCCGAATTATCATTCGAAACATTTCCGCCATATTGGGTGTCGGTACTTACCGCCAAACCGGCTACATTGCCCGTACCCACGTTGGACGGAGCCCTGCCCAATAAAATAAGCGCGCCCCAGTCACCCGGCGCCTTTGAAGTTGCCGCCGATGTAAAAACCACCGGCTTATCCACCGTCCCATTGACGAATAATTTAGCTCCCTGGGTGATAACCAACACGCTTTTGGCCGATGCAGCCTGGTTTACCTGCGCGTAAACCGTGATACCGGCAGGTATAGTTAACGTAGCGTTGTTTTTAACATATACCTGCCCCTTAAGGAAATAGTTTTTGTTGGCATCAAGCGTAACGCTGGCGGTAATGGCCCCCTGCAGCGTATCTGTTTTGCGGGAATTGTTGTCGCTTCCCGGCACTACTAAATGATCTTTTTTGCATCCGGCAAAAAAGGTAAACGCCATTAAAGCTAATAAGGAAATTTTTCTCATAGTTATAGATATTATTTACCTGAAACCAACTAAATGAAAAAAAGTTTCTTCGCAATTAATTATATTAATTTAAGACAAGATTTCGGCTATGTAATACGTTCTAAAAAGCACAACTGTTAGTGCTGTTTTATCGTAAAAATCCGTTTACTTAGCAAGCAGATTTCAATCCATCCCGGTTGAGGAACAAGGGACACATAATGAGGGGAAAGCCGTCAAATTTGAATCGTATAAAAACAAACCAGGACGCACTGATCAACTGTTCGCAGGACCTGATCTGGTCTGTCGATACCGGGCTTAATCTCATCACCGCCAACGAAGCTTTTAGGGAAAAAATAGAAGCGCTTTTTAAAAGACCTGCTGCAGAAGGAAAACCCGTGTTGTATGAAGAAGTAGGTGAAGAACTGAATAAAAAATGGGCCGGACATTACGCAAGGGCCCTGGCCGGAGAAAGGTTTTCAATTAAAGATGAGCTATTTAATACTGCAACGGGCCGGATGGAGTATATGCTGATCTCATTTAACCCAATGTATGATGCCGCAGGGCTGGTTTTTGCCGCTGCCTGCTATGCCAAAGACGTTACGGAAGATACGGTAAACCTGATGGCGCTGGAAAAGACCCGCAACGAGCTCCAGCGTATTATGGACTCATCGCTCGACATGATCTGCGTGATTGACGAGGACGACCGGATTGTAAAGATCAGCGCGGCAGCGGAAACCATCCTGGGTTATAAGCCCGAAGAGCTTACCGGCAAGTGGCTGTTTGATTTTATACACCCTGAAGATAAAGAACGTACCCAACAAACCGCCGCCAAAATCATGGCCGGGGAAAATCTCACTAATGTCGAGAACCGGTATATACGTAAGGATGGCTCGGTAGTACCGTTGCTGTGGTCGGCGCGCTGGGATCCGGATGATAAAGTTCGCTACGGTATTGCGCGCGACGCCACCGAAAAAAAGAAAAGCGAGGAGGCATTGATCGCTTCAGAACGTATTTACCGCTACCTGTTCGAGAAAAACCCGTTTCCGATAGTGATATGGGATTTTGAAAATTTAGGTGTAATTGATTGCAATGAGGCTGCATGCCGTAAATACGGTTACACCAGGCAGGAGTTTTTAGGTTTAACCGCAAAGGACCTGCGCCCCGCGGAGGATGTGCCGCTGTTTTTGGAGGCGATGAAGATGGAAATATCACCTAACGACGCCCGCAGGAAAACCTGGCTGCATAAAAAGAAAAACGGAGAGCTGATGTATGCCGATGGCACCAGCTACGTGATGGATTACCGCGGAACGCGCGTGTTGCTGGCGCTCATCAACGATATAACCGAAAGCCATTACTACCAGGAGCTGGATAAACTGGAGAAAAACATATTACAGCTTAATGCAGGCGCCAACCGGGGCATTGCAAACCTGGTAACCATTTACCTGCTCGGCATCGAGTCATTGCATCCCGGCATGCGCTGTTCTTTAACGGAGACCAGAGGAAACAGGCTTTTCATCATTGCCGCGCCCAGCTTACCCCAAAGTTTTCTGGCACCTGATGACGATATTGAGATTGGCAACGACAGGTGTCCGTGCGGCGGAACAACCCAATCAAAAGAAAGTGTGATCATACCGGATATATCCAGTGACGAACGCTGGCCAATTGCGCGCCGGATGGCGGAAGAGCTCGGCCTGAAGACCTGCAGGTGCTTCCCAATACTGAACGCCGACGATGAGCTGATGGCCACCTTTGCTGTTTATTTCAATGAAATAAAATTGCCGAACGAGCTCGAAGAAAACACTTTGCAAAGAACCGTTCAGTTCCTGCAGCTTATATTGGAAAGCTATCAGCGGGAAATGGCCCTGAAGATCAGCAATGAAAGATTTGCATTCGCGGCTGAGGCTACTTCCGATGTCATTTGGGATTGGGACCTGGTGACGAATACCGTATATTATTCGCAAAATATAAAAACGCTTTTTGGCCACGACAAAGCCGGAATAAACACAGACAACCTGCCTTTCTATTTTGAACAAGTTCACCCCGATGACCGCGAACGCGTTGTACTTTATCCCGAGCAGGTAAAATTTGGCAAAATGCTTACCTGGTCGCAGGAGTATCGCTTTAAAAAGGCCAACGGGGACTACGCGACAGTGATGGACAAAGGCATTGTTTTGAGAGACGAAAACGGTGTGGGAAAAAGGATGATAGGGGCCATACAGGATATTACTACGCTTAAACGCCAAAACGAGCAACTAACGGAGATTGCGCTGATCAACGCGCACGAGATCAGGCGGCCCGTTGCTACCATCCTGGGGCTGATGCATTTGTTTAAGATAGAATCGACCGGCAGCGACGCCGACAAAAATTTACTAAAGCACCTGGAAACCGCTACGCTGGAGCTGGACGAGGTGATCAGGCGCATTATCAGTAAAACCGAACGGTAGCGGGTGTGTGCTGTTTAATTGGGTTGTAAACTATTCGGGTGACCACAAGGGTCGCCCCTGCTAAAACGCTAATGCCACCCCGCTTTTTAACCCTTCGTTGTATTTTTCTTTATCAAATTTGTAAAGGAACGGCGACCGGTGTGCACCAATCTTCTTCGTCTCGTTTAATTTGACAATGATGCCGGTTGCCATCAGGCGTTTGGCAAAATTCCGGTCGTCCAGCGATTTACCCAGGATGGTTTCGTATAAACTGTGTATTTCGGGCAAAGTGAATTTTTCTTCCAGTAATTCATAGCCGATCGGATAATGCGCGATGTGCAGGCGCAACGCCTTTAAGGCTTCGGCAATAATAAGCTGGTGGTCAAACATCATCGGGGGCAACTCGCTCACCGGCCACCATTGGCAATCAGCCTCCAGTTCCCCCTTTTTAGGCTCCACCTTTGAAAATTCGGTCAATGTATAAAACGCGACAGACACAAAATAGTCAAATATCCAGGAATCTTCAGGTACGTCAAGCCCGGTCATTTGTCTTAGATGAGCGGCGTTCAGGCCATTGTTTTTTGATCTTTCAGGATTTCCAAACGAACGGAATTGCTGAAAAAAAAGCCCTTTTAAACCGGTTCGTAAAAAAGCAATTCTATCAGCCGCCTCTTCGATGGATTCAGTCTTTTTGATAAAGCCGCCCGTAACCGTCCATCTGTCAAGAACTATCGGTTGCTGCAACAGCACTTTCAGTTCCTTTTCGTGATAACCGAAGATCACATTGTCAACCCCTACATTACGGAGAAATTCCCCGGAGTTTAAAAAAAAGTCAGCATCTTCCTGCTCCATACTTTTCGTGTAACGACCAATTGTTAAAAATCGCTATAAATGATCTTATCGCAAAGATAAAAATATTATTACGTAAAAAATACGGAATAATTTGCAAATACGAAGTAACAACTCTACTTTTAATCCGTCTAAAATACGTAATAAAAAGAAATCAACGATCAAACAAAAATCAACATGAAAAAACTAAGCTTAATTTTGACTGTAGCTGCAGGACTTTTGATGTCGCTGACGGTTAATGCCCAAACTACCGCACCGGCTGCCGCTGCTACCGCTACTGCTGCTGCCACTGATTATTTCCCGGGCAAATGGAATGTAGTGGTGATGGGTACGCCCAACGGCGATGCGAAAATGACCTTTGTGATTGAACGGAAAGAAGGAAAGCTAACCGGCGCGGTGCAGGATTCTACCGGGAAGGAATTGACGAAAATTACTTCTATTGAAGAAAAAGACAAAACCATCACCGCCGCTTTCACTATCCAAAGCTACGACGTTACGCTTACGCTGGAACCTGTAGACGCTGACGATGTTAAAGGCAGCCTGATGGGTATGTTTGATGCCAAAGGCGTACGGGTAAAAGACGCCAAATAATCAATACTTTTAACGATCAATTTAAAACTTCAAAAGCCGTTATGAAAGCTGTAAGGTTTCTGCCTGCGATAATAAGCGCATTTTCGCTTCTTGCGCTGTCGTCAAATGCACAACAAAAATTACCGCAACTGGGCAAGGACCCGGTAAGCGAGATTGTTAAACAAATGACGCTGGAAGAAAAAGCGTCTGTTATCGCCGGCACCGGCATGCGCTTTGGCGGCAATGGCCCCGTTATCGGCGAAGCCGACGGACGTGTCCCTGGCGCGGCCGGCAATACCATGAATGTTAATCGTTTTGGTATCCCTGGCACGGTGCTTTCCGACGGCCCGGCGGGCGTTCGTATCGACCCTGTTCATAAAGGCGATGCCAAAACCTATTATGCCACTGCCTGGCCTGTAGGAACGCTGCTGGCTTCCAGTTGGGACACCTCGCTGGTACGGTCGGTCGGCGTTGCCTTTGGCAATGAGATCAGGGAGTACGGAGTAGATGTGATCCTGGGCCCGGGGATGAACATCCAGCGCAACCCTTTGAACGGCCGGAATTTCGAATATTTTTCCGAGGACCCTATCGTCTCCGGCTACATGGCCGCGGCAATGGTAAACGGTATCCAATCTAACGGCGTGGGCACGTCCATCAAGCACTTTGCGGCAAACAACCAGGAGACCAACCGGAATGCGGTAAACGCCATCATCAGTGAGCGGGCGCTGCGCGAGATCTATTTGCGCGGTTTTGAAATCGCGGTGAAGCGCGCACAGCCTTATACCGTGATGAGCTCGTACAATAAGATCAACGGAACGTATACTTCGGAAAGCAGCGATTTGTTAACGGTGATATTGCGGAATGAATGGGGTTTTAAGGGGATGGTGATGACGGACTGGTTTGGCGGCAAAGACGCAGTGGCGCAAATGAAAGCCGGGAACGACCTGCTTGAGCCGGGGACACCACGGCAGCAAAAGGCAATCATCGACGCTGTAAACAGCGGCACTTTAGACGTAAAAGTACTTGACCAAAATGTGGAACGCGTACTGAATTATATCCTTAAAACACCGGCGTTCCGCAAGTATAATTTTTCCAGTTCCCCTGATCTGAAAGCCCACGCCGCCATTTCAAGAAAGGCTGCCGCCGAAGGCATGGTGCTGTTAAAAAATGACAACGCAGTGCTGCCGCTTAAAAAAGGCGCGAAACTGGCATTGTTCGGCAACGGATCTTACAAAATCATTACCGGCGGTACCGGCAGCGGCGAAGTGCATGTGGCTTATACCGTGCCAATGATAGACGGACTAACTGCCGATGGGTATGTGATAAATCCCGGTCTGCAAAATAAATACCAGGCCGCTATTAAAGCCGATCTGCTGGCACATCCGCCCAAACCACTTACGCTGGGCCCTCCCCGCCTGATACCGGAACCGGAAATTACGGCGGATGAGATCAGCGCGGCGGCTGCGCAAAGCGACCTGGGGGTATTTACCATCAGCCGGAACGCCGGCGAGGGCGCCGACCGGAAAATAGATGACTTTAATCTTTCAGACGCTGAAAAGACGCTGTTAAAAGCCGTTGCCGATGCTTTTCATGCCAAAGGAAAAAAGCTGGTTGTGGTATTGAACATTGGCGGGGCGATTGAAATGGCCAGCTGGAATACCGGGGCTGATGCGATATTGCTGGCATGGCAGCCAGGCCTGGAGGGCGGCAATGCCATCGCCGATGTACTGAGCGGCGTGGTTAATCCATCGGGCAAGCTCGCTACTACTTTCCCGGCTAAATACGAGGATGAACCATCGGCAAAAAGCTTTCCCGGCACGCCTGCGGGCCATCCAACGGAAAGCGTTTATAACGAAGGCATTTACGTTGGCTACCGGTATTTTAACAGTTTCGGCGTAAAAACGGCTTATCCTTTTGGCTATGGCTTAAGCTATACCAAATTTGCCTACAATAATTTAAAATTAAGCTCACCAACGTTCAGCAAAAAACTCTCCGCCACAGTTACCATTACCAACATCGGTAAAACTGCCGGTAAAGAGGTGGTGCAGCTTTATCTGAGCGCGCCCCATACCGGGCTCGACAAACCATCAGAAGAACTAAAGGCATTTGCCAAAACCGGCTTGCTGAAGCCCGGCGAGTCACAAACCCTGATATTAACCCTGAATCCGAAGGACCTGGCTTCATTTAATACGGACGCATCCGCATGGATAGCTGATGCAGGGAAATATGAGGTAAAGATCGGTGCATCAAGCGAGGACATTAAGCTGGCTAAATGGTTCACTTTAGCAAAAACGCTGACGGTTGAAAAAGTGCATAAAGCACTGGCGCCGCAGGTAGCCATTGATGAGTTGAAGAATAAGTAGTTTAAAAAACCCCATGAAAAAGGTTGTATTACGGTCGGCAGCATGTTTTGCGGTGACCATGCTCTCTTTGTTTTCATTTGCACAGGACGCACCTACAAAGGCGCCTCTTAAAATTGCAAAGTGGTTCCCGAAATACGATTTCGATCCCGCTGTCTTTCAAAACCCGCCGCTTGAGTTTGCACCCTTCGCCCGCTGGTGGTGGCCGGGTAATGATGTGGACACCGCCGAGCTAAAACGGGAGATCAACCTTTTTGCGGATAACGATTTTGGCGGAATGGAGATACAGCCCTTAAGCCTGTTTGTGCCGGGTACCGGGAACGCCCGGGCAAAAATAACCAGTTGGGATACTCCCGGTTACTATGCAAATGTAATTTCGGTAATGCAGCAGGCCCGCAAGCGCGGCATGATTATAGACATAACCGATGGCAGCGGCTGGCCGCCGGGCGGCCCGTTTTTGGCCCCCGAAGACGGCTTTTTAACCCTGGCAGCGCCCGGTGTGGATGTTAGCGGCGGCCAAACAATTGCATTGGCCTTACCCACCGTCAGCAATACCAGTGGTGTAGCTGCCCGGCTGGAAGCTGTTGTTGCAGCTAAGATTTTACCCAAAAAGGAGGGTGACAAAACGAAAACCGTTCAATTGGATCCTTCATCAACAGTTGTTATTAGTGACTTCGTAAAGAAAGACTCGCTGCATTGGAGCGTGCCCGCCGGTAACTGGAAAGTGATTGCCTTTTGGAGTAAACCACAGGGGCAAAAAACGATGGCGGCCACGCCGGTGCAGGGGCCGGTAATGAACCATTTCGATTCGACGAAAGTGCTTAAGCAGTATAACCATTTGTTTGGCGCAAGGACAGGGTTGCAGCCTTATTTTGGCAACCCAATGCGCGCCGTGTTTGACGATAGCTACGAGTTTGCCGTCGACCGGCATTATTCATTGAATTTTATAGATTATTTTAAAAAGCGCCGGGGTTATGATATTACGCCCTGGCTGCCCGCTGAAATACAAAGGGGTTATAACTATGTTGCTTACCTGCGGCCGAAAACCGACCCTGACTACTCCTACTCCGACCAGGATTGGCGTTTAAAATATGATTATGACCTAACCCTTAGCGAGCTGCTTGGAGAACAATTTTTGGATGCTGCCAGGAACTGGCTTGAACCGCAGGGCCTGCTGCATCGCGTGCAGTCGTATGGGCTAAATTTAGATATGATAGCTGAGGCGGGTTTAGCCTCGATACCTGAAACCGAAAGTATGCTGGGCCCGGAAGCTAATTTAAAGATCATGACCTCAGGCGGGCACCTGTATAACCGCCCTATTGAAACATCCGAATCGGTTGTATTTATCACCCGCGCCTATACCACCACGCCGCAGAAAATTAAAATTGCTGTAGATAAGCTTTTTGCCGCCGGGGTTAACCAAGTTATTTATCATGGGGTGCCCTATCGTTACACACCTGCCGAATTAGGCCCCGAGGGTTGGTACCCTTTCTCTACCCCGATGACATCGGCTGTTAATTTTTCGTCCAACCTGGGCGAAGGCAATATTTTTTGGAAAGACCAAAAGGATGTAAACGAATATATCAACCGGACGCAATATGCACTACGTTCGGGAAGATCACATGCGGATGTGCTGATCTATTTTCCCTATATGGACGTAGATAACCTGCCCGCTAACCCCGAAGAAATACTGGCCGACGGTTACTTGCCGGGCATCGAAGGACCTTTGCCAACTGCAAGCTCCGCGAAAAACGCGGCAAAAGAGGCGTGGGCTAAACAAGTTTACCCGCTCATCAACAAACTGGCGGCAAATGGTATCACCTGGGATTGGGTAAACGATGCATCGATACAAGTCGCGCAGCTTACAGCAAGCAAGCAGATCAACATTCGCGGCAATATTTACCAGGCGCTGGTTTTGGCGGATGATTCCATTATCCAGGTAAAAACGGCGCTGAAAATAAAACAGCTTGCCTTAAATGGCATGAACCTGGTTGCAACCGGCAATTTGACGCACATGCAGCCGTCATTTTTAAACTGGAAAGCGAATGACCTGGCAACGGCGGCAGCCATTACCGCCGCCCTAAAGGCAAAAAGCAGCAAGTATATCCAAAACCAGGCTGAAACAGGCGCCTGGATAAAGGCTTTGCGGCATCCCATTACATTTAATGGTGAATATCATTTTACCCGCGAAGTGCAACGGGATATGAGCGATGGCAGCCGTGTTGAATTTATCTGGAATAAAAGCGACCGATGGCAAACAATTTCGCTATCACTGGATAAAAAATATAAAAGCAGTTACTGGATGGACGCAGACAGGGCAAACACAACCGGGAACGGGGCAAAGCGTACCGTCACTTATCGGATGCCGCCCTATGGTTCGGTAATTCTTTTTGCGTCTGTTGTTCCTTTTAATGAAGGGCCGCATAGGGCGGCTCCTCCGGATGGAAATGATCAATATAAAATAATCGCATCAATCGATAACTGGAGCTTGAAGGCAGACAGTGTCGATATAAAAAACAGCCCGTTATTCGACTGGCGGAGAAATAATCAGCTCAAATTTTCGTCGGCTGAAGGTGTTTACACTTCCTCTTTTCAGTGGAATGATACCACCATATATAAAGACAACCGTTATTACCTCGACCTCGGGAGCGTATATTTTTCGGCAGAAGTGTATGTGAACGGCAAATTCGCGGGCAAGCGTGTTTTTGCGCCGCATATGCTGGATATAACCAAATTCCTGGCGCCCGGTGAAAACAAAATTGAAGTGAGGGTGACCACCGGGCAACTGAACGGCTTTATCGGGAAAGCAATGCGGGTCGACGCACATTACAAACAATTTAGAGACAGGAGCGACCAGTTAATGGCGGCAGGGCTGGTCGGGCCAGTAGTAGTACGAAAAGAATATCCGCGGTAAAATATCGAAAAATAAAAGCTCAAAATAAAGTGATGATAATTAGCGGTGCGGCAGCGGCATGGGCCGCGATAGGATAAAGCAGCCTGCGGGACTGCACAGTTCCGAAGAAGATCAGGTGCTTGTTTCGGTTGACTTTAAGCAGGATAGGCCTCTTCCTTAAAATCCATCACGCTCCTGAGCAGACGGGAATGACTGCTGCAAATGGGTTTGCGCCGTTTGCGAATGACCTTATTTTATTAACTTTAAAAGCTTTGAACGGGTACCAGCCCTCATTAATCCAAACTGCCCATGAAAAACCCCTTATTCTTCTGTTTCATCCTGGTCTCGCTCGCAGGGTATGCGCAAACAAACAAACCCCACCCCATTCTGTCACGAGATATCCCGTTTGATGAGAATTGGCGGTTTATCAGGGACAGCATCGCCGGTGCGGAGCAGGTAAATTACGACGACCACACCTGGAGAAAAGTTGACCTGCCGCACGATTGGAGCGTTGAGGATCTGCCAAACCAAAAACCGGGCGAGATCATCGGACCGTTCGATAAAAACGCCGTCGGAGGTGGGGCCACGGGATTTACCATGGGTGGCACGGGCTGGTACCGCAAACACTTTGTTACAGCCGCCGCCTGGCAGGATAAGCTCATCAGCATCAATTTCGACGGCGTGTATATGAACTCGGATGTGTGGCTCAACGGTCATCACCTGGGCAACCATCCTTATGGCTACACGCCGTTTTATTATAACCTTACCCCCTGGCTTAACAAGCCCGGCCGACAAAATGTGCTGGCGGTAAGGGTGCGTAATGAAGGGAAAACCTCCCGCTGGTACAGCGGATCGGGTATTTACAGGCATGTATGGCTAACGGCTGCCGATCCCCTGCATATTGCTCCCTGGGGTGTGGCCATTTCTACAGGAAGCCTATCCGCCGCAGGCGCATCAGTCGGCATAAAAACAGAGATACAGAATGAAGCCGGGCGGCCTGTCAATGCCACGTTTGGCATCACGATCTTGTCGCCCGGAGGCAAAGTGGTCGCGACAACAAAAAAGCAATTGGCTTTACACACAGGCCGGGTTTTTGTAGATTCTGCAATGCTGCAAATCGCGCATCCCCGGTTATGGGATGTAAAATCGCCAGGCTTATATACCGCTGTAACCTATATTCACCTGCATGAGCATTTGATTGACGTGGTGGAAACCAAGTTTGGCATCCGTACGATCCATGTTGACGCCGCTACCGGCTTAACGCTCAATGGCAAACATCTGCTGCTGAAAGGCGGCTGCATCCATCATGACAACGGGCTGCTGGGCTCGGCCACCATTGACAGGGCCGAAGAGCGCAAAATTGAGTTGTTAAAGCAAAATGGCTTTAATGCCATCCGCACCAGCCATAACCCGCCATCGCGCCAATTGCTGGAAGCCTGCGACCGATTGGGCATGCTGGTGATCGATGAAGCTTTTGATTGCTGGGAACGGGGCAAGAATCCGGAAGATTACCACCTTTATTTTAAGGAATGGTGGAAAAAGGACCTGGATGCCATGATCTTAAGGGATCGCAACCACCCCTCGGTTATTTTCTGGAGCATCGGCAACGAGGTTAACGAGCGGGCGGACAGCTCAGGTTTAAGAATCACGGGACAATTGGTGGCCGAAGTCCACCGGATGGATCCGACGCGTCCGGTAACTGAAGCTATATGCTTTTTTTGGGACCACCCCGGCTATAAATGGGATACCACAGCCCGCGCTTACGCCAAATTGGACGTGGGCGGATACAACTACCAAATGGCCGAATACGAAACCGATCACCAAAAGTACCCGGAAAGGATAATGATGGGCACAGAATCGTACCCGATGGCCGCGCTGCAAAACTGGGATATGGTGGAAAATCACCCCTACGTCATCGGCGATTTTGTTTGGACGGCGGCGGATTACCTGGGCGAAGCGTCCATTGGCCACAGTACCTTTGAAAGCAAACAAACATTCAAGTTTAGCCTGGGCTGGCCCTGGTTTAATGCATGGTGCGGCGATATCGACCTTATTGGCAATAAAAAGCCGCAATCGTACTACCGCGATGTGGTATGGCATATAATACCCATCGCGATGGCAGTACATACGCCGGTGCCCGAAGGGATGGTTGAAAACGTGAGCGGCTGGGGCTGGCCGCAGGAACTGCAAAGCTGGACATGGCCGGGCATGGAGGGGAAATTAATAGATATAAAAGTATATTCAAGAGCGCCCATGGTGCGTTTAATGCTGAACGGCAAGACAGTGGGTGAGCAAAAAATAGCCGCGGGCGGCGTCACCGCCGAATTCAAAGTCGCCTACGAGCCGGGCACACTTACTGCTGTGAATGTAGAGGATGGCAAGCAAACTGCCGCCGTGGAATTTAAAACTGCCGGTACAGCGCGGCGCATCCTCCTGAAAGCCGACCGCACCCAAATAAAAAACAGCCGCAACGACCTTTCCTATGTACAGGTTGAAGTGGTGGACGATAAAAACCAGGTTGTGCCCACCGCAGACCTGCCGGTAAAATTTACGATAAGCGGCGCGGGCGAACTGGCAGCTGCCGGCAGCGCAAACCCTTCGGAGCCCGCAAGTTTTCATCAATCAACGGCAACAACATTCCAGGGAAGGTGTTTGGCCATCGTACGCCCAAAAGGCAGCGCAGGCAAAATTATTTTAAAAGCAACGGCTGATGGATTGGCGCCAGGAAGGGTGGTGATCAATACGAGGTGAGCGGCGGGGGTGTTTAACTACCTGCTGTGTAAGGGCCTGCTCCCTTGCTTCAAATTGTCATGCTGGTACAATTTTTGGTGGTTTTTACGGTCTGTAAAGTCATCATAAACGCCGGTGGCCGGAACTATACGTAAAAACGACTCATGATAGCATCGGCGCCGGCTCAACATCGACTATATCTATGAAAAGCAAAAAAACATGGACAATAGTAAACGGGTGTGCTGTTTTACTATTGCTGGTTGCAGCCCAATTGGTTGTCAAAGCTCAATCCCCGAAGGGGGCGCAGGCAGATGAAGCGGCGATCCGGGCGCTCAGCGACAAATTTGCGGCAGCCTTTAACGCTGCCGACATCGACGCCATTATGAAGAATTATATTCCTGGCAAAAGTCTTGTCGTTTTTGATGTGGTGCCACGCAAACAATATTCGGGAGCCGATGCGTATCGCGCTGACTGGGTGGATTTTTTCTCGCATTTCAAAGGCAGGCCAAAAATTGTTATTACCGAACTGGGCATCACTGCTGATGGCAGCCTCGGTTTCAGCCATAGCATCCAGCATATTACAGGCACCGATAAGCAGGGTCATCCGGTTAACCGGACCGTCCGCGTTACTGACGGCTATCGCAAAGTCAACGGCAATTGGCTGATCGCGCTTGAACATATTTCGGCGCCGGTTGATTTGAGAACCGGCAAGGCCGATTTTACCTCAAAACTATAGCGCCGCAGGCGGTGGTTTTTGTACGCAAAACTACTTACCCATTAACGCAAATTTGTTCAGGCGCGCAGTTTGCAGCATGAACTAAAGCAATAAGCAATTCTCCATCGCTTATCCGTTTACATGATGCTTTGCCGGCAAATGTGTTATATTTAGTGCCGATAAATAACGCAAAGCAATTGACGCGATTCAAACTGAAAGCAGGTATTATATTTTTATTTGCTGCTATGCTATTGGCGAACTGCGCTTTTGCCCGGAAAGACACGGCCACTTATTACCTGACAGCTGCAGGAAACCAGGTACCGACAAAAGAATTCGGAGATATTTACATTAAAGTATGCCCGCCAGAACCTGGCGGAAACCCAAAACTTTTTGTAGTAGAAGGCTTTTATAACGATTGTACAAAGCAATTTCATGCTTATTCACTTACCTCTAAATTTCCATTAAAACTACAGGGGCATTACATTACCTATTTTAAAAATGGAAATAAACTGTCCGACCGAAATTACGACGGCGGCGAAATAATGGGCGAACAGCTTTTGTATTATCCGAATGGAAAGCTTTATACTAAAATGAGTAAAGAAATTGGCATGACGGATACAACTCTATTTTATAAGGAATGCCGTGATTCGACGGGAATAGCACTTGCCGAAAATGGTAACGGCCGTTGGATAGAATACGATGATGATTTTTCGCGGGTGATTGAGAAAGGCCGAATACTAAACGGTTTAAAAGATGGTGCATGGATTTTTACCAGCGAGGACGGTGGTTATACCGACACAACGATTTATAAAGGTGGAAAAGCGATTAATACCGCAGCTAACAAAATTTGGTCTTCGGTAGGATCGATACCTGAGTTTCCGGGAGGCACAGATGCTTTCTATAAGTTCTTGTCACGTAATATGAGATATCCGTCTGACGCGAGGAGAAATCACATCGAGGGGCGTGTAATCATCACCTTTGTAGTAGAAAGAAACGGAACTTTGCATGATGTGAAGGTGTCGCGAGGTATCGGAGGTGGCTGCGACGAAGAGGCTGTACGCGTAATAAAACTATCCCCAGGATGGAAGCCAGGCGTACAAAATGGCGCCCCGGTCCGCGTTAGATATAGTGTCCCGATAACGTTTACACTTTAAAGGAATTATTGAAACGTTAAAAGTGAAAAACAAATACATCATTTTGATCATTTTTCTTCTTTCTGTAAATAACGTTTTTGCGCAGAGGGACTCAACCATTTATTATATGGATGCAAATGGAAATATCGCATCCAGTAAAGACAGCGCTGATTTTAAGCTTATTATATTGCCTCCCAACAACGCTATAAACAAAAATGCGGCGGTTATTAAAGCTTACTCTTTTGACGGGAAATTAAAATTTATAACAGGCTCGTTAACTGAAAAATTTCCATTGAATTTGCAAGGTGACTTTACCGACTATTACCCTAATGGTAATAAAAAGCGGTTAAGGCACTTTGAAAAGGGCGAAGAATTGCCGGGGGCCACATTGTGGTATGAAAACGGCAATTTAAAAACTGAAACAGAGCCCGCAGGTGTCCACGGCTTAAGCGAAAAAAATTATTATGAAAATGGCCAGCTAAAACTCCATCGGATACCAAAGGGCCTTGGCTACTATGACGAGACGGAATATGACACGGACGGAAAGCTGGTGCGCAAGTTAGAAACCAACGACGAGGGCCGCGGCACTGAAACCCTGTATTATAAAAATGGTGCCGCGAAACAAATAAGGACTTTTTTGGCAAGGCGGCTGGAAGAAAAAATAGCAGCTTATTATCCTAACGGGAAGCCTTATTTCTCCAAAGAGACTTCGCCAGGAGACGACGGGCCGATAACAACCTATGTAGAATGCCGCGATTCGACCGGTAAACTGCTGACGCAAAAGGGCAAGGGTTATTGGACTGAGTACAGCGACGATTTTAGCTATAAAGCACTGCAAGGAAAAGTTGCGCGTGGGATGCCCGATAGTATATGGAACCGCGCCTACACTGCCACCGAAGGGGAATACGAAACGTTTAGTCACGGAAAAAAAATCAAATCTGAGGCTTATGGTACCTCTGCTAACGATTCGGCAACTTTTGACAAGGCGCCCGAATTTTCAGGCGGGCTCGATGGTTTTTTAAATTTTTTAGCCAGAAACGTTCGATATCCTGCGACGGCGCGCGAGCAAAACATCACTGGGAGGGTTATAATCACGTTTACTGTTGAAAAAGATGGTTCGCTAACAAATGTAGCTGTGGCACGCGATATTGGCGGCGGTTGCGGCGCAGAGGCCGCGAGGGTGATAAGGTCAAGCCCAAGATGGATACCCGGAACGCTAAAAGGGTCGCCGGTTCGGGTAAAATTTAGCGTGCCTGTGAGTTTCTCAATAAGTCATGAAACGATGATAATGCATTAAGCTATTCCTCGCTCCGCCTCCGACGCTTCTTTTTATGTTTTTTCTCTATCGTTTTTTTATGTTTTTCAGCTTTAGGTTTGCTTTGAGCCGGTTTAACCCGCGTTTGCACCGGTGCGGCTACACTCGTTAATGAATCTTTGCTTACCTGCTTAACGGTAAGAGTATTATCGCTCATCCCGTATTGTAACTCCCTTTTTTGGCCGTTCGGTTTGGCATTTGCGTCAAACAGGGGGAATTCGCGCATCAGCCTTCCGTCCTGCACATAAAAATTATCCTGCCCGCGATAACCTCTGCGCTGGCTGACATTGAGCCTTGGAAAATCTAATTTTGAAGCATGACCATTAGTGTACTCAAAAGCGTAAACGTTGATATAATTATTGGTGTCGATGCCTTTAGCTTCAATAATTATCTCGGGATTGCCGTCAAGGTCCATGTCGGTATTAAAAACGTCCACTATCGTACCTTTGAGGTCGCCTGTGGTAGTGACAAAGTTGGCGGCAGCCGAATCAGAATGCAGTATGGCAAAAGCGCCTGTTTTGGTCGAGCCCCTGCCCCAGCTTACCACGTCGTAATCCTGCCCGGGCGACACCTCGATCAGTTTATGAAAACGAAAAGGCGGCATGATCGCCGGCGTTTTTGGGGCCAACGGCGGCGCGGCGGGCTTGTCCCCGCTGCTGCACCCGGCAGCCAACGCGCCAAAAAGCAATAAAAAATAACTATAAATATGCCTTTTCATTCCCTCAATTAAACATCATATCCGGGGCAATCTCCCCCTTCGGCTTACCCGGTATGGTCATTAACACACGCACCTGCCCCGTGTTTCCACTATCAAAATATTTAACAGTGATCTTATGAAAACCCTTCAGCAAAGGCACTGATCCGCCCTGTTCAAAAACACCGTGTTTACCGTCGTTATCCACTACCGGCTGGTTATCTATCAGTAATTGCGAGCCATTGGCCGAAATGGTGGAAAAGCCATAATCGCCATCTGTATCAACACGTAAAAAGCCGGTATATATTACACCAAATCCTTTTATATTTTTTTTAAAGGCGGAGGTATTAAAGCTTAAAGTGGTACCGCTATCGATAACAGGCGCGCCTTTTAATTGTTCAATATTTGTAAAATCGCCGCTCAGCAGTTCGTATTTCATGCCTTTGGCGGCCCCGTTAAAGGTTTCGGCGGGCAGGGGCATTTTGTTATACATCCGTTCATGCGTGATGATACTGCGCTTGCCCGTTGAGGTGATCACGATGGTTTTCAGGTCGCGGTACTGGTCGGGTGGCACGTCGTAGGTCATCGGCATAGTATAAGTCATGTCCGTTTCGCGGGGATCGTAACCATCGATGGTGTAGTATACTTTGGCGCCGGTTACCGAAGGTTTTAGGTTGACGTTTAATTTAGTACCGAAAACGATGGTATCCTGTATCCCAATGGCCGTTGGTACGCGGTAATTAAAACCGGCTGCATCCAGTTTAGCCAGGTGCGACGGCAGCCGGGTATCGGCAAAATCGTTATAATTTTTATTGGCAAGCGGCGACCACGCAACTTCCGACAGTGCGAACAGCCTTGGCAAAACCATGTAATCCACTTTATTTTCCGTAGCGATATATTCCGTCCAAAGGTTAGCCTGTACGCCTTTGATAAATTTTTGCTGATCAGGGGTTAGCTCAGAAGGCGTGGGGTTGTAGCTGTATATTTTGCTCAAAGGATCGTAACCGCCAATGCTCAGGGGCTCCAGCTCAGCTTTGCTTTGCTGTTGGTCGATATACAACCCTCCGCTGCCCGGCGTCATGATCACGTTGTGGCTTTGCTGTGCGGCCGCGATACCGCCCTGCTCGCCGCGCCAGCTCATTACCGTAGCATTGGGCGAAAGGCCGCCTTCCAGTATTTCGTCCCAACCGATAATGCTCCGGCCTTTTGAGTTTACAAACTTTTCAATACGCTGGATAAAATAACTTTGTAGTTCGTCCTCCGTTTTCAGACCCTGCTCCTTCATCAGCTTTTGGCAAAATGCAGATTTCTTCCACACATCTTTAGGCGCTTCATCTCCGCCGATATGGATGTATTTGCCGGGGAACAAGTCCATCACTTCGGTTAAAACATCCTGCAAAAAGCTGAAGGTTTTATCCGACGGACAATATATATCGTGAAAAACGCCCCAGGTTTCCGCAACTTTATAATTCAGGGAAGGGTCGCAGCTCAGTTCCGGGTAAGCAGCCAATGCGGCCTCGGAGTGGCCCGGCATCTCAATTTCGGGAACGATGTTAATATAACGGTCGGCCGCGTATTTTACCACATCGCGAATTTGGTCCTGCGTATAGTAGCCGCCATAAGGCGTATTATCAAATTGCTGGGGGTTATGCTCCCAATAGTGGCCTATAACCGTTTGCGCCCGCTGGCTGGCAATTTGTGTAAGCCGGGGATATTTTTTTATTTCGATGCGCCAGCCCTGGTCGTCGGTTAAATGCCAGTGAAAATTGTTCAGCTTATAGGCGGCCATCAGGTCGATATATTTTTTTACCATCTCTACCGAAAAGAAATGGCGGCAAACATCCAGCATCATCCCCCGGTAACCGAAGCGGGGATAATCTGTAATTTGAACGCAGGGAAGTTTAACCACAGCGGCATTACCGGCGGGCATTAACTGGATCAGCGTTTGTATGCCGTAAAACAATCCGGCGCCTTTCCCGGCGATGAGCACCTGCTGCGGGGTGATGGTGAGTCGGTAACCTTCGGCAGGCACATCGTCGGTGCCAACTGCCGTCAGCACAATGCTGTTGGGCGCGCTGGCGCCGTTATTGACCTTTAGCGGCACTTTCAGCATTGCCTTATTGAGCAGGTAATCTGTCAAAAAAAACACCGCTTTGTTGGTAACGGTATCGGCAAGGATGGTCGTTTCGCGGCTAAGCGTAAATGTGCCCGCATTTTTTTTTAAGGAGACCGGTGCGGGAATGATGCCCAGATTGGGATCGGTAGTTTGCGCCGGGGCGATACCCGGAAGAGCTGCTACGGTGAGGATTAGCAGCCAAAGATTTTTTTTAAGCATACAATGGTTTCAGCCTGTTAACTATAAGGCGGTGAAGTTAACAGATTTTAAAAAAAAATCAGGGCCGGCAGATGTAAAAAATCTGCATACAAACAAAAAAGTCATCCCAAATTCGCGGGATGACCTTTATTATTTCTTTACGTCCGCGGCAGCGGCCTCAGCAGGCTTAGCCTTTTGCACATCGTGCGGCCTTTTTTTACCGTACGAACCCATTGCTATTTTGCCTTTTTTGGTTTTCTTATCACCTTTTCCCATGGTATATAATTTCGTTTTAATATTTGTTTTTCAATATTTATAAATCCGAAATCGAAAATCTGAAACTATCTCTTGAGCGCAGCGAAAAATCCGAATCACGCCGTTACCACATGCTCCTTGGCGGCCAAATACCTTTCCGCGTCGATAGCAGCCATACAGCCCGTACCAGCCGCTGTTACCGCCTGCCGGTAGATATGGTCCTGGGCATCGCCGCAGCAAAAAACACCTTCCACATTGGTGGTGGTTGAGCCGGGGTTGGTTTTGATGTAACCAACTTCGTCCATATGCAGCCAGCCGCGGAATATTTCCGTATTCGGGGTATGACCGATCGCTACAAAAAAACCGGTCACCTCCAGCGTCTTTTCCTGGAAAGTTTTGTTATTGAACACGGTTACGCCGTTTACGGTTTGCCCGTCGCCGACTATTTCTTTTGTTTCAGTATTATAAAGTATCTCGATGTTTTTGGTATTTAGCACGCGGTGCATCATGGCTTTTGAGGCCCTGAACTCGTCGCGGCGTACCAGCATATACACCTTGCGGCATAATTTAGCCAGGTAGGTGGCTTCTTCGGCAGCAGTATCGCCGGCGCCAACGATGGCTACATCCTGTCCTTTAAAAAAGAAGCCATCACAAACCGCGCAGGCCGAAACGCCAAAACCGTTATATTTCTGCTCCGAATCCAGCCCCAGCCACTTGGCGGAAGCTCCTGTAGAAACGATCACCGTATCCGCCAATATGGTTTTTTCCTCGTCAATCACCACCCTATGCGGCAGTCTTGAAAAATCAACCGAGCTCACATACCCAAAGCGTATATCCGTCCCCAGGCGCTCAGCCTGTTTGCGAAAATCTTCCATCATATCAGGGCCAAGCACCCCCTCAGGGTATCCGGGATAGTTCTCCACTTCGGTAGTTTGCGTAAGCTGCCCGCCTGCAAGCAGGCCGGTGTACATAACGGGTTTCAAGTCAGCGCGGGCGGCATAAATAGCTGCGGTATAACCCGCAGGGCCCGAGCCGATGATCAAACATTTAACGTGTTCGTGATTTTCAGACATTGATGGTTGTAAAATTGAACTGCAAAAGTAGCAAAAATGAGGGGTTTATTTAGTCAAACATCCGTAAAGACATTCTGTTAAAACTCTGTGTGCCCAGGCGAGTCCTATTGCCGGCTGTAATCGGTTTCATTCGATATCTTAACTCATTTCCCCGTATTCGCCTTCAACACCCTCAAAAAATTCCCGCCCAAAATCTTATCTACATCCCCCTCTGTATAACCCAGCTTCAGTAGTTCCGCTGTGATTTTGGGGTAATCCCTCACATCGTCCATTCCCATCGGGTACGATGGCGCCCCATCAAAATCCGAGCCGATGCCCACGTGATCGACGCCGATCAGCTTGGCAATATAGTCGATATGATGGATCAGCAGGCTCAATGGCGGCCGCATGGCATCTGTTTCGGCTTTGTGCAGGGTAAACAGCTTGTCGGCGGCCAGGTCCGGGTCATTATAAACTTTGGTGAGCGAATCGAGCTGAGTTTTGTATTTGTGAAGGAAAGCATCGTATTTACCGTTAAAGGTGCTATCCACAAACCCGCTGAAAAAGTTGACAAACACTACCCCGCCGTTTTTTGCCAGGGCTTTCAGCTGGTCGTCCTTTAAATTACGCCTGAACGGACAAATGGAATAAGCGCAGCTATGCGAAGCGATGACGGGCTTACTGGTTGTGGCCAGCACATCGTAAAATGTTTGCTCGCCGGGGTGCGAAAGGTCGATCATCACGCCCAGGTCGTTTAAATGATGAACGATCTGTTTGCCATAATCGGTAAGGCCGATGTGTTTCAGTGTCGACTTATGCAGGGTTTCGTCGGCCGCTGAGGTGGCCCAGGAGGTGCTGTTATTCCAGGTGAGGGTGAGGTAGCACATGCCCCGGTTGTGCAGGCTATCGATATAATCCATCCGGTCCTCTATCATGTGGCCGCCTTCAACACCGATCAAAGCGGCCATTTTATTTTCTTTAACAGCCTGCTTTAGCTGCGCCGAATTGCGCACCAGCGTTATCTTTTGAGGGTAGCGTGCTATCAATGCATAAAGCGAATCGATCTCGCGGTTGGCAAACCTGAATGCAGTACCCTTGCCATATTGCGGTCCGCACCAAATCGAAAATACCTGTGCATCCAGGCCGCCTTCCTTAGCGCGCACCAAATCAAAATTGCCGGCGGTTTGGAGTTGGCCGATGTCGAGTTTGTTGATCAACTCGTTGGAAAGTACATCGTTGTGCGTGTCTACGAGGATAGCTTTTTGGTGAATCTCTTCGGGGGTTTGGGCGCCTGCTTTTAGAACGAGTAGCAGTGGCAGCAGCAGTAGCAGTTTTTTCATGAGTGAAAGATAGTGAAACCGCCGAAACTTACGAAGTTTTAGAAACTTCGTAAGTTTTTCTTTACAAACCCATAGGAAGCAAAAATTAAATGATGTTAATAGCCTGTCGCAAAAAGACCAGCAGCGACTGGCATCGTCAAAATACCCAGCCCAAAAAAAAGCCGATCATTTTGGTCGAAGTATCATCAAGTATAAATTCGGTGATTTTTTCCGGGTTTTAAATAACGGCAACCTTATCCCCCGCCTTGTACCCCGGAAACGCGCTCTCGTTATATTTCTGCATTACCCACTCATTGTCGGCCGTAACAAAGCGGATAGTTGGGTATGGGGACGATCCGATAGCATATTGACTTCCACTATTAACGTCTACCTCCGGTTCCACGGAAAACACCACCCCTTCCACTTTTACCCCAGATTTTGCGAGCGTACCGACCTTTTGACGATTAACTTGCCCAATAATGGTAAGGGCCAGGCCTACACCAGCAATTATTAAATCCGGATTTTCATTTGTCATCATATAGCTAAAATTTAAGTTTGTATCACCCCCACATTAAACGCCTTCTCAATCGGCGCATGATTAGCCGCCTCTATCCCCATCGAGATCACTTTACGGGTTTCCAGCGGGTCGATTATACCGTCTACCCAAAGCCGCGCTGCCGCATAGTAAGGAGTGGTTTGGCTGTTGTACCGGTCGGTAGTCTGTTTTAGCAATTGGGCTTCTTTTTCGGCATCCACGTCTTCGCCTTTTGCCTTCATGCCGGATGCCTGTATCTGCACCAGCGTTTTTGCTGCCTGCGCGCCGCCCATCACCGCAATTTTGGCGCTTGGCCAGGCATAAATAAGCCTTGGATCATACGCCTTGCCGCACATGGCATAATTGCCTGCGCCGTAAGAGTTCCCGATAACGATAGTAAATTTCGGCACCACTGAATTGGCCACTGCATTTACCATTTTGGCGCCATCCTTAATAATTCCGCCGTGCTCGGCGCGGCTGCCCACCATAAAGCCGGTTACGTCCTGCAAAAATACCAGGGGGATCTTCTTCTGGTTACAATTCATGATAAAGCGGGTTGCTTTATCCGCCGAATCAGAATAGATCACGCCGCCAAACTGCATCTCGCCTTTTTTTGATTTTAACACCTTGCGCTCGTTGGCCACAATGCCCACCGCCCAGCCATCCACACGGCCCAGGCCGCAAATAATGGACTGCCCGTAGCCTGCCTTATATTCTTCAAACTCCGAGTTATCCAGCAGGCGCAAAACAATTTCCATCATGTCATAGGCTTTCTCGCGGTTGTCGGGTAACAGTCCGTAAATATCCTTTTCGTTCAGTTTTGGCGCAATGGGTTTTATCCTGTCGAATCCTGCTTTGAGGTAATCGCCCAGCATGCTCATAATCTTTTTGATCGAATCGAGGCAGGCTTTGTCATTGGGGTGCTTGTAATCGGTAACGCCGGAGATTTCGCATTGGGTGGTTGCACCGCCAAGCGTTTCGTTATCCACGTCCTCCCCTATCGCCGACTTCACCAGGTATGATCCCGCCAGGAAAACCGAGCCCGTTCCCTCCACGATCATCGCCTCATCGCTCATGATCGGCAGGTACGCGCCGCCGGCCACGCATGGCCCCATGATGGCTGCAATCTGCACGATGCCCATGCTGCTCATGTGGGCATTATTGCGAAAAATGCGCCCAAAGTGTTCCTTATCCGGGAAAATTTCATCCTGCATCGGCAAATACACCCCTGCCGAATCCACCAAATAAATAATGGGCAGCCGGTTTTCCATGGCGATCTCCTGCGCCCTAAGATTTTTTTTGGCTGTAATGGGGAACCACGCCCCCGCTTTTACCGTGGCATCGTTGGCAACCACCACACATTGCCTGCCCGATACGTAGCCGATGCCGCAAACCACCCCGCCCGAAGGGCAGCCGCCGTGCTCGGCGTACATGCCTTCGCCCACAAAGGCGCCCATCTCTAGCCAGGGTTTATTTTCATCAAGTAAATAAATTATCCGCTCCCGGGCAAGCATTTTGCCCTTTTCTTTATGTTTGGTAGCCGCTTTTTCGCCGCCGCCGGCAAAAACTTTTTTCAGGCGGATATTCAGCTCATAAACCAGTTGCTTGTTAATATCTTCGTTTTTATTGAATTCGAGATCCATGGGTGGGTAGAGATTAGAGACCGGAGATTAGAGACCAGTTTGACAGGTCAAATGTATCAATTAACGTTAAATGAGTGAAGCGCTTCGGCTCAATAAGCATTTAAAATTGTGCATCATTAAAACACGGCCAAAAACTAATCTCCAATCCCAGCCCCTGATCACTAAATTCACCCCGGCCTTCTCTTCGCCGGCGATATAGATTTAACGATGGTCTCGCCCTTAAATATTTTTTTACCGGGCTTTAACCTCGAAAGAGAATTTTCATACGCCATTTCTAATAGCTGTTTTACATATTCTTCGGGAAAATCTTCCCTGTCGCGCACCGTAATATAGCGGTAAAGGGCTGCCTCGCCCAATAGCATTTTTTGCCTATCGGGTATCTCGGAGCCCCGGTTAAAGCCAAAGTTAACATGATCGGTAAACATGGCGATACTGCAAAACACATCGCCCGCTTTATCCGTCGGCGACCAGCCAAACGCCACGCTGTTATAGTTGTCGTAAATCAGCTCGTTGGTATCCGGGTAAAGGTCCCAAACAAAGTCGCGCAGCCATAATGCAGCCGCCTTTACGCTGTCGCGATAAGGCAGCATAAACTTTAAAAGGTCGGCTGTATCGCTTTTACTCATTGAAACGGTATTAGAAATAAATTAGAATATAAAGGTAACCATTGTTTTGGGCATCTTATTATTTACCATTGCGTATACCTGCCTGAGGTAAAATTACGCGTACTACCACAAGCATTCAAGCCGGTACAAGTTTTCTAAATATACACCCCTTATTAATTTTTAGAAACTGAAAATTTAAGATGAAGATACGAACCCCTAAAACCCGAGATGACCTGCTGATCAAAAGAAAATACAAGGTTTTGGAGGTTGGCGGCGGCAATCACCCCGATAAAAGGGCGCAGGTAGTTGTGGACAAATATGTGGAGGATAATACCCACCGGTCCGGCGACCTGGTAGTACATAAAAACCAGCAATTTCTGCAGGCGGATGGTGAACACCTTCCTTTCAAAGATCATGAATTTGATTATGTAATTTGCCGCCATGTACTGGAGCATGTTAACGACCCTGTTCAATTTGTGAGGGAACAGGCCAGGGTTGCTAAAATGGGGTACCTGGAAACGCCTTCGATATTAGGCGAATACATCGCACCGAAACGATCGCACCGCTGGCTGATACAGGACATTGACGATAAGCTGGTTTTATACGATAAAGAAGTATTGAAATTTAATCCCTGGATGGATTTTGGCGAAGTTTTTCTGTACTATCTCCCTAAAACATCTATCGGTTTTAAGATACTGGAACGGACCCATGCCGGCATACTCACCGTAAATTACGAATGGGAAAATGAGTTGGATATTTTGGTTAATCCGCAGGACGAATATTACCTGAACCATTTTATTAAACCATGGGATGCTGCCATCTGCGACAAGCTACTTCCAAAAAGAAGCTATCGCCGGGAGGTTGGCGCGACTATTGCAGCAATGTTTAGCATTATGCGTTCGGTTACACGGAGCAAAGTGCTCCGAAACCAGGCTTAAACTTTTTTTGCCGGGTTTACGTAAAAAAGGCATAAATAAAATCATGCTTTTCCTGCTATCCGCTTATTTATACAAATATCACTTTAAACCCCGCAAGGCCAGGTTTATTTTATTTTTGATAAGATATTTTCCGTGGCTTGGGCTGCGGCCTGTTGCCGTGAATACGCCGCCAGCTGCTCCGCTCCTGTAATTTTTCTTTTCGTAATTCTTTTGCCGCCCGCTTTTTATATGCGGCATTTTTATCTTTGATCCATGCGATCATCAACCGAAGAAGCCCTGCAAAAATTAGCGGCCAACCCTGAAGCATTGTTTGTAAAAATAATAGAGCACGGCAGTATGTATGTCGAGATTTACAAGCCCCGACAAACCGACAAACAAACCCCTCATCTGCAGGACGAGTTGTACGTGGTGATCAGCGGAAGCGGAGAGTTTTTAAATGGCACCGTGCGCGCACCTTTTCAACCCGGGGATATTTTATTTGCACGTGCAGGAGTGGAGCACCGTTTTGAAAATTTTACCGAAGACTTTGCCACCTGGGTGATCTTTTACGGGCCGGAAGGAGGGGAAAAAGAAGTCTCAAGTCCTGAGTCTTAAGTCATAAGTCCCTATCTTCGGCGGACTTTCTAAAAGCATATGAAACGCGCTTTAATATTTGACCTGGATAACACCATATACCCCGTGAGCTCTATTGCGGATGATCTTTTTAGGGATCTGTTTATTTTGATGGATGCCAAAGCGACGCACCTTACCGATGCCGATAAGGAAGCTGCCAAAGATCAGATCAAACGCCGCCCTTATCATTTGGTTGCCGAAGAATTTAATTTTGGCGAGGAGCTTACGAAAACGGGAAACGATATGATCAGAAATTTCAGCTATGACGGGCCGATACATCCCTTTGAGGACTATCATGAGCTGCGTTCGGTCCCGCTTACCAAATACCTGGTTACAACAGGCTTTACCAACCTGCAATGGAGCAAGGTAAAAAAGATGGGGCTGGAAAAGGATTTTGAAGAAATTCATATCGTCGATCCCGAAAAATCCATCTTAACTAAAAAAGACGTATTTGCCGACATTATGAAAAGGCATGACTATATGCCCAAAGACTTGCTGGTGATCGGCGACGATCCCTTGTCCGAAATAAAAGCTGCCATTGAATTGGGGATTGAAACATTTTTATACGATCCGGAAGGAAGGCACCGGGATGCGGCAGTCACCTACCGGTCGCAGAAGCTGGCCGATGTTGTTAACTATTTGTAAATCAGACAAAAGGTGTGCCTGAACCGTGATTTTTAGGGTTTATGAATGACAGGATCAACATTCATTACCTGTCAGCGGCAGACGCGATGTATCGCGTCTCTACCAGGAGGGTCATTTATTATGCAAAACCCGCACCGTCACCAGCAATTGCCCCACATGGCGCATGGTATGCTCTGCGGCATGCACATACAGACCAATAACGGTTGAGGGCAGCTTAGCGCGACCTACAGCACGTTTCTGCGTCAAAATCGATTCATCTGTATTGTTCAACTGATTTAGCGCCGTATCTACCCCTTTATTAAATGCCTCCAGCAGCATGCTGACGCTGATCGTTTCATCCGGTTTTCCCTCCGCAGCCAAAGCCGCCAGTTGTTGTTGATCCAATTGTTCGCCCTTTGCGTAAGTAAAAAGTCTGTCGATAACACCCGAAAGATGTTGTAAATGAAATCCCGGCGACGCGAGGCCGGCGGGTTTCTCCCATAATAATTCGTCGGGAAAACCGTTCATCAACGATTCAACTTCTTCCCGTGCCTGCAATAATGCATGGGCCACCGGCTGCAGTAAAGCAGGGGTGCCGTTTAAAGGCCCGCGAAGCCAAACTTCGGGTTTAACGCTCATGTTATTTTTTCAGCGAATCGAGCTTTGCTTTCACCTGATCGTGGCTCAGGGTGTGCGACAGGTTATAAACCTGCTTCACCCGGTCGTGTGTGTTATCTGTCCACAGCCAGCTGGTCCACACCATAAACCAGGCCCACTGGGGCTGTACGCCCAGTATCTCGGGTTTGGGCAACTCGCCCGTTTCGGTAAGCGCAATGGGCTTTCCATTGGCCAACGCCAGCAGCGCATTATAGTCCTTTTGCTCGTAGTCGAAATGATATACGTCCGCGCCCAGCACGTCCACGTATTCAGGGCCGGGGTAATAGTCCTTATAATCGTAGGCTTCATCAAAAGGGATGTCGCGCAGGCCGTTGGCGCCCCAAACCCACAGCAGGTTATTCAAATGATGGTAGTTGGTAAACCTGTCGTACATCATCTTCCATAGTTTAATCACCCCGTTTTCACCTTTCCGGTTTCCCCACCAAAACCAAACCCCGTTCATCTCGTGGTACGGGCGCCACAAAACCGGTACGCCAGCAGTTTGCAATTGTTTTAAGTAACCCGCGATCACGTCAATCTCGCCAAGCCATTTCTTATTTAACGGCGTTCCGGGGGTTAGCAACTGGTTCCAGTCTTCATCGCTCATCTTTCCGATCACATCTTTACTGAAATCGTAAGGCGGGTTGTGGGTTGGATTGCCCTCGTGCCACATCAGTGTGACCAGGTAACCGTCGCGCCATTTTTTTATCGCTTCCTGCACGATCTGCGGGCCAAGGTCCTTATCGCCCCAATTGATAAAATCTGTTCCCCATATCGCGGGGTATTTCCCGGCAATGTTTTTCGCGCTGTCCGAAAACGTATTCAAATCGCTGTTATAATTTTGCTGACCCGAAAGAATGTATTTGCCCTTTATATCATACAAAAGGCCCAGCGTCCGCTTAACATCGCTGGTGGCATTAGGGTTTACAGGGTTGTATCGCTGCGCTATCGCACCGGTAAACGGTAACAAAAGCAAAATAATGAGGCAATATTTGTTAGTTGGCATACTGTTGGCTTTAAGCAAATCGCCCGGTAAAATAAGCCGGCGGCGATATCGTCAAATTTAATAAATCTATTATGAAGTATGACAGATGGATTAAAGACGATGTTGTATATTTAGTGCGATTTTACTATGACTGAATTTGCCCCGGCGAAAAGACCTGCCGTTAAGTTTTTAATCCTTTTATTAAGCGCCCTTATCCTGATATTTCCGGCTTGCCGAAAAAAGCGGCCCGAAATGGCTACGCGTCTTTATAAGCTAACGCACAACAAAATTTTTAAAGATGCCTCGCCCGACAGCTTCAGGGTTGCATTTGAACAGGTGTTTAATCAGAAAAAAGCCTCGCTGAACCATCCGGATTTTATCATGAGCGTTTATACAACGAACAATTTTACGCCTGTTTTTGTATTAAACCACTTGTATAATGGCGACCTGGATAAACTAACCGAATACCTTGACCGAGCGGATGAACATGGCTTAACGGCGGCAATGTTCCAGTCGGACGAGCTAAAGGCGCTTGTGGCAAAGTTTAGGACGAAACCCGGCATAAAAACGCTAAGCGAGGCTTACCATGATATGGCCGAGGTAGAGTTAACCGCGGCCAATTCGCTGATCGGTTACACCAATGCCTTGCAATTCGGGGTAATCAACCCTAAAAGTATTTACCAGCGGTATTTTTTGAATACACGCCGGCCGGATAGCCTTTCGATGGTGAAAGTTTTTCATATCGGGGACATGGACAACTATCTGAACAGCATCCAACCTAAAGATCCGCAGTACCTTGCCCTGCAACGTTCGCTAAAAGCCGGTGTACTTGGGCCAAAAATGTCGGCCGAAGAAACCAAAAGGCTGATCATCGTCAACCTGGAGCGGCTTCGATGGAAAAACAAGCCCTTGGAGAATAAGTACGTGATAGTTAATATTGCCGATTTTACGCTTGATGTAGTCGACAGCGGAAAATCTGTACTGCATATGAAGGTGTGTGTAGGCCAGGGGCGGAATATGGATTACGCCAACACACTTGAGCACTACGACGACAGCTGCAAAGAGGATAAGCCCGGCGAGCATGAGACACCTTTACTGAATAGCCAGATTTATGGCGTTGAAGTGAACCCGGTATGGAATATCCCGAAAAGTATTGCTAATAAAGAAATAATCGTCCAGGCCGCAAAAGACAAATTCTACCTCGACAATAATAATATCGACGTTTATAAAGATGACAAACTGGTTGATGACCCGGAAGATATTGACTGGTCAAAGATCACCAAGGACAATCTGCCCTATGATTTTAAACAAAGGCCCGGGTCGGACAACTCGCTTGGGCTCATCAAATTTATGTTTGATAACAAAAGCAACGTTTACCTGCACGATACCCCGGTAAAATCAGCCTTTTTGCGTAAAATGCGCGCTGTAAGCCACGGTTGCGTAAGGCTGGGCGATCCGAAAGGACTGGCGCTCACGCTGTTCGGAGCGGGCAATCGTTTTCAAACAATATCCGAAGATATGGGGAAAGATGACCCGGATCCGACGATGGTGTATTTGCCAAAAAAGACGCCGGTATATATTACTTATATTACGTGCTGGGCCGATGAGAACGGCAACCTTGAGTTCAGAAATGACGTTTACGGATTGGACATTGTATTATGGGACCATTTATCACGATTGCTTCATCCCGTAAACAATTAAAGGATGCAAACCTGCATCCTTTAACCTGGGAAATATCATAAAAACATCACCGCCTTTTACAGGCTGGCGCTATAGCTGGTGTTGGCGATACCCGCTATATAGGCTGCTGCCAGATTTTCGTCGAGATATTTCGAATGGTAGCTTTCGCTGTTGCCGCTCACAAATATCACGTTCTTATCTTTAATGGTATCTATTACTTCATCTATAACCTCAGGCGATACCGCAGGGCATCCAAAACTGCGCCCCAGCCGGCCATGCTGATCAATCACTTGCTGGCAAACATAAGGGGCTGCGTGCAAAACGATGGAACGTTTGCGCGCATTGGAATTAAAGCCTTCGTCCAGGCCATCAAGCTTCAGAGAGCGGCCATGGTCGCCGAAATAAATATTATCTGTCAGGTAAAAACCGAGGCTGCTTTCGCGTGAATCTACACGATCTGAAAAACGGTCCGGTATATCAAAGCCGCTGCGTTCGCCGTGCGCAACCCAGGTGTGCAGCACCAGGCTTTTGTTGGCGACATCGACAATCCACATCCGTTTTTCGCGGCTTGGTTTTGAAAAATCGATCACGGTAAGCACCGAACTGGACTGCGGCAATGTTGAGCTTTGTTTAAGGTTGATAAAACCGGTAAGCGCCTTTTTAAATACATTAAATGCCAAACCCGACTCCTGCAAATGGGCAGACTCATAAACATTATCAATGTATTTTTGAAGCAGATCAAGGGCTGCAGAAGGCTTCTCTGCATGCGGGGTAATTACGTTTGCCGGTTTCCAGCTAATAATTGTAAGACACAAAACTGATAAAATGCAGCACAAACCGCCAACACGTTTCTTCATTCTTCAATAATTTAAAATCAATAGTTTAATTAATTACCGGTTTTACGTAAACCATAAAATTTAGTTTCCATTTTTCTCCGGTCAAATTAAATTTTTGCAAAATTAATATTTTTTCTTTTCAGTTAACTATTTAACTAAAAGATGACATTAAAAAGAAAATAAGTTGGGAGCGCTACCACATCCATAAACTTTGTTTATTTTAATTTATTGTTGCAGCAATGATTTATTTTATGTTTTGTTAAAATAAAAAGCGCCCGGCGGTTTGCCCGGGCGCATTAAATATTGCTGAAATCGCTTATAGCTACTAATAAATTGAAGGAAATTTGTGCGGATCGGCCTCGTGCATCATGGCGTAAACCGCTTCAATGATATCGTCCAGGGAGGGTTTACTGAAATAATCCCCATCCGAGCCATAAGGCGGCCGGTGTTCTTTGGCGGTCAATGTGCGCGGCTGTGCATCCAGCGAGTAATATCCTTTCTGCGCTTCAAGCACCTTTTGCAATATATAAGCCGATGCCGCCCCCGGTAAGTCTTCATCAACAATGAGCAGCTTACTGGTTTTCTTCAGCGAATTTCCGCACACATTGTCCAGATCAAAAGGGTAAAGCGTTTGTGGATCGATCACCTCGGCGCTTATGCCCATTTTCTCCAGTTCTTTTACGGCTTCCATTACAATGCGCAGTGTTGAACCGTAGGAGATAACCGTAATATCAGCCCCCTGCTGCAAAACCTCAGCCTTACCAAGCGGCACGATAAATTCGCCGACGTTGGCGGGCAATCTTTCCTTCAGGCGGTAGCCATTCAGGCACTCTATCATCAAGGCCGGCTCGTCGCCGCGCAATAAAACGTTGTACATGCCTGCAGCCTGTGTCATATCGCGCGGAACGCAAATATGGAGGCCACGCATGGAGTTGAGGATCAGGCCAAGGGGCGAGCCGGAATGCCATATTCCTTCCAGCCGGTGGCCACGTGTACGCACGATCAGCGGCGCCTTTTGGCCGCCATAAGTACGGTAGCTAAGGGTGGCTAAATCATCACTTAAAACATTTATGGAGTATAACAGATAATCCAGGTATTGTATCTCGGCAATCGGCCTAAGCCCGCGCATGGCCAGGCCAAGCCCCTGCCCTATTATAGTCGCCTCGCGGATGCCTGTATCGGTTATCCGCAGCTCGCCGAACTTATTTTGCAATCCCGCAAAGCCCTGGTTTACATCGCCTATCGAGCCAACGTCTTCGCCAAAAGCAACGATACTTTTATCGCGGGCAAAGTTGGCGTCGAAACAGGCGTTCAATACTTCGCGGCCGTCGATATATTTGGAATCCTCGTAATACCTTGCCGGTACCTGCGGCACATTCAGCGGCGAGTGCGGCGTACCGCTAAATAATTTTGAATTGTAGCGCGCACTGTTCTTTTGCGTTTCATCAGCCAGCCAGTTTACCAGCTGTTGTTTTTGCAGGCTATTTTCCTTTACGGTAAGCCGCAGTGCCTTACGGATGGCGCCTACCGCGTCCTTACGGCCAGGGTCGACACATTCACGCAGTTCAGCCGCCACTTTCGCCAATTCCTCTGCAGCCGGCGAATGTTCGGCAAGCTTATCTATTAACCGCGCGGCCTCGTTCAGCTCAACCCGGATGTCGTCGGCCAGCTCATTCCAAACCTGGCGTTGTACATCGCGCACATGCTTTTTGGCAGCAGCCTCCAGGTCGTCCATTTCGGCTTCGGTAGCGATGGCGGACGAAATCATCCACCTGCGCATTTGCAGCAGGCAGTCGTGGTCGTCCTCCCAGGCCAGCCGCTCTTTTGATTTATACCGCTCGTGCGAACCAGAGGTTGAATGCCCCTGCGGCTGCGTCATTTCGGTAACGTGTATCAGCACCGGTACGTGCTCTTTCCGGCAAACGTCGATAGCCCGCTCATACGTTTCGCAAAGCGAAACATAATCCCAGCCGCGCACCTTAAATATCTCGTAGCCGTTGGAACCCGGCTCCCGCTGGAAGCCTTTTAATATTTCGGAAATGTCCTCTTTGGTAGTTTGCAACCTGGCCGGTACTGAAATGGCATATTCATCATCCCAAACAGAAATGGCCATGGGTACCTGCAACACGCCTGCAGCGTTTAAGGCTTCGAAAAACAATCCTTCCGAGGTAGACCCGTTGCCAATAGTTCCAAACGCAACCTCATTACCGCTGACCGAGAATTTCTTCAGATAGTCCAGCTCCCTATTCTGGCGGTAAAGCTTGGAGGCGTAAGCCAGGCCGAGCAAACGCGGCATGTGCCCCCCGGTGGTGGAGATATCGGCGGCACAGTTCATGGTTTCCACCTGGTTGGTCCAGCTTCCGTCGGGGTTTACAAAACGGGTGGCATAATGGCAATTCATCTGGCGGCCTGCCGAGGCGGGGTCCTTTTCAACGTCGGGATAAGCATACAACTGGGCAAAAAACTCGAACAGGTTGCTCATCCCGGTGGCAAACATAAAAGTTTGATCGCGGTAGTAGCCGGCGCGCCAGTCGCCCTTTTTAAAGGCCTTGGCCATAGCCAGTTGGGCTACCTCCTTGCCATCGCCAAAGATGCCGAATTTTGCCTTGCCCGTCAGTACTTCCCTGCGTCCGATCAAACTTGCCTGCCGGCTTTCATAGCCGGTCCGGTAATCGTTGATTACGATTTTCTTGAAATCGTCAAAACTTAGCTCGGCTGTGTGCAGCCTGCCGTTTTCGTGCAATGCAGCTTCGGGCATATAATATTTTTAAGTGCGGTAAAATTATAAAATTCTGTTTGGTAATTGGTAATGTCAGCAATAAAACGTCCAATTGTACGAATAGTTTTTGCCTTTGCGTTAATCCTTTTATATTTGTAAATATCAAACTAATGAGATGAAAAAAATAATGATGATTTGCGCAGTTGTTTTGGGCTTCACTTTTGTTGCCCGCACTGCATCGGCACAAGATAGCCAAAAAGCTGAATTTAAATTCAACGAGGAAAAGCATGATTTTGGTAAAATTCCGCAGGGAACCCCGGTTACCACTGTGTTTGAGTTTACTAACGTTGGCACCACGCCGTTAATTATTACCGACGTAAGGCCAACCTGCGGCTGCACCATTGCTGATTTTACCAAAACACCGGTAAACCCCGGCGACAAAGGATCGATCAAGATCACCTACAACGCGGCATTTATGGCGCCATTTACTAAGACCATCGTGGTAACCTCAAATGCCAGCACGCCTGTAAAGAATTTGATCATCGTGGGCGAAGTGGTTGCGAAGACTACGAGCAGCAGTAATTAAAAGCCTCACCCAACCCTCCCCAAAGGAGAGGGCTTTAAAGGCATATTACCAAAGGCACGGCACACCGTGTCTTTTTTGTTCACCATATTTCCCTGCCCACTTTCGGACTTTCGGACTTTCGCACTAAAAACCCTAACTTTGCCCCATGCCAAAAGTATCGCACAAGGGGCAGCAAATGCCGGCCTCGCCTATACGCAAATTAACGCCTTATGCTGATAAGGCTAAGCTGGATGGTAAAAAGGTTTACCATTTAAATATCGGTCAGCCGGACATTGAGACGCCGGAAGGGATGCTCAACGCGATCAAGAATATCAGCTTTAAAGTTTGGGCTTATACCCCGTCGGAAGGGACACTCAGCTACCGCAAAAAGCTGGTGGAATATTATAACAAGATCGGTTATAACATCGGCCCGGAGAATATCATTGTGACGACGGGCGGCTCGGAAGCAATCACCATCTCGATGATGGCCTGCCTCGACCCGGGTGACGAGGTGATCATCCCCGAGCCTTTCTACGCCAACTATAACGGCTTTGCCTGCCAGAGCGATATTGTGGTGAAACCTATACTATCACATATAGAGAATGGCTTTGCCCTCCCGCCGATCAGCGAGTTTGAGAAAATGATCACGGATAAAACAAAGGCGATCATCATCTGCAGTCCCAATAACCCGACTGGTTACTTATATTCCGCCGAAGAACTGGAAGCCCTGAAGGGACTTGCTTTAAAATACGACCTGTATTTATTTTCGGACGAGGCTTACCGCGAATTTTGTTATGACGGGCAAACTTTTACCTCGCTGATGCACCTGGACGGGCTGGACGAAAACGTGATTGTGATGGATACGGTGAGTAAGCGCTACAGCGCCTGCGGCGCACGGCTGGGCTGCCTCATCACCAAAAATAAAGCGGTACTGGCTGCGGCGCTAAAATTCGCGCAGGCCAGGCTTAGCCCCGGCATGGTGGAGCAAATTGCCGGCGAAGCAGCTGTAGATACCCCCGACAGCTATTTTGAAGCCGTTAATAAGGAATATACCCACCGCCGTAACACCATTGTTAATGCCCTAAACAAAATGGACGGCGTTTTTTGCCCCAATCCCGGCGGCGCGTTTTATGTTGTGGCCCGGCTGCCGATTGACAATGCAGACAAGTTTTGCCAATGGATGCTGGAGAAGTTCAGCTGCGAAAACCAAACGGTGATGATGGCGCCGGCCACCGGCTTTTACAGTACCCCGGGCGCGGGCACTGATGAGGTAAGGCTGGCCTATGTGTTGAATAGCGAGGATATTGAGAAAGCGATGGTTTGTTTGGAACGGGGTTTGGCGGAATATCCGGGAAAGGTAGTGGCAGTTTTGAGTGGCAGTAGCAGTCTTTGATAATAGCCGCAGCACAAAATCAATCACCGCTGCTAATATCTGCCACTAAAAAACCGTATATTTGTATTCTTATCAAAAACTGCCACTGCCACTTAACAGTGCCACTAAAAAATGGGCTCGACCGGAATTGACAGGATGGAGATAAGTAGGTAAGCATGCAGCGCGTTGGGTGAATTAGCGCTTTAATCTGAACGCTCAAACTTTCAAATGGCGAAAATACTTACGCCTTGGCTGCCTAATTTAGAATTAGCATAGCCTTTGTCCCGCCGGTTTTCCGTTTTGTTGGATCGGCAATTGGGGCATCGAAAAACGAAACTAGTCCCGGCAGCGGTGCGATGCCGGGGCGAAACAAAGCACCTAAGGAAGACGGTACAGGTGTGCAACTGACCTTCCCCTTCCCGACAACTAAACAGCGCTAAGCATGTAGAAAGCTTACCTTATACCATGTTTGGACGAGGGTTCGAATCCCTCCGGGTCCACTTGATGACCGAAGCAGGAATGCAGATCGGGCGGAACACAAAAACCTGAGTAAATTCAGGTTTTTGTGTTTTGTGAGAGATGCAAGCCGCGATTAGCGGCTCTGATTCGGTTCCCTTCACGGGTTAGGAGGCGATCAGCAAAGCTAATCCCTCCGGGTCCACAACGACGACAAACCTGCTTTTAGCAGGTTTTTGTCGTTTAATATGGTCGGAGCCATACTTATCCGAAGTTTTCAAAACTGCACACAGCGGCCCGTTTTAAACCTCTTCGAGTGTTCAATTTTCGCGCACGATCAGCCTGCAAACAGCAACGAAAAGCACTGATTTTTAGCCTGTTAAAAATTTAAATCCTGAAAATTTGGACAGTTTTAGCGTTTTTTTTGAACAGTACGATCGTGTATTTACTGATTATAAGCAAGTTCACAATTTGACCACTGGCCCGGAGCAATGCAACAACAAAATTTAACACTGATAATCAATTGATTACAGCGAAAATCGGTGGACAATTATGTTTCCGACAATGTCACGTCCTTAAAAAAGTTTACACTTTTTACTGATTGATGCTGTTTCAAGTTTAAATCTTTCCGGCAAGGAATTGCCTAACGCCGGGAGGCGGCACCTTTATATCGTCTTTAAAAAAAAGCCCGGCGCGGCCTGTCATTGTCTTTAGGTTTATAGCGTTTAAAGCAGCCACAGAACTATGGGTATAATAGTCCGAAAGCGCAGACGGACTGACACTGTTCGCGAAACACTACGCACAACTGGGGCACATAGCTGAGAACATTAGAGCATGAGTGCCGCAGCCACACTTCCCGGCGACACTTCTTACACCCGAGGCGGGTATGACCTAAGCATATGGAATGTAGTCGTATACTATGTGCATAACTAATACGTAGTCACAGTCAACCAACAACCGGGTTTTTCAATTATAAATAAAGGTATTAACCTGTCCATCGACGTTTGCAGGCGGCGGATTCTTCAAATCCAGCAGCAGGGGCTTTTGCAGGCTAAGGCTGTCAGGGTGCTTGTCGGTTACGTCGGCTACCCAATTTGTAAATTGGCACAAAGGCGTTTCTCCTGTCCAGGTTATCAGGTAACTTTCAGCTGTCGGCTGATTTATCGTCAACAGCGAAGCTTTTTTCCAACCATTAGTTTTATTCACCTTGCCATCTTTTCTTAACGGAACAAATGCCTTACTAAAAAGCATGGAGTCTGCACGGGTAACTACACTGAACTTATTATCCAGCGAATCTGGATAATTATGTCCGCGGTAGCTATCGAATACAGCAAGCTTTTTGCCCATGTAAAAACGAAGCAGTTCCATCTTCATATCCACGTTTATACTATCGTGCGGGGGAATGTAAAACGCATAAATATCGATTGAATTTATGTTATCGTTCCCGGTATAGGCCTTCAACTGCGTATCATACCGCTGCCTGAAATAAGCAATAGCCACGCATTCCTTATCTGTATTATTTGCTATGGCTATCCGGGGCACTTTATTTTGAACATAATGATAGCTTCCGCTAAAAATATCCAGGTCGAAAGGGTCGGCGTATTTTTTAGTTTTCGACGTATCAGGCTCCCAATTTTTTACCGGGTAATTTATCGGGTTTATACGCGCTTCAACAAAACGCGCCATCTTATCACGTTGCAACTGGCGTGTCGAGTCAAGATTACCCGGCGGCGCCGCATTTTGATCGCCTGACCAGGGATTTCTCGCGGTGATATAGGGGATGGAGGCCTGCGAACTATTATTACATGAGTGCGAAAAATTGTACAGCATCACCACGATAATAATTACAAAATATATGGCCCGTGCCGGCGAAACGCTCCTTCTGTACGTTGGCGCGGTAGTCTGCTGCCTTACCTGTACACCCAATTTATTTGCCAGTGCTGCGTTCTTTATGTCATACCAGCGTATCGCCTGTTTAGCTTCCGAAAAAAACCTGCTCTTTGGAGCCCAGCCCTGGTTTTGTTTAACAAGGTCGATCATCTTCACAAGTACCTTCAAAAAATATCGCTTGTCAACTTCACCCAGCGTAAAATAAAAGTCTTTATCGCGCAGGTAATCCAATTTTTTAAGCAATTCCGTGGTCGGGCGGCCCGTTTCAATGGTTGCTATACCGAACTCCACTTTTGCCTCCAGCCGCGTAGTCAGCGTTTTTAAAATATCGGTGTTAAAAAAAATGCGGTAGTGAAGCAGTACGCGTATGTTATTCCAGTTATTTTGGCTTAGGTTAACATTGATGTAGTCCGTAAGTTCATCAGTAAAATAAGTGGAAACCACCAGTTTTATGCGGCTGGCTTGTTCGGGCGGGTATCGTACAAGGGTATCGATACTTTCGGCATCGTACCCGGTGAGTATCCCGTAAAAACAATCATAACGCGAAATCTCCTTGAGCACATCCGGGTAGTCTTTAAAAACACGCAAAACCGTTTCCACATCATTTTTTGAAATTGAATTATTGAGTTTTTGCTCAGCAATGAGTTTCTTTTCGATGCGGATAAGTGATTCGCCCGAAACGTCGGCAAGTTCAGTCCTACCAATCCCTATTGCTGCCAAAGCTTTAAAAAATGCCACGATGTTGTTTTTACAGACCAGCCAAAAATATAATTAAAATACAATATCTTCGCCAATAACCCGGCGTTTGTATGATCAATATTATCAACCAGATATTTGAAATAGAAAATAAGCTAAGGCAAAAAAAAGAAGATGTTGCCGAGCGGAATATAAAACGTTTGTATCATGAACTGGAAACGCTGGGGTATAAAGTAATTGACCCTTTAAACCGTATCTACAAAGAAACGGATACCGATATAGAAGCATCGCTTGCAACGCCGCTTAATGGCACATTAAAGGTAACACGCGTGTTAAAGCCCATTATATATCAAATACTTAGTGGCGGGCAAATGGAATTGATACAAAAAGGTATTGTTATTATTGAGGGAGAGTAACATTAATGAAGATGATAAATTTTGGCATCGACTTGGGTACAACCAACTCCGGGATAGCCAGATACGATAACGGACGCATAGGGATATTGAAAAACCCGGTTGGGTTGAAGGAACTTTTACCTTCGGTGGTATCTTTCTATAAGGGGCGCACCCTTATCGGCGATAAGGCCCGTGAACAATACCTGTCGAACGCCGGAAATGTTTTTAGCGCCTTTAAGCGTAAAATGGGTACCGACGAGAAATACCATGCCACGCTTTTGGGCAAGCCCACGGAACTAAGCCCGGTCGACCTGTCGGCGTTCGTTTTGCGAGAGCTTAAAAACTTTGTTCCCGGCGAAGAAATAACAGAAGCGGTTATTACCATTCCGGCTTCTTTTGACACCATCCAATCAAACGCCACCAAATTAGCGGCTTACCAGGCCGGTTTTAATGAAGTGGTGCTTTTGCAGGAACCCATAGCTGCCTGCCTGGCGTATGCCAATACAAGCAATCTTGATATAGATGTTGAACAGCGCTGGCTGGTTTACGATTTTGGCGGCGGCACTTTTGACGCGGCACTGGTGCAGATTAACCACAGGGAGCTTAAGGTAATTGACAATAAGGGAAACAATTTTTTGGGCGGCACCGATATAGATTACGCATTTATTGAAGAAATATTGACACCCCGGCTAATTGAGCGTTATGACGATACAGAACTATGGCAAAAATTGACATTGCGCGAAGGTGTTTACAGCAAGCTATGGTTTTACCTGAATTACCTGGCTGAGGAAGCAAAAAAGCAATTGTCGGTTTCGGAAACTACATGGATAGATATTGATTTTCCTGAACTGGATATGTCGGTTGAACTGGAGATAACACGGGAAGAGTTTGACCGCGTTGTACGACCCAAGTACGCAGAAACTGAACATTTTTTATTGGAATTGCTTAAAAACAACAATATTACGTTTAGCCAGATCGACCGGATCATACTGGTGGGCGGCACAACCTATATCCCCTATATCCGGGAGTCGTTGAAGTCACTGTCGGGTGGCATGGTAGATGATAGTATCGACCCTGGCACAGCAGTTATTATCGGCGCAGCGTATTATGCCGGTGCATCTCCCGCTACTGCTGATACTGCTGATAAGGAAACAAAGCCACAGCGAACTGATAAAAACGGAGACTTTAAACTAAGCTTTGAGACATATACAAATGATCTGGAGGAACTGATCGCTTTTAAATCGGAGACGCCATTTTCAGGCAATTACCGTATTGCCCGCGGTGATGGCGGTTTCGACACCGGCTGGCAACGCTTTGACCAGGCAGCATCTGAATTTGTGACATTACTTCCGAAATCAAAAAACATATTCAGGTTAAATATTACGAATCAAAAAGCAGAACCTGTTTACAGCAAGGACGATATTGTTATTACCCATGGGCTTTACAGCGTCTCCGGTCAACTGTTACCCGAAGATATTTGCCTGGAGGTGGATGGCGATGATAACAAAACTTACCTTGAAGTAATATTTAAACGGAATGAAATACTGCCGCTGAGCCGTACCATTTACAAAACGTTTTCAAAATCGGTGGCGCGCAATTCAGACGATAAGCTGATCATTAATGTTGTAGAGGGTAAAGGCGGACGTTTACCGGGTGCTAATTTGAGCATCGGCTATATCGAGCTAAGTGGAAAACAGTTGGACGGCGACCTTGTAAAGGGCACCGACGTTGAATTACAGGTGCAAATAGACGAATCGCGGGGACTTAAGGTTGAAATATATGTGCCATCCACATTGCAGCAGATCACGCAAACGTTTCATGTAGCACAGCGGGAAATATCGCCCGAAAAAATATTGCAGGACATTGCCCGCGCTGAGATGACCATCAGCAAAGAAATTGCTGAAAGCGAGGAGGAGGAAGCGTACGAAATTTCAGCTATGTTCCAGATACTCGCTATTGAACTAAGTGACCTTAAATCAAAGTTGCACAGTATAAGAAATGACAAGGCTACGGAAGAGAAATACCGGATAGACGAGAAAAAACGCAAGCTGCTGAGACGGCTTGACGACCTTACCCGCGCCAGGGATATTTATGTTGAAATAGCGAAGTATAACGATGAAAAGGAAACCTATATCATACGGGAAAAATGGGCTGCGGCCGAACAAAAAAATACAATAAATAAAATATTTGGCCAGGAAAAAGACTTTTTAAACTCGGGCGATAAATACGTAATCAGGCAAAATGTTGAGGCGTTAAAAAAACTCAACGACAAAATATGGTTGCAAAATGACGAGCGTTTCTCGGGTATTTTTTTCAGCATGTCGATGGTGGATGACGATTGTTTCAAAAACACAGGTAAACTCGAAGAAATAAAACAAACGGGTTTGGATGCCGCCAAAGCAGGCAACCATGCCCTGGTAAAGCAGATTGTAATGTCGTTATATAACAACATGAAGCCTGACTGCCAAAAGATGTTTACGCGGCAGGAAGACAAAGAACAGATACAGTTTAATTCCGGTATCACAAAAACAGGATTAAAATGATTGTGAATCGCTGCAGCTAAACCTGATTACCGGACCTGGCCGCGGATCGGGTAGAAAACAAAACCCAGGTTTTAGCTCGAGTTTTCCCTCTTTATTCGCGACTAACGTACTAGCCTGTCGCGCAAATTCTACTTGTGCTCCGCTTATAGGTTCCCCCGATCCGTCTCTGCCGTCACCGCAAGCGTGCCGTTTGTGGCTCGCGTTTAGGTAAAAAACTTTGTCGGTAATGCAAACCGGTGTCTAAATCATCCGATAATAACCTTAACCAAACCTTTTATCCCGCAATAATCGCGCGCGCTGCTATACAGGTATTCATAATCGTTCAGCGTTGGGGATGCAGAGCATAGCTCAATATCAAGCCGGCGGCATGGTGTGGCTACTTGATTAAATAGTGTAAACATGTGTTGGCTACCCAGTCAACCAAAAAGTGTGCGATGATTAGCGGCTTTAGGTTGCCATATCTTTTGTAGTGGGCCGCCATAATTAGACCGCATAAAAATGTAAAAACGAATTCGCGCGAGCTATTCCAGGAATAGTGCATCGCTGAAAATAATAGGGCCGAAATTATAACGGGGATATATTGATTTTTAAATAATAGCGATAAACGGGTTAGGATATAGGCTCTGAAAATTAGCTCTTCGGTTACGGCGGCAGTAACAGCTATAAAAGCAATTAAAAGGTAACGACCCTTTATGAACCGGGATATTTGACGGAGGACCTGGTAATTGGGATGATACCCCAGCAATTTTGTGATAGCTGATATAAAATATGCGGCTACGAATAATAAAAAAAGAAGGAGGGTCCACAATAAAATGAATTTTATGCCCGATTGCTTTTCTTTCCAAATAATTAAGGGTTGATTTTCATATTGCCAGGCAAACCACCATAAAACAACAACTTCTGCCCAAAAAATAAGCCGCGAATAAATTACCCCACTTACAACACTTAAATGCGCCCTAAGTAGCAAGGTATAAACTACCGCCCAGAATACCGTAGCTATTACTATACCTGCAATGAGTATGGGGTTTGATGGTTTGGTTGTGGTTACCTGTGTTTGCAAAATAGGGGCGGATTTTTTGGAAAGATAATGTTAAATTAATTAAAAAATTCCCCTTCAAGCGCTAGTCTGACGACAGGGCCAAAAGCGCAAAGGCGACTCGTGCTCCGCTGACAGGTCGCCGCAGTACAGGAGGGTGATCATTTGCCCCCCTTACGTGCATATTCATCATGGAGCATCTTGACGAAATCAACTTCTTTTCCGGGAAGAAAAAAGCTAAGGACGCAATCAGGGTTGCGTATGCATATTTTGAATATGGCTTTTTCGTTGGATACCGGAACCGGGGAAAGCTTCCCCGCCTTCCATAAACGCACCGCGCACCGAATCAAAAAGCTTAATATTGGTATTGCCTTCTTTTGTAAATTTTTGGCGCCAGGAAAATATTCTTTCGTTCATGAACTCAATTACCGCGCAGTCTAATTCCCACCCATGCCCGGTCTGAACTTCCAGGTGGTCAACATAGGTATGTGCCTAAATTCAATCACCTGTGGCCATCGTACCAAAGGCTTTTCAACTGTGCAGAAAGACCAGCGGCAGGCTGTTGTAATTTCAATGATTTTTTAAATTCGGTTAATGTTTTCATCCCGTATTTATTTTAATAATAAGCTGTAAACGCTAATTTATCAGCTTGTTGGGAGTATCAGTTAAAATGTATTCCTATACCCAACGTAAAACAAAATACTATAAACAGGATCAACGCACCCGCTACATATAAATACCTGAAAGTTTGATGTATGGCCCCCGAAGAAGTTTTGGGTTTAAATGAGATAAAAAGAAGAGGTAACGAGGAAACCATTTCAAGGGCTCCGCCAAAGGCGGTATTAATCCTATCGCCAGCAAAGAGGAGGCCTGCACCAATTGCAGTTACAACGGCAAAAAGATACGGATAAACAAGAAGCTGTTTTTTTGAAAAGGGTGAGGTTTGGAATGCCTGATCCAGGCAACGCCTGATCATTCTGCAAAAGACGACGTAGCTTAACACCGATACGAGTAGTAAAAGCCAATGGGTAACGTGGCTATCAAGGTTTAGCTTATTTGCGGCGGCGGACCAGTCGCCATATTTATTGATGATAGAATCCAGCATGGTGCCCGAAAACCAAAACAGGTTGTATGCCATAGCATTAAGCAGCAGCCATTTTGATAAGATCGGCAGATCGTGCATCTTTTGTAAAACGCTATAAATTAACGTTCCCGCTATCAGGTTGGATATAGGGCCGCCGACACCTGTCAGGTAATTAGCCGCATTACATCTGAAATAGACCGAACTAATCAACGTAATTTTTTTACCTAACAATAAGCACATTACGCTGTGGCCCAGGCATTCGTGCACAATATTGGCCGCCATATACGCCACACTTCCAATTACAACATAGTTAATGACAGACCAGGAGAATATTTTCTTCACAGTTTTTATTTTTGAAAAAAGGCGTGGGATCGTAATATACTGATACAAAGAAAAAAAAGAGACGAGATTTTTCAAATGGATTACCTGTCCAAAGGATGGTTTATGTCACTCTTTGCCTAATAAAGATAAAGTTTTTACAATTTCCATACAAAGCTGAAAGAGGTTTCAGTTGTTGCATATTTTAAAAGCAGGTGTCTAACCACCGAAGTAATCTTCCCATGGTTAAACTATTGTATTTGCTACGTCAGGTATCAAATGGTTTAAGTGAAACACCCGGTAGATAGAAGGAAATTAAATAGATTCCCAATATTTCGACGCTAATAGAATTATAACTTTGCCTGATGATACTGGCACATCAAAAATTTGATTTTAACGATAAATGCCTGATAGAAAAAGTTGTCATCAAGGCGCCTTTCCGGTTTGCAGTAAACTTCCGGGACGAGGCCTGCTTCATCTATTTTGCGGAAGGTAATTTAACTATCAATTCGGCGAGCGAACAAACACCGATAGTTCAAAGGGAATCCGTATTGTTAAAATGCGGGACTTATTTTGCTGACCTGCTGAGATACAGTAATGCCGACCGTTTTGAGGTTTTGGTTTTTCATCTTTATCCGGACATCCTTCGAAATATCTACAAGAATGAAATCCCCGCTTTTTTAAAACCATCTTTACAAAACGCTTTCACTCAAAAAGTGGCGACCGATGAGGTGATTCAAAAGTTTATAGAGAGCTTATATTTCTACTTTGATCACCCATCGCTGGTGAGCGATGAATTACTGGAGCTGAAGATAAAGGAGTTGATATTACTTTTGGTGCAAAGTAAAAATGCTGCATCAGTCGTCAGTTTATTTACTGAATTGTTTTCTCCCCGGAATTTAAGCGTAAAAGAAATTATCAACAACCACCTGTTTTCTAATTTATCTGTAGAGGACCTGGCAAATTTATCCAATTTAACCTTATCCACGTTCAATCGGACATTTAAAGCGATGTTTGGTGATACGCCGGCCAATTATATCAAAACAAAGCGGTTGGAACGGGCACAAGAGCTGCTTTCCATGAGCTCATTAACGGTAAAGGAAATCGCTTATCAAACATGCTTTCCCAGCCTGGCGCATTTTTCGAGATCTTTCAAAACGCATTATCAATGTTCGCCAAGCGCATACCGCTCTTCACTTAATCCAAATGCCTCTAAATAGGATCAATCAGGCAACATTCTGACTTTTAAAGACAAACGCAGGATGAAGATCGGGTGCATCTTTGCTTTGTAAAAAAGCAAAGTGAATTTATCCGGCAATACCATATTAATTACAGGCGGCGGTTCCGGTATCGGACTTGCCCTGGCTAAAGTATTTATCCAATTAAATAATCGGGTAATTATTTGCGGAAGAAATTTGGAAAAATTAAAAACCGCTAAACAAAAATTTCCATCCGTCGAAATCATTCAGTGCGATGTTTCTGATGAAAATTCGGTGGAAACATTGGTGCGGGAAATTCAGGAAAACTATCCTGACCTCAATTTTCTGGTCAACAACGCAGGTATAATGAAAATGTGGAACATTCAACATGAAACCACAAATACCCAGGAACAGAAAGCAGAAATTCTAATTAACTTTTTTGGAACGGTTCAATTGACACAATCGCTGATCCCGCAACTATTAAAGCAAAAAAAAAGCTTCGTTTTGAATGTTTCCTCGGCACTTGCGTTCGCACCTATGTCGGCGGCGCCAATTTATAATGCAATGAAAGCAGCAATACATTCTTATTCCATATCAGTTCGCCAACAATTACAAAACACTTCCATTAAAATATTTGAAGTATTACCTGCTGCAATTGAAACACAAATGGCAGCAGACATGGAAAAAATTATCGGTATTGAAGACAGCGGCCCAAAAATGTCTCCTGAAAAATTGGCAGCGTTAATTATAAAGGGATTAAAAAATAACGCTTATGAAATGCGCCCGGGTATGGCAAATTTGCTTTATCACTTGCATCGTTTCTTTCCATTACTTGCGCAAAACATGATCAGGAAACAATCGGATAAAATATTGTCAAAACTCTGATTATCAGTAAAATATAATAACAACAGTTAGAATTACGAATAACATGCCGCAAATAACAAATACAAAAGACCGGCTCAAAATTGGTTGGAAACTCATGGTCGCGTTTGGAGCACATTGGTGTCTTCTCGCTATTCTTATGCCTTTATCTTCTTATTTGTCCTTGCCCAATCAGCCGGCGGCAACCTTTGGTACGGCAGATGAAAAATTCACTGGTTTTTCGTGGAGCCAAATCAATTCTGTAAGCCCCAATCTTGGGCTATGGATCGTACTTACGAAGATAAGCATGTCTGCTATGATGATGGGCCTGGGTATTCTCATTTTAGCGATTGCATACCATTCCTATCGTCAGGGAGAGCGGTGGGCGTGGCACGCGCTTCTTTCCTCCACGCTAATACCAATACTTGTGTATTACGGCTTTATTTGTGCGATCCACATATCACATAGAATACCCATCTGGACATTTCGACCAGGAAGTTCGGGAGTTATGGCAGATTTAGTTAACGTTTTCGTGCTTACCTGGCTCTACTTCGGTCTTTGGTATCCAAGAAAACATTTGACAGTTTGAATAACAATATTTATTAAAAACCGAAATGACACAAATAATCGACAGAAATAAATTTGGTCCCTGGGCCCTTGTAACAGGTGCATCATCGGGCATCGGCAAAGAATTTGCACGGCAATTGGCATCGAATGGATTAAATGTAATACTTGTTGCCAGGCGGGTATCTCTTTTAGAAGAATTAGGTAGTGAATTGGCGAAGGAATTTAAGATACAGTATCGAACTATCGAAGCTGATTTATCCGGGGAAAGAGCTATCAAAAAAATTACTGAAGCTACTGACGACCTTGAAGTAGGTATATTAATCTCAAATGCAGGCACGGGAAATGTGCGTAAATTTTTCTCTGCAGAATTATCCGAACACGATTATATTTTGCAACTGAACGCGATTTCGCACTTACGTCTCACGCACTATTTTGGTAAAAAAATGGCAAACCGAAAAAAGGGGGCAATTCTTTTAACTGGGGCAATGGGAGCGACAGATGGGGTTCCTTATATGGCAAATGAAGCTGGAACAAAAGGATACATTCAAAGTCTGGGAAAAAGTTTGCATAGCGAACTCAAAGAATTTGGGTTGCATGTTACAGTGTTAGTGACAACGCCAACCGAAACGCCAGTGTTTTACAAACTTGGGTTTACCAAAAAAAACACACCTGTTCAACCGATTTCAATAGAGCAATGTGTAACTGAAGCACTTTGGGCTTTATCAAAAAATAAGATCACTGTTTTGCCTGGTCTCAAATTCAGGATTATGAATGCGCTTACACCGGGTTCTTTAGCAAGAGTTATGAGTGGTAAAATGATGAAAAAGAACAACGGAATTACCTAACAAAATTGAAATGTAAAATGAAATCAAACAGCCAAATTCTGAAGATCAGAAAAATTGCCTTTTGGATAACGACAACCGTGATTGCCTTAATGTATTTCGTAACCGGCCTGGGAAACATTCTGCCATTTACACATATAGCACAAGATATGGCGCGCCTGGGGTACCCTACATACTTTTTAAAAATACTTGGCGCCTGGAAAATATTAGCAGCAACAGTAATGGTCATCCCCCGCTTTAACAGGATAAAAGAATGGGCTTATGCAGGTATGATGTTCGATCTGACGGGCGCCGCACTTTCCCGCTATTTTATAGGCGATCCCTTGCCGATGATCATTGTTCCGGTGGGCTTGTCCATTCTCGTGACAGTAAACTATGCGATCAGGCACACTTTACAAGCCAGGGCAACCGGCTCACAACCTTATAATATATAAAAAACAAGGCATGTTAAAAACGTAAATTTATATTGCGTTAAACAAACAGCATTACTATTGTAAATGGCCGGCGCGACAATTGGCGCCGGTAACTGAAAACCTTTTTTAAGCGAATTATCAGACAGGCTGATTTACCGTTCGGGAAGATTTATTATTTTTCTCTAAAGATTCGATAGAAAATCGTATTCCTTTTATTAAGTTGTCACTTAAATTCCCTGGAACAAATAACCACTTGCATGACGGAACAAATAAAATATACTTTAGAAGAAGCGAATCAATATTTCGCCGTTGCCTACAATAGTAGTATCTGGAAATTTTTGGAAAAGAAAGAAAATACGGAGGACGAACAGCAGGAAATAATAAACTTAGCTCACGCATCTCTGCTGCATTGGAGTAAAAACCCGGATTGTAAAAAAGTCAACTTGCAGCGGGGAGAGTACATGATTTCGATGGCTTATATTCATGCCGGGAGAAAAGAACAGGCACTGTATTATGCGGAAAGGTGTAAAAGAATTACTGAAGATCATAGAGAGGAAAACGACGATTTCGACCTGGCATATTCATGCCTGATAATGGCGATGGCGTTGAGTTTAAACAATCGGAAAGAAGAAGCAGCCCAATACCTGGAGGAAGCCAAAAGACTTGGGGAAGGTATAGATGGTGAAAAGGATAAAAGGATTTTTACATCAGATTTAAGAGAAGCTGTTGAAGGTATTTTAGCTCCGCTTTGACTTCCGGCAAACCTGATATAGCATCAAGCATTGTGGGCGCATGATGACATCACTAAACGGTTTTTAGAATGAAAACAGAAAATGAGAATGTAATAGGAGCATGGAAACTTATTAGTTTCGAATTAATTAACAAAACGGCGAACAACACCTTTTACCCATATGGCAAAGCGCCCATCGGGACTTTGATATTTAGTTCAGATCACTATATGTCAGTTGCTGTCATGGCGGATAACAGAGAAAATTTTAACGGTGAAAGCATCCGGATGGGTACGGATACGGAAAAAATCAAAGCAATCGAAACGTATTTGTCATATTCGGGAACCTGGGAAATTAAGGATAACAAAATATTCGTAACGGTTCTTGTGTCTCTCTTTCCAAATTGGACTAACAAGGAACATTTCAGATATTTTCAAATTCAGGGCAATAACCTATATTTTCAGACACCGACTTTTGAGCAAGGTGAGAGTGAAATTTTTATAGAGCTTTCATGGATTAGAATATAGAACATTTTACTACCTTACAAAGTAGTTTCATGAAGTTAAGGAGACAGGCCTTCGCCTGTAGTTCGATATCTGTAGTAGTACTGCCTGGCGTTTGTAATTTGATTTTGGTCGTATCTTTATCTGCCGGACCGGTTCGCTGGTTAAATGATATTGCCCGTTAATCTCATCCAGGGTGAGGGAATGCCGGGTTCTCAGGCCCTAAAATGCCTCTAGGATGCACACACTATTCCCCTCCCGATAGAGATCGCCCCCCACTCACTCCATCTTCAAACTCCTCACCGGGTTGGCCAGTGCTGTTTTAATGCTTTGGTAGCTGACCGTGAGCAGCGTGATGAGTATGGCGCCCAGGGCTGTGGCGGCAAATATCCACCAGGAAAGCCCGGACCGGTATTGATATTGCTGCAGCCAGTTGTTCATGAAATTGATGGCTACGGGAATGGCAACAGCCAGCGCAATGATCACCAGCAGCGCAAACTCTTTGGACATTAACCGCCATAAGCTGAAAACCGATGCCCCGAGCACCTTGCGGATGCCGATTTCTTTTGTGCGCTGCTCGGCCATAAAGGAGGCCATGCCAAACAAACCCATGCAACTGATAAAAATGGCGAGTATGGTAGCGAAGCCGGCCAGTTTGCCGATGCGCTCTTCGAAGTCAAATTTTTTGGCATACTCGGTGTCCGTAAATTTATAGTCAAAAGGGCTCGCGGGGTCGAAACGTTTAAAAACAGCTTCAATTTTATCGAGGGCCTGCCGGGCGCCCATGCCGGGGTTTATCCTGATGTCGGTAAAACCTCCGGGGTATTGCAGCAGGTAAAACATCGTTGGCCGAACGGGATCGTACGGCGAATCCATCACGATGTCTTTCACTACGCCGATGACCCTATAATTTTTATCCCATTTTATAATTTCGCCGACAGGTTTTTTCAGTCCTGTAAATTTAAGGGCGGCTTCATTTAGTATAACCGCGGATGAATCGCCTGGGTAGCCCCTCGCAAGGTCGCGGCCTTGTTTGATTTTCCAACCGATCGTCTTGCCAAAGTCGGGCGATACCGGTACCGTGGCAAAATCAGTCTGCAAATTAGGGGCCTTACCTTTCCAGCTGATGCCCTGGTTGTCATTCAATACATTAGTAACCGGGCCCTCGGACTCGGCCACTTCCGATACCGCTCCCGACCGCAGCAATTCGTTCCGAAATGCGCCAAAGTGGTTATGGATATCGGGCGTCCTCATGGGTACCTGTAACAGGCCGCTCCTGCTGTATCCCACCGGTCGGTTTTTGGTAAACTGCACCTGCCTGAAAACCACTATCGTTCCGATAATTAAGGTCACCGAAACCACAAATTGCAATATCACCAAAATTTTGCGTGGCAATGATGCCAGGGGGCCCGCTTTGAAAGTCCCCTTTAACACCTGCACCGGTTGAAATGAGGAAAGATAAAAAGCCGGATACGACCCGGCGATTATGCCAGTTATCAGACTAAAAATAATACCCAATAGCCAAAAAACCGTGCTGCTCCATAATACTGCCATCCTTTTGCCAGCAACCTGGTTAAACCAGGGCAAAGCAAACGCAACCAGCAATACAGCAAGCACAAAAGCAAAAAACGCGACCAGGACAGATTCGCTGAAAAATTGGACGATCAATTGGCTGCGAAGCGAGCCGGCCGTTTTGCGGATACCCACCTCTTTTGCCCGTTTCTCCGACCGGGCCGTGCTCAGGTTCATAAAATTGATGCAGGCCAGCAGTAATACAAAAACGCCGATAATGCCAAATAACCATACCAACTGAATACCCCCGCCTGTGTTGACGCCATTTTTAAACTCCTGGTACAGGCGCCACCTGCTCATGGGATGCAGAAACAGGGCCGCTTTGAACGATACGCCGAGCAGGTCGCGCTGGGCGGCCAGGCCCCGGAGTTTCAGGTCTTTTATTTTTGCGGCAACATGGTTTATATCGGCGCCCGGCTGTAACTGTGCAAATATTTGCCATGAATCGTTCGCCCATATGTTGACGTAATCTTTAACGTCGGGCCGGGTGGCCACGTACAGGTCCCAGGGGGCAATAAAGGCCATATCGTTAAAGGAAGTATTGTGCGGCAGGTCTTCATAAACGCCGGTAACTTTAACATTTAGCTGGTTGTCCATCTTCAGCAGCTTGTCCATCGGGTTTGCACCGCCAAACAGCGACCGCGCAAGCGAAGCCGACAATAAAACAGATGAGGGGTCGGTTAAGCAGGAGCGGCTACCGCGCAACATTTTTAACGTCAGCATATCGGGCGCTTCCGGCTGCATAAAATTGCCCTTCGATGTCAGTTTTTTATCGCCATTGGCAATAACATGTTCCTCTGTCCAGGTCGACAGTACCACATACTTAAAATCGGCCTTGTAGTTGTTGCGGAGTTTTATCCCGAGCGGGATAGGCAGGGCGCGCTTGGTGCCAATATCGCCATTTGTGGTTTGGTGCTGCATTACCTGCACAATACGGTCGTAATGCGTATGGTATTTATTGTATGACAGCTCATCCCATATCCATAAACCAATTAGTATGGCTACCGCCATGCCAACCGACAAACCTGTAATATTGATAAAGGAATGTGTTTTATTTTTTAACAGGTTTCGCCAGGCAATCTTTAAATAATTCTTCAGCATAATGTTTTAGTTTTCAAATCATAAATTATTGTGTCATTGCCCTTTCACACTGCTGTTGTTTATGCCACTATTACTCACTTCAAAGGTTTTCCTCAAAAGCCGAAGCTTACTCAGAACGTAAGCTTTTCACCGGATTAGCCATTGCGGCTTTTATAGCCTGCGAGCTTACTGTTATTAAGGCTATCAAAACCGCTGCTGCGCCTGCAATGGCGGGCACCCACCAGGCTATGGCTTGCCTGTATGCAAAGCCCTGCAGCCATTTATTCATGGCCCACCAGGCCAGGGGCGATGCTAACAGTATGGCCAACAGCACCAGTTTGACCAGGTCGGCAGACAGCATGGTGATGATGTTAGCTACGGTGGCGCCTAATACTTTGCGTATGCCAATCTCTTTGGTGCGTTGTTCTGCAGCAAAAGCGGCCAGGCCGAACAAGCCCAGGCAGGCAATAACTATTGCCATAGAGGTGAACAGAATGAATATTTTACCGCTTTGCTGTTCTTGCCGGTAGATTGCGTTAAAATCGTCGTCCATAAACGAATAGCCGAATTGCTGGTTGGGCGCGAACTTTGCCCATATATTTTTGATGCCGGCCATCACCGCCGGTATATCGGCCGAATGGATGTGTACGCTTAACAGGTAGTTGTCGTTGTCTAACATCAGCGTCATTGGCGTCACATTTGCTCTTAACGACCGGAAGTTGAAATCTTTAATGATGCCGATCACACGATATGCTTTTACAGGTTTTTTCGGGTCACCCTGATTCGTATAGACAAGCTGCCCGTTCAGGCGCCTGATATTAAGCTGTTTTGCCGCGGTCTCATTGAGTAACACCGCGGAAGAATCGGTGGCCATTTGTTTCGAGAAATCCCGCCCCTCTTTGATCGTCATCCCCAGCGTATTCACATAATCTGCATCTACCGTCCATTCGTCTGATAGTATTGAACTTTTCTGGTCATACGAGGGCGATCTGGAAATGACGGGAGAATTATTGTCGGTCCCGGTGGGCAAAAAGCTGGTGAGCGTGGCATTTTCTACGCCGGATAATTGTTTAACCTCATTTTTAAAGCTTTGGGCGGCTTTACCAAGCGTCCAGGTGTTTTGTACGATCAGCACATGATCGCGGTTGTAACCCAGATCGGCATTTTGGATGTAGGTTAACTGGTTATAAATAACAAGGGTGCCTATTATTAAAAAGATAGAGATACCGAACTGGAAAACCACCAGCGAATTGCGCAGCATACCACTTTTAAAACCTGCCGCTATCTTTCCTTTTAACACTTGGATCGGCTGGAAGCCCGAAAGGTACAGGGCAGGATATGAGCCGGCCAGGGTGCCTGCTACCAGGACAATTCCTAATAAAAAAGGTACGGCCATTGCCACTATTTGCGGCGTGACCGTTAATTGTTTGCCTGATAACTGGTTAAAGGCCGGCAATAACAACCATGCTGCAGCCACCGCTACCAGGGCGGCAATAAAGGTGACCAAAACCGATTCGGCGAGGAACTGAAAGATCAGGTGTTTGCGCGACGAACCCAGCACCTTGCGTACCCCTACCTCGCGGGCGCGGTTGGCCGACCGTGCCGTGGAAAGGTTCATGAAATTAACACAGGCTATCAGCAAAATAAATACCGCAATAGCTGATAATATGTACACATACTGTATGCTGCCGTTAGCGTCGAGTTCGGATTCGACATTGGATCTGAGGTGTATATCTTTAAGCGGGACGAGGTTTAGTTTGAAATGATTACCGCCCTTATCAAAACCGTCGAATGTTAAGTGAAGGAGACTTTGCAGTTGCCCGCCGGCGTGTTGCCTGAAGAACGGCTGCATGGTGCTCTCCAGCTTTTTAGCGTCGGCGCCAGCCCTTAACAATACGTAGGTGTGAAAATCATTGGTGAGCCAGGCCTGCTCTTTACTTTCAGGCAAACCGGCCATCGACACAAAAAAATCAAAATTAAAATGCGACTGTGCAGGTATGTTCTTAATAACCGCGGCTATTTTGTATTGAGAAGTATCGTTAAATGTAAGTACGCGCCCGGCGGCCTGCGCGGTATTAAAATACTTTAAAGCAGTGCGTTCGGTAATAACAAGGGTGTGCGGTTCTTTAAATTCGGCGATGCTGCCGCTTATAACAGGCAGGGTAAATACGCTGAACACAGAGGGATCGGCACAGATCATACTATATTCATGTATTTTCTGATCCCCTTTTTTAACCATCGCGCCGCCGCCCTGCCTGAAACGCGCCACTTCCTCTACCTGCGGATAAGCGGCCTTAAGCGCGGCGGCTAAGGGCGGCGGCGATGTGGCATTCACATGGGTATTGCCGCCAAAGCCTACATCCGTGTTTACGCGGTATATACGCTCCAATTTTGTGTTATAGTGGTCGTAATTGAGCTCGTCGAACACATAAAATACAATGAGCAGGCAAGTGGTAAGTCCCAAAGCCAGCCCCAGTACATTAATCAGTGTAAAGGCTTTGTTCGTTGACAGATTTCGCCAGGCGATCTCCAAATAATTCTTCAACATATAATTGCGGTTTAATTTCAAAAAAGCCCAATTCGCTGAGCTTTCTGAACGCAATAGTATGGGCTGTCTTCCCAATGGAAGTCTCAATTCATCAATTGAGACCTCTTTGTTTAAGTTGTTTTTATATTCAAGCGGGGTTTTACCGGTAATCTCCTTAAAAACGCGGTTAAAAGTTGCTTTCGAATTAAATCCAGACTCATAAGCTATGCCGAGTAAGGTAAATTTATCATAGCTGCGATCCTGCATTTTCCGGGCGACTTCCCGGATGCGGAAGGTATTGATCAGGTCGCTAAAGTTCTTTTCCAACCCCACATTGATGATCCTGGAAAGATCATGCGGATGGATATTCAATTTGATAGCCAGTGCGGTGAGTGTCAGTTCGGCATCTTCGTAAAGCCGGCCCGCGGCGATCGCCGCTTTTAACCTCCGGCCTTTTTCTTTTGCGTCCGACCGGTCAGTTATTGGCATTGTTAACTGAAGGTTGCCATCGGGCTTTACGATGGCGTTAACAGCCGTCACCATCAGCACCAATGCAATTACAAAAAAGAATGCATTACTTACCATTGCTAACAGGCAAAGCAGGCCTGTTAAAAGCAAAGCGCCGTCAAGTCGCCGGAATGCAAAACGCGGCCTGTCCATTAACACCGGGCGTAAACGCGCGTAAAAACCCTCTATCAGCCGGTGTGCCAGGTACAAATAAATAATGACTGAAATTAAGATAAGCCATGCCGGCAGCCAATATCCCAACAATAAAGGGCAAAAATGCAGCATATCTTTCCGTCGAAATTGCTGGCCGGTATAAGTTAACTGTCGTACGTAAAAATACAACAGCGGGCCAAGCGCCGGTAAAAAAAGGGTTGTAAGTCCGCCGGTCTTAAAAATGATCACGACTAAGGCCAAACCTAAAAATGGGTTAGCCGTTCTGCCGGCTTTTTTGGTTAACCATAAAAGAAGTGCAAGGGTTATCCCTGAGAACAAAGTTCCCAGCGATAGGAGTTCATAGGGGCTAATATGAAATGTAAATGGTCTCAAGAGGATTAAAGGATACAATCACTATTCCGAACAGCTAATGTACTGAAATGCCGGTAATTTATATCGATATCACGAGGGCTGCCGCAGGTCTATTTTCCGTCCCCCCCAAGGTCTCTCGCAGATTTAAGTTAACCCACAAAAATGAGGCGCGCATATATCCCCGCAACCTTCAGGTCAGCGATCGCCAACCGAGGCTGTATCAAAAGTCAATTATTTAAAGCCGCTGGCGAATAACATTTGGTCTTCGTGAAACCTTTGTGACCTTAGTGGTTAATTTTTAAACCACAAAGGAGGACACGAAGAACCACAAAGCCTATCAGTCGCCAAAATATTAATTGGTTGCTTGTATTTTGATTTGACCTGGAACAGCCTCGAAAATGCCTTTTTCAATCCATTTTCTACCTACCAGGCGTTCCTAAGGAACGCTAATTCCTGTTTTTTTCCTCCCATCAGAACGTCAGGTTGGTAGAAAAATATAAATTATCACGAATGCGTTCTATAGGAATCCCGCAAATGCGGGAGTGAAATTGTCGCCACGCCAGCACGACCGTATTTATGGGTTAACTTAAACTCGCAGAGGACCTTGCGGCTCGTACCGGATTGTCCATAATGCCTGCAAGGCATGCGTGTCGGGCGCGCTTTGACCGGTAAGCATTTTTTACCGGCGACAGATGTTTTTACTATTGTTTAACTATCCGAATTGCGGGCTGATTAACCACACAAAGCACGAGTGCCCCAGGCCCGGGAATCAGTCCAGCTTCAATTTGTTGACGATGATATAATCGGGGTGGTTAGGATCGGGCTTCCAATTGAGGCTTACGTTGACAGGGAATTTGGAATTGAGGTTGAGGCCAAACCGGGTAATTGATGTGTCAACCAAATAATAGGCGGGCGGGTTTTTGGTGGGGTCGTTTTTTATTTTTATTTCCACCCCACCGCAATGGCCCGCGGCAAAGCAGAACATAATTTTCACACCAACAATTGCACCCTGGCTTTGATAGGCGGGGGTTTCGTTATTTTTTTTACAGGCCGCACAAAGCAATGCGATCAGCGCGATAAAAATGTAGGTTTTCATGAGGGATTTTCTGTCAGATACGTGGGGTAATGTGATAACGCTACACCGGATTTGTTTAGTTTTTCCGTCCGCCCCGCTGTTCGCACACTGTGTCTACGAATTAGCTATGCAGGCAGCCCTTGACTACATTCGAATGTGTAAAAAGTCGGACGCACAGGCTCAACCGACCGGGTTATAAGGGCATATTAAATGCCAACCCTGGCGCACCATAAACAGCTGTGGGCAAAACCATAGCACTGCGGCCATATTTATCTTTAGATGAAAATATTTTGCGAACGTGCGGATATAGCAAATATGCTGCTTTGGTTGAAAGCATTCCCAAACCTGCGCCGGCAACACAATCGCTAAACCAGTGTGCGCGGCTGTATACTCTTAAAATCCCTGTTGTAGCAGCAACCCCGTAACCCACCACTCCGTACCAGGGCGATTTCCAGGAATATTCCTGGGCCAAAAATTCTGCAGCCAGAAATGCCGCACCGGTATGGCCCGATGGAAAGGATAGTGGGTCGGTACCATAAGGGCGGTTGCGGTGGCCGAGATATTTGGTCCCGTCGGTGATGGTCAGTATTACTGCTGACAGGCCAAGCAATGCTGTACGGTCGCCAAAGCGGTTTTGTCCCCTATCGCCCAAAAGATTCAGCGCGTAAACCAATGCGGCCGGAGACAATTGAAGGATATCGTCGACTTTTGAATTATAATTTGGAGCCGTACGGGCAACGTATCCTTGAAAATAATAATCGATATTGCGGATGGGCTTAACAGCGAACGACAGCACACCATAACCGACCAGGGCCGCCGGAACAATATATGTACCCGGCCGGTGAAATACATAATGCGACAGATCACGGCCCGCCGGAACCATTTTATGAAGCGTATCGGCGGCAGCCGGGGTGAGGCCACCGGTGCTTTTACCTTTAATTGTGTCGGCGGGGATGATATTGGCGGTATCTGCAACTTGCGCATTTGCACCAAACGCTATCAGGCAAACCGATATAAGCAGTATTTTTCTCATAATCTATGTTCTGCAACGGAAGAATAACAAAAAGGGCAATGCCCGGAAAATATCCGGTGAAAATGGATTTTTATAATTGTGATACATTTAAAAGCACTAAAATATTTTTGGTTCAAAGATGGCGCGCCTGTGCCGCTTTCCATATGACCCTTGTCACATAACTAACTGACTTTCATCACCATCATCGGGTTACTCGCCGTTCAGCAACTTTCGCAAAAGCCGAAAAAGAAGTATTGGCCGATCAAAATACCATTATTGGTTTTTCCTAAATGAAACAGCCACTACCTGATTGTGTATGGCATCACCTAATTGTGTGACCAACATCATTGTTGCAAATAATAATAACCCGAAAATTTGGCCAATGAATCCAGGTGCTTTTATGAAGCCGGTCCGGAAATCAAAAAAATATAATGAATCAGCCTGATGGGCACCTGCACTTAATTCAGACGAAGTATGAAAAATATCCTGTTGACCATATTTTGCGTTATAACTTTAACCGCAACTGCACAAATTGTTGATACTGCCCAAAAAAAGCTTGCAGATACAATAAAAAAAGACCTTTTAACCGCGCCCGATACGGTGCAAAAACTGCATGGTCATCCGCTGTCGCTTATTCCACCGGCAATACTGATCACCTATGGCGTTTTGTCATTTGATGTTAAACCCATCCGCAATGTGGACTATTATTTGCACGGCGAGATAAACAAGGTTACGCCCAAATTTAACACTTCAGCGGAAAGCTATTTTCTTTTTACGCCGATCGCCATGGTTTATGGCTTGAACCTGGTGGGTGTTTCAGGAAAAAATGTATTTATCGACCGTACCGCGATATTAGGATTGTCAAGTGCTTTTTTGGTAAGTACCGAAATGATTGTAAAACACAGCACCCACCGTTTACGCCCAAACGCTGCTGATTACCTTTCATTCCCTTCGGGCCACACTGGTGAGGCCTTTATGGGCGCTGAGTTTTTAGCGCAGGAGTATTCGGCTAAGTCACCAGTCTATACGGTAATTGGCTATACTTTTGCAGTTGCCACCGGAGCCTTCAGGATGGCAAACCGCGACCATTGGTTTAGCGATGTGGTAGCAGGTGCAGGCTTCGGCATCCTTTCAACAAAAGCCGCCTATTTGGTTTACCCTTATATCCGGAACGCACTAACTCATAAAGATAAAAACGGCAGAACCGCCATGATCATGCCCATCTACCAGGATGGTACCGCCGGGCTGTCATTTGCGATGGGACTGTGATTTGGCGGGAAATTTATTATGCTGATGACAAGTGGCAGCCAGTTATCAGTTTGTGAGCAAAATCACAATTAAAGCTGTTTGCAATCATTCCCACCGGGCAGGCATTTCCCTAAAATTGTATCGAAAGATATTAGGTATCAATCACTATTTAACAATAAAATCAATGTTGGGGTTTCCCAATTTTTTAAAACTTTTTATATGAAAAATCTAATTGTCTATCTGTTGCCGGCCCATTTGCTTTTAATTGGGCTGACCGCAAACGCGCAAAAATTTTCTTTAGGATTTCAGGGGGGCTTAAGAACTTCGGAATTTAGCAGTGCAGATCCCAGCGCGATCAAACTTGATACAAAGCTCGACTCGAGGGTAGGCCAGCAGGCAGCCATATTTGCCGAATTTGGTATCACAAAAGACTTTTCATTGAAACCCGTGATTGAATATTCTTCTCAGGGTGGTAAGAAGCTTGGTATCCAGGGCTTTGCAACTCCTGATTTTGTAGTGGCTGAATACCCGGCCGGCCAGGCGCCGCAGGTTGTGTATGCTAATTACAACAGTGAGGTAAAATTAAATTACCTTATGATCCCTTTGTTAGCAAAATTCCATTGGAAGTCGCCGGAATTGCCTCTTGACTTTTATGTGGACGGAGGGCCATTTGTAGGTTTTTTGTTGTCCGCTTCACAGGTAAACAACGGGCAGAGTCAAATTTATGCTGATGCTTCAATGCAACAGGTTGTGCCGGGCGGTCCGCAGTCATTTAATAATTCGCAAAATATAAAAAACCAGATCAATCCCTTTAATATTGGAGTTGAGAGTTCCCTCGGTATCAGCTATTATTTTAAATCAAGCAGGTTATTTATTGAAGGGGGCGCTAATTTCGGCCTTATGGATGTTGAGAAAAGCGATATAAATGGTAAAAATGAATCAAGTTCGACCGTTTTTGCAATAGGTTATGCTTTTTTGTTCGGTAAATAATCGATCCATCTTGTATAAGGTTTTGGTTTTCTTCATTGCGTCTGCATTTGGTCCCTGTTCGCTTTTTGCCCAAATGTCTGTTACCCATCAACAGCAAATCAACGGCCTGGATACACAGACACAAAAGGATTCTCTTGTCAAAAAAAGATTTGGCCGGGCTGTGGCAGACCTTGGACTTGCGGAAACGATAACTTTTTCAGTCGACAGGTTTATAAGGAACGCGGCCTATACAAAAATTTCGCTTAAAACCATCGGGTATAACATGAATCCGGGACATTGGGGTTGGGACGGAGATGATTTTTCAACCAACCAAATTGGCCACCCCTACCACGGAAGCGTGTATTTCAATTCTTTCCGGTCAAATGGCTTTAGTTTCTGGCAGTCGGTCCCGGCCTCACTAGCGGGCAGCTACATTTGGGAAACGGTTGCCGAAACCGGCGCACCATCCTACAATGACTTTGTCAACACCAGCTTCGGCGGCACGATGCTTGGGGAAGCAACTCACAAACTGGCCAATAGGATTACTAATAGCCAGAGCCGTGGTTTTAAAAGGCAGGCAGGTGAAATATTGGCGTTTCTGATAAATCCGTCGAACGGCTTTGACAGGCTGATAGACGGCAAATGGGGTAAAGCGCCGCGCAGTCCGGCCGTTCAGGATACCACGTCCATGGATGCGCAATTTGACTTCGGTGCGCGTAAATATAATGTTAATGATAAAGACCCTTTTGCCAACGGACATTTTGGCTTATATGCGCGAATGAAACTGGTATACGGAAACCCGGGTGAAAATATACAAGAGCCGTTTAGCAACTTTTATGTTATAGTTGAAGCCGGTCGCGACAATAACTCCTCACTTAATGCGCTAATCGCATACGGGTCATTAACCGGATGGAAAGCGTATTTTCAAAACCGCACTGACCTTGCTGTTCTGTCGGCGAGTTACGACTATTTAAATAACGAAGCTTTCTTTTACGGGGCTGAGAGCATTAAAATAAATTATTATTCGGAATTTGCTTTAGCGGATAAAGTAAAACTTAACACCTCAATTGGCGCCGGCCCGCTGTTACTGGCCGCTGTACCGGATTCGTACAAATACCAGGGGAGAAATTATGATTACGGATCGGGGGTATCGTATTATGGAGGTTTGAAATTAAACGTTGCCGGTAAATTTTATTCCGCGGTAAATTACCGGGGAGGTTTTACGTCAACGCTGAATGGCAACTCATCTGATTGTCTGTTAAGCCTGATCACAGCTGAAATAGGCCTGCGAATCACGAAAGAAGTTTCCCTGGCGGCTGAAGAAGGCTATTTTAACCTTCATAGTGACTATAATACCGTGGAGCCGGTAAATAAAACCTATCCTTACTTAAAACTGGCTATCAGGTATGATACCGGCTTATAACCAGGTGCCATTATTAATTGGAACTGACTTCGGGCAAAAGCTTACGTTATACACTATTGGGACGAGGGGTCGGATCCGTCCGGATCCATTAACGAGAGCCGCAAGTTTATAATAATCGAATTATTATAAACTTGCGGTTTTTAATTGTTGTTTATTCAGGCTGCCTTAAAATATTAGCCTCCCTACTTATCTACACTAAATTTATAAACCGTCACCGTATGATAGGTTTGCCCGGGTTTTAAAACGGTTGACGGGAACGATGGCTGATTCGGCGAGTCGGGATAATGCTGGGTTTCGAGGCACAATGCCGAACGGACGCCATAAACTTTATTGCCTTTTCCGTCCTTTACCCTTGCCGTTATAAAATTGCCGCTGTAAAACTGCAGACCGGGCTCCGTCGTATAAACATCCATCATAATACCGGTTTGAGTGCTTTTAACGGTTGCCACCGGCTGGCTCATGGTATGCGGGTCTAAAACAAAATTATGGTCGTACCCATGACCCATTTTAAGCTGGTCATCTGTAGCATCAATATCTTTTCCAACCGCTTTAAAAGCGGTAAAATCAAACGGGGTGCCTTTTACCGGCTGGAGCTTGCCTGTGGGGATCAGCGTGGCGTCAACCGGCAAAAACGTTGCGGCGTTTATCTTTAAAAGGTTGTCAGTAATGGTTTGCGTGCCGGCGCCGTTCAGGTTAAAATAGGCGTGGTTAGTTAAATTTATTACCGTGGTTTTATCGGTTGTAGCGGTGTAATCAATTTTAAGGCTGTTATCGTTGGTTAAGGTGTAATCAACGCTTACCGTTAAATTACCCGGGAAACCGCCTTCGCCGTCTTTTGAAAAGTAGGTAAGATGAAGCTTTTGCGGGCCTGTTTTAACTGCGTTGAACACCCGGTTATAAAACCCGCTGAACCCGCCGTGCAACATGTTTACCCCGCCGTTAATGTCCAGTTGATAGCTTTGCCCGTCGAGCGTAAATTTCCCTTTCGCAATGCGGTTGCCATACCGCCCTATAATTGCGCCATAATAATTTTCCCCCCTTTTTCTATAATCAGCCAGGCTGTCATGGCCTAATATTACGTCGGTTGGATTATTGTTTTTGTCGGGGACGATCAGGCTGACCAGGCGGCCGCCGAAATTGGTGATCGCCACCGTAGCGCCACGCTTGTTTTTAAGAATGTACAGGTGAACAGCCTTACCGTCAACGGTTCTGTTAAAGTTAGCCGAATCGGGAATCGTTGCCTGATCCTGGGCTTGTACCCTGTTGTAAGCGATAAATAATACAACCGTAAAAAATAATAAGCGGGTTAAATTGTTATTCTTCATCGTAAATGCAAATTAGTTTATGGAGATAAATTGGTTGGTCTGTTTATAATTTAAAAACGCCTGTTAATGATCTTTAAAATTCCATTTGGAGTTGTCGCTGCTGGCATCATAATTTGCAAGTGTTGGTGTACTGTCGCCGGAGGATACCAGCGCTAACTTCGCCTGCGAATTTGGAACCACCTTAGGCATTATTCTATAGGTTCCATCGGTACACTGATCGATCCGCCACAATTGTTCGGGCGCGCCGGTAAATGCCGGAACCGTTATTACTTCAGCTGCTGCCGTTGCCGCCAATGCCCGGTCGGTTCCTGCTATTACTATTTTATAATAGGGCCCTCCGGGATATCCACCCGCTCCCGGAACTGCCGTAATGGTCCATTTCTGATGCGGGCGAAATAGGTAATCTCCTATTCTCACACCTATGTCTCCGGTTGGCCAGGTTTTGATAACATCTGCCAATTCCTGTGACGGAACGGGTTTTACCGGTTCGTCATTGTTACGGTTAAACCGCATTCCGCCCGGCATTCGTACAAAATCAACTATCAGCTCCAGGGCGTACCCTCTGCGTTCCGATTCAATTTCATACGTTCCCTCCTTAAAATTATCGCCGGCAACGGGCCATCCGTTTTTCCAGAGTAGCGGCCGGATGCCCAGCACGCTGCGCCCGCTTTGATCCAAATCCGCCTCATAATGGCACGACATTTTTTGAATGCCATCGTCAATGATCATCCGTCCAAAATGGCCGGGGCCGTTAACTCTTCCGCCGGCAGCAAGCACCATCTTGCCACCGCCTTTTAACATGCCGCGCCCCATATTATCCAGGTATGGCCCGGTTACTTTTTTGGAGCGGCCGACAACAATATTATAGGTTGAGTTTGGGCCATCGCAGCATGTCCCGTGTGTTCCGAGCAGGTAATACCACCCATCCTGGTACATCAAATCCGTGGCTTCGCAATCAATTGCAATGTCTAATGGTTTATTACCCGCTACGCGTTTTCCTGTTTTGGGATCAAGCTCTACCAGGCGGATGAACCCAAAATAGGTGCCGTATGATAGCCATAAGCGTCCGTCCGTCGGGTCCAGCAGAAGCCCGGGATCGATCGCGTCATTATCCTCCACCCCATCTGACGAAGCGACTTCGACAGGTTCGGAATATTTAAAATCAGGAGATTTTGGGTCGAGCGTTTTGTTCCACATGGTCAGTATCTTTCCCGCGTGCCGGCCTCCCAAGCCGCCCCCGGTTGCGCCATAAACTACAAGGTATCGGTCGCCAATTTTCAATATATCCGGAGCGGCCCCGCCGCCCGGCCTTACCGCACCCCCGTTCCATGTCCAGCCATCCTCGGATATTAATCCGCCGCCACCGGTGCCAAATGTGTAATATTTCCCATCACATACTGCAATTGTCGAAGGATCATGTATAAATGGCTTACCGATTTGCGCTGTGGCTGTTCCGGTTAACCACACTGAAAACAGGGCAGTTACGCCCATTATTTTTATTAGTAATTTCATCATAGTTTTAATTGCTATACAGGTTAGTTGTTATCCAGGGTGACCAACACTTTTCACTCATAACTAATAGTGATATCTTTTACCGGCTCTCCTTTTTCGTCCAGGAAGCGAACACAGAAATCACTCATTCCAGGCCCATTGATCACCGCTCCCCATATCACATTTTTGCCTTTGTTAAGGGTTAGCCGGGGCGACACACAATCGTCCATCACCATGCGCCTGTCGCCCGAAAGCAGCACCGCTTCCTTTTGATTCAGCCACCACATCGATCCTGAATTCGACCCAACGGCCATTCGTACATTTTTCATTTCCCGCGGGCTGTTGACGATGGTTACCGCCCAAAACAAAACGCCGTAGGTCTGTTTTTTAAACGCATCGGCAAAACGAAAAAGTTTTACGTTGAAATTTTTGGCGTCAAGGGCATGCCACGTTAATTCCTGCTCACCAACTTTTTCTTTCTCCCCGTCTTTGGGGATGCTGGCAACCTGGTTTGGAAAATATGGAGTGGTAAATGCAGTCCTCAGGTAGCTGTCTGTAAAAATGGTATTGCCGCGGATGGGTTTGTTTATAGGCTCTAAAAGTAACCAACGCTGAATGAACCCTTCGGCATTCGGCGTCTTTTTTGACTTGGTTGCCGGAGCAAAGTATGGCGCGAGATTTTGCGTTGTATCGCCCAGGGGGACGCCTCTGATTTTACCCCCGGATTTTGCGGAACTTCCTTTTAATGCCGGTACGGCCAAAATTGCAAAGCCCGCCGCCAGCAACCATGTTTTGGGTTTAATGTCCATAGAAGATACGTGTATTTAGATTAAATTTCTCAACAACGCTTAAAATTCATAAGTCGATTGAACAAATTTATTCCCCGGAATTTTAACCGGATCACTTTTTTTGGTTAATTTATGCTACAAATGTCCAATAGATTGCCATTTACGCCGGGAGGCCAATAGGAAAAAATAACCTTGTTCCCTGTTTATACCGGGCTTTTTACGTTCTGTTTTAATTTATTTCGGCTCGCTTTTTTTAATTAATACTTAAGTTAAATTGCGTCAACCTATTGACAATTAAAAATTTACTGGTTAGATTTATGGTGAAATGCAATAGTGCGTTTCACTAAACTTTGTTGCTATGGACAGAAAACTAATCCATACGGCGGAAGGTAAAATATCAGTCCTCCAGATCATCGGGTTCGCGGTCATTTTATCTGCGCTGGTTTATTTAATTATTGAGCAATTATTAGGCAAGTTGGACGATAAGGGCGGGGGGATCATCGCCATGGACTTTTTTGCCATTATGCTGGGTGTGGCATTTGCCTTTCCCGACCTGTTGCGCGACTCCAACAAAGGCCTCAGCACCATGCGGATGGTGGTATTTATGATGACCAACGTGATCTGCATATTGCTGCTGAAGATCGGCTGGGCGCAAACAAGCCTCAAAGGCATCGGGCTCGACCAGTATTGGATGGGCGTCATCGCCTTCGTTTTCGGCGCAAAGGCAACACAAACCTATTTTGAAAGCAAACTGGCGGTGCCGGGCAGTGCAACGGGTACCGGCGCTGCATCAGCCACAGCAGGCGCTGCTGACGAGTTAGACGGCTGCGGAATTCAATCAACACAAGTGACGGCAGACGCTGCTCTGCCTGCATCAAAAGGAGGTGTAGCATAATGGCCTATTCACTAACATGGTTACCACAGGTTTTGCTGGATGCGGGCCTGAAAGTTGCGGAGTGCGACGGCTGGCAGGACCGCGGACGCGCTGAAATGGGCAATGTACTTGGCGTGCTTTGCCATTATACAGGGGGGTCCAGGCAGGGCAACATGCCTTCACTGGACACGCTGATAAACGGGCGGACAGACCCCGGCCCGGATTTCCTCCCGGGGCCTTTGGCACAGCTTGGCCTCGGCCGCGACGGCACCTATTACATCGTCGCCGCCGGCAAATGCAACCATGCGGGCGCCGGGGAGTGGAAGGGCGTAAAATCAGGCAATACCAATTTTATAGGTATTGAAGCCGAGAATACCGGCGGGCGCGATGACTTCCCCTGGCCGGATGTGCAAATGGATGCCTATCACCGTGGTGTGGCCGCCATATTGCAGCACATTAACCAACCCGATGTTACCTGGTGCGCCGGCCACAAAGAGTACGCCCCTACGCGCAAATCCGACCCAGATTTTGATATGGACGCCTTCCGCACCGCAGTTAAAGCCATTATGAATGGCACAGCGCCCGCGCCTGATGTTATACCGCCGGTGGAACCTGCAGGGCTGCAAAGGGCAACCATCCGCCGCGGACAGCCCAACGACCCCGAGCTGGTAAAAATTGTACAAACCAAAGTAGGCGTAACCGCCGACGGCATCTTCGGACCCGATACGGAAGCTGCCATACGCGGCTTTCAGACAGACCATCATTTAGTGCCCGACGGAATTGTAGGGCCAAAAACCTGGGCCTTGATTTGATTTGTTAAGATCGATAATACCTGTTTAAGAACGAAACCGCGTAGCGACGCGATGCCTCGCGTCGCTAATAAACGACACGTGCGATACATCGCGTCTCTTTTCTGCCTGGCAATAGAATTAATTCCAGGTCACATCCGCAGGGTTCACCGTAGCGATAAAAGTATTCGCCACATCCACGCCTGCCTGTACCATGGCAGTCATCTTCACCGGGTCGAAAGTGAGGCCGCCGGGGCCGCCGTCAAGCGGAGCTACCGGCTCAAAAAAGAAGAATTTAATGGGCGCTTTGCCCTGGTAAGGGCTGTTCAGTGCCGGGATGTTAAAAAACTCGTTGACCTCATCGCTGCTTAACCCGCTGGCTTCCATTTTGCTTTTTACGGCATCGATATATACCAGCGCGTCGTTATATTTTTTGGGCATCAGCAAATTGTCCTTGTCTACATTGTCGGAGAAAATGGAGATCGTTTTTTGCAGTATGGTGAATAAGTCGCCATAAACCTCGTTGTCCACCTCATCCGCTTCAGGCGATAAAACAATGGTGAAAATTTCGGTTGCGCCATTGTCCACGGCCATTTGTACCCCCACATATTGCTTCACGCCGCCGTCGCAAAACTGGAAAGTCGACGTGGGGTCGCCGGCCAAATGCTCATTTACGGTTATCGGCTGCATAAAAACGGGCTGGCAGGCGGAAGCCATTACCGCCCTGCGGAAATGATCGGCATTCGCCAGCGTGCGCACCTGGTAGTTTTCCGGGTTGGCGGGAGCCGGATCATTGGTAAACACCACCAGCTGGCTGGATTGCATGCAGGTGGTAGTAATAAATACTTTCCGGCCGCTGTTAAGCAGGGCATTGTACCTGTCGTCGGTATAGTTTGCCTGTACCAGGTCCCATAGCGGCGATGCATCAAATATCGAAACATCATTGATGTGGTCGCCCAGGCGCCCGGTTTTCACGATATTCTCCGTGGTTTCGGTGGTATATATGTGTTCAACCAAAGCCATCTCATTCATGGCCACCAGGGGCGTAACTAATGACCCGGTACTGGTACCCACATACATATCAAACGCCAGGTTAGGCCAGTGCTCAAACAACCTTTTTACAAGGCCCACAGCAAAGGCCCCTTTGCAGCCCCCGCCACTTACAACTAATGCTCTGCTCATATGTGTGGAATTTTTTTGGTTTTACTTATCTTAAAGCCCAGCCCGCTTTGGATCCACCAGGTGCTCAAATTATAGTCACGCTGCAGCGACAGGCCCAGTATAAATTTGTTGGCCAGGTCAAGGTTGATGCCCCCGCCAACCAGGCGTTCGCTGCCCGTACCCCATAAATGGTCGAAACTGAGGTTGATATTGCCGATGCTCCCAAATTTTCCGGCCATCAGCGTCTTTAACTTAATAGATATGGTTGGGCCGATGGCGCCCTGCAGGTTTTTACTGGTATAAAATACTTCGGCAATGGCGCCGCCGCGCATTAGGTTAGTGACAAAAGTGTACTGTGGTATCAGCTGTACGCCACCCGTGTACAACTCAGGCGCATTGTTAAAACTGGTGACGATACCGCTTTGCAGGTTCAAATGCATGATAAACTCACGCGGAAACTCAGGGTCCTGCGCCAAAACCCGGAAAGAAACTAAAAATAACAGGATTGCAATAGCGGCTGATTTCATTGGATGCAGATTTAGTTTATTAAAGGTAACAACTATTTATTTTATATACAATACCAAAAAATATATTTTTATTCTGTTTAAACCAAAGCAAACCAGGCATTTGCACTATTTACGATGAGTAAATGATAATAAAAATACCGGAGTAATAATTAGCGTAAATATTCCACACAGCAATCGCTTTTCAAATAAAGTTCCGTGAAAAATTGTAAATAAATGCAATTACCCTCTTTCCCGCGAAGCGGAAGAGAGGGTCGAGCAGCGCAGCGCACTCGGGGTGAGTCGACCGGCGGACATTAGCGCTAATGCATTGGCGCTAATGTCCGCCGGACTCGACTCACCCGGTCATCGCTTTGCTCGACCACCCTCTCTTTGCCTGCGGCAGAAAGAGGGTAGCTGCAATTAAATCTTAAAAACGATTTCTCTGATATTCGACACCGCCCCTCTGATAGAAACCGGATTTATTTGTATAGGCAGACAAAGTCGCCTGCCTATTGACAATTAACATTTTACTGTTTAGCTTTAGAACGAAATGCGCGTTTGCATTTCGCTTAAACTTTGTTGTGACGGGTTGCGAAACCGTCCGAACCCCCGGCAGAAAATTTTAGCTTAAACGTTTCCTAAATATTTACATCATCTGCAGGCCGGTGAGGCTGCAATAAAAAAATTAACATCATGGCCTATTCATTAACATGGTTATCACAGGTTTTGCAGGATGCAGGCCTGAAAGTTAAAGAGTGCGACGGCTGGCAGAACCGCGGCCGCGCCGAAATGGGACAGGTATTTGGCGTGCTGTGCCATTACACCGGCGACCCCAGGAAGGGCAATATGCCGGCGCTGGATATTCTGATCAATGGGCGCCCGGACCTTCCCGGCCCCTTGTCGCAGCTTGGCCTGGGCCGCGACGGCACCTTTTACATCATTGCCGCCGGCAAAAGCAACCATGCCGGCAAAGGCTCATGGAAAACGCTGCCCCTTAACTCCGGAAACTCGCACCTGATCGGCATTGAGGCCGAAAACACCGGCAGCAACGATCCCTGGCCCGAGGTGCAAATGGATGCCTACCGCCGCGGCGTAGCGGCCATCCTGCTGCATATTAAACAAACCGACATTATGTGGTGCGTAGGTCATAAAGAATATGCCCCAGGCCGCAAAATCGACCCCGATTTTAATATGGACACCTTCAGGGCCGCAGTAAAGGCCATCATGGACGGCGCCGACCCGACGTCAGTCGCCACAACCCCAGGCGAACCCGCCGAACAGTCCCGGCCCACCCTACGCCCCGGCCAAAATAACGACCCCGCCCTGGTTAAAATAATACAAGCCAAAGTAGGCGTAACCGCCGATGGGATTTTCGGGCCGGCTACCGAGGCCGCTGTGCGGGTTTTTCAGGAGAAGAATGGGTTGGTGGCAGATGGGATTGTGGGGCGGGGGACTTGGGGGGTGGTGTGAGTGAGAGGATTTGGGTTGACGCTACGCTTTAAGCGTGGGCGATCGGACTAATATGGACAGCTGGCCTGGCGTAGACAAATCAGATAATTGATTTGTCTACGCGCAACACGCAACTGTACAACAGCCAACTCACTTACATCGATCAAACCGCGGTACGCCGTGTCGATGATACATTGTTATCTTCATTCCTTTGATTTGGTATATAGGTTGAAAAAAGGTATGTCGACCACTAAGCTGAATCCAATCTTAATGTAATAGTTTTGATTAATGTCGCCAACGCCGCCAGAGGAAATGCTTCTTAATTGTGGCCCATATTGAGCCCCAAACCCGAGTGAAATGGGTGTTTTCCCGAAACCATAGTAAATGAATAATCCAGGGGACACGATATTTTGCAGCTTGATTTGGGATGTAACACTACTGCTATCGTTTTGTAGCCGATAGGAGGCTAGTGCACCCACATCGATCAGCGAAACAAACAAACTCATACTTTTGCCGCCGATTGTCCTTCCATTTGCCCCAGGTTTGGTATTTTCGTCCCCCCAGAAGTTACCTAAGCTAAAGGCAACACCTACAGGCGCCGTCAAACCGAATACTTGACTCCACTTGTTGGCCTTTAAAGCCGGAAGATATTCCCATCCGAAGTTCGGGCCAATAAACGCATTTACGGCAATATTTACACTTGTCTCTCTCTTGATGGAAGCACTGCCCACCGGCAATACGGCAGCTTCTATGGCTGCGTTTACCTCATCTGAATTTTTTGCCTGGACAATATCGGCCATAAAGGTTCCGTATTTTACATAATTGTCTTTGAAATTATACCGACCGGCGAGGACGGTTGATAGCAAATCTGAGGTATGCAAGACTAGTGCGCCATAGTTTTGTGACTTAATATCATAACTACAGTTCACCGCGTCATTGATAACTGAAGTAAATTTTGAAATGTCACTCTTCACTCCGCTGAGATCGTTGAAAACTCCGGTGTTATTCGGCAGCAAATTGACAGCATCTGTGATAACATCCGTAATTGATGTTGCATAATTTGCATACAGCAAAATCGCAGAAGCCGTGTTCTGGCTCTGCAGCGATGCAATGTTCTTAATGTTAGAGTTCACTTCATCAGCTGCATTTGCCAATTGCTGCAGATTCGTCTTAAAATCCGTAAAAACTTGAGCCCCTGTATTTATTTGTGGCTCCAAAAGATCGAGGTACTCCTCGAGAGTATGCACTTGCCCTCCAATCGAAAATGATACATGGTGTGTATTCATCGCATCCTTTGCGTATAGTAAACCAAGGTATATCTTCAGAGTGGTTGGATCGCTCAATAAAACTGCGATCTGTTGTTTAGTTACCCAAACATTTTCTTTGTCGGTGCTAAGGAGTGATTGGGAAACGAGGTCGGCTAGTTGAATCGAATTAGCAATATTATAAAACGAACTGGTGTCGATTACTGCACACACTTTGTCTGAGGCTAGCGTATTTAAAGCTACCGCTACGTTGTTTCCTTTAATGATACTATTAGTCAATATCAGGGAAGCTATGACAGAACGGCCGGTAACGTGCTTATTAAGTAGCTCATTGAGTGCTGCTACTCTCGTTGTACAGGCGGCCGTTGTACACGTTGTCGTGGTTAGGTCACGTAATTTGACAACATTCCCGCACAAGCTATTGAGGTCTTTTTGAAATGCCGCCCTCAACGTGGGTAGCATGGCAGCATATTGGTAGGCATTGATATTATTCAGGAAATCATATGTCGAAGGAAACACTGTTTTAATTTCGGGGTAATTGTTCATAAATTCCTGGAACTTGCTAAAAAAAGCCACATTCAGTTCTTCTTTGCTTCTTTGTACTAAAAATTTGGCGAGTCCATCTGCAAAACTGGTCACGTTTAAATTGCCCGCCGCAGAAAGTGCATTAGACAACGAAAGCGAACTGTTGTCTTGTGGATTGACTATGCGCGCAAAAACGTCTTGGAGATAACTGTTAGCTTGTGCTAAGTTGGTTATTTTATACGCGCCGAGCACCGCATAGATGTTGGCCGCGGATCCTCCATTTAATAATTGTTTTAACGTTATCGCATCATAATAAATGAAACCGGGCGTATAGCCTGCCTGTAAAGAAATGGGGGGGGGATTTGGATTGGGATTCACGGGTGGGCCGTTATTCAGCAGATAACTCTTTCCATTAAATCGGAACGCAAGGGGCGCTGTGACATTATCTGTTTGGAAGGGCGCGGCGAGTTTACCGCCATGAAAATCAAACTCAATTTTTCTTACCTGACCGATAGTGGAAACTGCCGCGGCGTATGCGTCAGATAAGGTTTGCTGGCTGATGACCAGGTTAACCCGGCCCCCACCATCGTTGACGGTAATGGGATTTGGAAGCATCAACGGAACATTATTAATATAAATCTTAAAATCGTTGGTAAAATCCGCCGAACCTGTCGTCCGCGCGCCAGGTTGATTGTAGTCGATGTTCACTTGCGCTAAAGCAAATCGTGATGAGCCAGTTGCTAACATAAACAACAAGGCGAATATTATCTTTTTCATAATTATGCAATAATGGTTTGAGTGTTTAACAATATGGTACTTAAAGGGATTGCGTATGTAAATTGAAGGTTACCAGCGACCACCATCGCTATCGGGTTATTATTTTGGTCGTAGATTAGCGCACCCGAGTCCCCCGAACCAGATAATGTTACATAAGTGGTTGAATTACCGTTTGAGGTGACCTGTGATAATACAATCAGATTGTTCAATGGCTGCGACCCGTCAGTATATCCCACATCGATTGGCAGCAGGCTGCTATAATTCGTTATTTTACCCGTGACGAGGCGTGGCCGTCCCGACCCGGAATTTCCCGCCATAGTCACGTCCGTCGTCATCATGTCGCTGCCGGTTAGTGTTCTTGGCTGTTTGCCTTTTAAAGAAGGGATATTGTAGGCAAATGTTATTGTAGAATCGATCTTTATTAAAGCGGCGTCCAGATCATCAGTACGCATACCCCAAACCCAGCTGCCAGCAGGCTGTACGCCCTGCGGAGGGTCTATGGGCCCAGCGTTATTGAAACCGCTTCCTGCATTCATCACATGGTTACAAGTAAGAGCATAGTTTTCATTTTTTGACGGGTTGTTTAGTTTACAGCAAATGGTCCCGGTAGACCCTGCATGAGCCACATTGGAGACATTAGTGCCGTCGGTAAAGATGACATTGAGGGCTTTTGGGGTTGCGACGTCTGTGATATAATCTACATCGACGGTGCTCGGATCACCCTGCGCAGGCCTTACTGTCACAGATGTAGGATAGCCGGTCATTTGGGTATCACTCAGGTGGACAGTAATGCAATCTTCAAGTTGTCCTTGTTTGAACATTTTACCGGCCATCACCGCAGTGATATTCGGCTTATTAAATGTCGACCTGTTCTGATCAATAGCCATCTGTATTAACTGATCAGTCGGTGCGCCCGTAACCGCGGTTGAGGTCGGCAGAGATGGCGGTATTTTTGCTAGATTGCTCTCAAAATAGGCTTGCGTTGCTTTGGCGCCAAATACAAAGGCGATAATGCCCATCCACCATTGGTCGACACCAATCGATTTGAGCGTAGGTTGATCCCACCCAAGTTTCAGTAGCAACAGGCAAATCAAATTGACCATCATGAAAACAACTATCCTCATGGTACTTAAGCCTTTGTTTCTGTCCTCAAGGAGCTGCGGAAAAATAAATGCCATCCCCAGCATCATGATAAAAAATATCACAGCCATGTCCTGCGGTGAAATACTTAGGCGAATAAAACGACCTATTAGTAAATAAAATAAAAGACAACCTACCCCAATAATTATTAGGCAAAAGCCAATAATCCTTAGTAACTGGGAATCCTTACTATTTTTAGTCATTGTTATATAGGATTAAAAAAAATTAGACATTAAAGATTGAAGCCCGCCTACTCATTTATCCCCTTTTCAGCACCCGGGTATTATTATTTTATTTAATGCTTAACGTTATTGGTGCGATGCCTGATTGTATCGGTCCAGTTGTAGTTCCGGTTAACGTAGCTGCCGGTGCACCTGGCGGTGTTACCAGTAACGATGCCTGGATAACATAGCTTCCCTGTGTCACCGCGGTAAAGGTGAACAAGCCGTCTGGATCATTCGCTGCATGGGTTCCGTTCGAGACAGTTGAATTGCCAACCGCTTGGATTTTTACTATTGCGCTATTTAAAGCAGATCCGCCGGCGGCAGCCGCGGTTGGTGGCGACATTGAAGGATCAAGCACCAGTTGAACCTTAAGTTGAGGGATGACAGTTGGTGAAGCTGGGGTGGGTGGCAATGAAGCAGAGCCGCTGTTTGGCAGAAGTACATCTTTTAAGCGATCCATCAATGAGATGACCCGGCTGCTGTAAAATCCGCCAATAAATGCAAATACAATCAGGCCCTTATTGGCGTCAATATTGACGACATTTTGGCCGCTGAAAAAATTGTACCCGAAGACAACAACAAGTGTACACACGGGCGCATAAAGCATCTTAGCCACTTGACCAAGTATTTCAGAACTGTCAAACTGACTTTGGGGGTTGCCCAAATCTGTGGTGGCATTGCTGCCTACTGCCCCCAAAATAAAGAGAAGACTACAAAGAACACCGAAAAGGGACCAGTAAACAACTTCCCAGTAAACACTTGGGCCGACAAGCCAGAAATAAGAATGTACTTTAAATCGCGTGCCGTTTAGGAAGGCCGTAGCTTCCTGGGAGCTACACTGAGACAAGAGTTCTTTTATGCGTCGATATTGTGCTGTATCAAGTTGCTTTTCAAAGATATTATTCAGGTATTCCATGACCCGGATACATGGACAGGTGTCTTTGCTAAGGCAAGTGTCTTTTACAGCTTTTTTGCCCGCCGTGGTTTGGTTGGGCTTGGGATTTGTTATTGTTTGATCGGATGACGCTTTGGGATTTGGTAGTTTAGCCGCGCCTTTTGGTTGGACTTGGGCATTGCCGTTGTTCGCCTGGCTGCCAACCGCTGACGGAGCCCCGGGCTTGTTTACCGGTTTCGTGTTGCCGGCACCATCCGAAGTGGTAGCCGATTTTTGGGATTGCTCATAATCCAAATAGATACGGCTTATAAACTGCATCTGATCTTGATTCAGTTTGGTATACTCATAGTTGGATTTGCCGTTAACAAACAACAAATGCGTGGCAACATAGCTGCTGAGAACACTTAAGAAAATAAAGATGAGGTCTCTGAACCAGGTTCTCTCATTATAACTTTTAAAGTCCCAGATTCCGTTCGGTTTTGCAGGCATCGGATTAAAATTTGAGGTTATGAAACGTTCTTCTATCTATTAAATTAGGCTAAAACGAGTGACGATAATATCCAATATCGTTTAATCATGCTTTTATGATATATATGTCGGTATATCATTTCGACTATTTCGGAGCTAAGATTTATCATGATTCAAAGATTTAAGCCCGCCTACTCTGTTTCCCCTTTTCGGCGTACGGGTGGTTAAAACAATTTCATTACCTCAAAGCTAAATACCCGCAGCCGCGCGGTTCCACGCCGTTTTACGGTATTAAAAAAGGTGTTTTTACGGTATAGGCCAGGGCGTTGGGCCGGGCGCTAATCGAAAAAAATAAAGTCTTTAAAAAGTGAACTTTTCATGATGTGAAAGATTTAAGCTGCCTACTCTTTTTCACCCTTTTCGGCGTACGGGTTGTGAAATTCTAGATCGGTATGAAGCTATGTAAAAAATAGGATACATGCAAATCAATTTGCTGTATTTCAGCAAATTATTTCACAAAAAAGTAATTTTAATCTATTGTTTTACCAGGATTTTTCTTTGGGGATAAATTGATTAATTCTTGACGGTATAATTTCCTTTAGGTTAAACGCTCGGCTTCATTTCCTAACCCTTTTCTAATACAGGTGCCTGGAAAGCCACCAATAAAATGGGCTGCCTTGCCTTTTGGTAAATGCCTCGCACGTGCCCTGACGAGCGGGATTTGGGGCGAAAAAAGCGTTCATCCGATGAACAAAAATGAACGCTTTCCGAGCCTTAAAAATTTTTTTCGTTGCCGTTTGCAGGCCTTTCGATAGTGGTTTTATGGCATCTCGAAGGCGTTTCGGCGCCGGTTTGGTGGCTAATTTTAACCGCTCTGTAAGAGTCCTTCGGACAAAGTGGACCAGGGTTTCAAGAAGGTCACAAAGTATGTCGTTTTATTTTTTCTTTTTTATGCAGATCGAATAAACCAGGTGGGCGGCATGCAGGCTTTGCGACGTTAGTGAAAACCTCAGCGAACTTCGCGGTAAAATTTAACACCAGGATCATTCACCAAAAGTGTCAACTTTTTTGAGGGACAGACACTAAAAAAGCGTTCATTTTAGCGTTCATAAATGAACGCTTTTTGCCATTTCAACTATAAAGTAATACTTCGCACTTTTTGCATAGATTATTTACTATCAGTTCGTTAAACCCCTAACCATGAAGTAAAAAAAACGGGGTTATGTAAAAAAATGAACACCTGCATTTTCAGGGTAAAAACGTGCCTATAAATAACCCATTTTGCGCAGGTAATCCACCCAGATCACATAAGCGGGCGGCTTCAGGTGGAGGCCTTCGTAAGTGTATTGCGCCTGCAGCCGGCCGTCTGCATCCACAAACAGGTGGAAGATATCTACAAAAGTATAACCGCCGGCGGTTGCATTGGCCTGCAGCAGCTTATTTAACGCCAGTACATGCTCCTCCTTATCATAGTGCTGCGGGAAATTGGTAACCGTTGAGTTAACCGGCAGCACACTTTCCACAAAGATTTTGGTTTGAGGGCATTTATCGTGTATCGCCTTTACAATCTTCAGTTCGTTATTGGCAATAACCGGGTCGGGAATGTCCTTGCCAATATCGTTGATGCCAATCAGCAGGAAAACTTTGGACGGCCGGCGGTCGGTAACGTCCTGCAGCCGCTTTAAAACGCCGAAGGTAATATCGCCGCCTATCCCGCGGTTGATCACGGTGGTATCGCCGGTTACTTTTTTCCAGTTACCCATTTCGGTAATGCTGTTGCCCAGGAAGATGACCTTGCCCGTTACGATCGGTTCTTTAGCAAACTGTGCAAGCCGCTGCGGCGTGTGCTCGGGGATAAAGGGAATGGTATCGTAAACACGCTGGTTGGTGACTTGCTGCGCCTGCGCGAACAATGGCAGCAAAAGGATCAAAAAAAGATATTTCATCATTAGTTTTTTTCACTAATATAGGTAATAAGAGTCAAGAATCAAGAGCCAGGAGCCAGGTATGAAAAGTCAAAAACGGCCCAATCGGATCGGTTTCGGTGTAATTTGAAGGGAACTCCGCTCTCGATCCTGGTTCTTGATTCTTGGCTCCTGGCTCTATCCTACATCCCCGGTATTTTAACGCCGCTGCTTTTCAGGTCCTCCAGGATACATTCCTGCACAGCCAGTTTAGTATCCTGGAAACCATGGGCATTTACCCAAACATTTAAACTTACCAGGTAACCATCGGCCTGCAGCTCGCCCACGCCGATGCGGCGCTCCGGCGTAGCTAAAATATTGTCGCACTTGTCAATAGCGGCGCTGATGATGCCTTTCACCTGTTTAAAATCGATGTTGTTGGCAAACTTAAGGTCGATATCCAGTCGCCGGCTGCCTTCGCGGCTGGTGTTGATGATCACCTGGTTGGATAGCTGCCCATTAGGCACGATAACGGTGCGGTTATCGAACGTTTTGATTGTGGTATAAAATATCTGGATAGACATTACCGTACCCTCCAGCCCGCTGGTGACCAGGTTATCGCCGACTACAAATGGCTTTAGCAGCAAAATAAGCACCCCGCTGGCGAAGTTTTGCAGGGTGCCTGACAGCGCCAAACCGGCCGCCACGCCAAAGGCGCCTACCAGGGCCGCAAAAAGGGTCATTTTGATGCCGATGATGTCCATCACGGCGAGGATGAGCAGTACCCGCAGCGCAACGCCCAATATGCTCATCAAAAAGGGCCGTACCGATGGGTTAACATCCTTTTTGTGCATGCGGCCCTGTGTCCACCTGATAAACAATTTGATGAGCCAAAGCCCGACGATGAGCACCACGATGCCCATAATAAAAGAGGGGCCGTTGGTGAGTATCCAGTTAAAGGCCTTATCGTAAAACTGTTCGGTTTGAATATGTTTCATCATCCAGCAAAATGTACGGTGCGTTTTCCCGCCGCTTTATAATACATTCGAACCCAAAAAATGGTTTGATGGCGCACGTCGTAAATAAATCGGCATTATTTTATATTTGCTTGCATGAGTAACCCTGCCAACCAGGTAAAAGCCGCCTTTGCCATTTCGAAATACAGCTTGCTGGCTACCCTGAGAAGCTCCACCTCCATCGTATTTTCACTGTTGTTCCCTATCATTTTTATCGTTGTATTTGGTTCGATAAACGTTGGCAAAGCGCCCGATATGAAATTGGCGACCGACGGGAACTGCGACACCAACAGCGTCTTGTACAAGGCTATAAAGGCGATACCGGGTGTAAGCCTTTCAAATAACTTGTCGGAGGCAGCGCAGGAAGAAGGCCTAAAAAAAGGCAGCATCGCGGCGTTGTTAAATATCAGGCCGGATAACCAGCAGGGCCGGCCGCCGCATTATATCGTCGCCCTGAAAACATCCGTCTCCGCCGGCGGAAGTATCGACCTGCTTAAAACGGAGATCGGCGAAGCCGTTCATCGCATCGATCAAAAAATGTTTCCTGCAAACCCTTCGGTAGCGACGGTATCGGTAACAAAGGCGGCCGGGCGCGTCTACCGTAACATCGACTTTATTTTGCCCGGTCAGCTGGGTTTCTCTTTACTTATGGCCGGGGTGTATGGCTCGTCATTCCTGCTGTTCAGCCTGCGCAAAAGCCTGGTTTTAAAACGATTGCGCGCCACCCCGGTTAAGCGGCGATCTATCATATCGGGCGAAATGCTGAGCCGGCTATTTTTTCACATCGCAGCTTTTATGGTGATGGTGGCGCTGGGTTACTTTGTTTTTAATTTTACGCTGATTAATGGCATCGAAACGTTTTTCGAGATGCTCGTTTTTTCGCTGTTCGGGCTGTTTATATTTATGGGGATTGGGTTTGTCATCAGCGGCGTGGTGCAAAACGAAAACTCGATAGCGCCCATCGCCAACACCATTGTGCTGCCGCAGATCCTGCTTTGCGGCTTGTTTTTCCCCATACAAAACTACCCGCACTGGATGGAACAGTTTTGCAGTGTGCTGCCCCTTACCTTGTTTGTTGATGGCTTAAGAAAGATAGCGTTTGAAGGCGCGCACATGTGGCAGTTGCCCGCAACCATTGGCGGCCTGGTGTTATGGAACCTGGTGATCTGCCCCTTGTCGGTAAAGTCCTTTAAGTGGGAATAAATTTAGTCTTGAGTCTGAAGTCCAGAGTCTTGAGTCAAAACGCATATTCGACTTTGGACTTCAGTTTCAAGACCCTCAACCCTACCGGCAATATTCCATTGCTGCTTTAAATACCGCGGCGCGTATGGGGTTTGGGTTGTAATATTCGCCGTTTGCCTGCAGGCCCATTTGCTGGCGGTTGATCAGCAAAATAACGGATAGCCCTTCGGCTGGGACCACGCTGATGCTTGTGCCGGTGAAGCCGGTATGCCCGAAGGTTCCGGGAGGGCCGTTTTTCATAAATGAATTGACCGGATCCATCATCCACCCAAGGCCATTGTTGAATTTGTCTTTTGTGAGAAAAGTACTGATGGTATTTTCGGAGATAAATTGCTTCTCGCCCACGCGCCCTTTACTCATCAGCATATCTACCAGTTTTTGCAGGTCGCCGACCGTCGAAAACAGGCCCGCGGCGCCCGCTACCCCGCCTTCGGCATACCAGGCATTGCCATCGTTTACTTCGCCTTTTAACACATAATGTCGCCAGCCGTTCCACTGGTCGGGGTTTATTTCCTTAAACTGAAAACCCAGCGAAGGATCGTGTACCATCCTGGTTTCGTAGGGGTTACCGAGGGAGGTGGCCGCAATTTTGAAGTTCCGGCCCGATTTTAAGGGGTTAAACAAGGTGTTTCTCATTCCCAGCGGAATAAAAATATGCTGCTCCTCGAATTTATCGAGTGACATGCCTGAGACGATTTCAACAATCTGGCCCAGTACGGTAAAGCCCAGGTCGCTGTATTTACGCTGGGCGCCGACCGGGAAATGGAGCGGTAGCTCCCCTATCAGCTTAAAAGTCTCCTGTTTGTTGGATGCCCGGTAAAAAAGCGGGTACCATTCGTAAATACCGGCGGTGTGGGTTAATAAGTGCCGTATGGTAATGGCAGATTTATCAGGTGTGCCAAATGCCGGGACGTATTTACTTACCGGGTCATCAATTTTTATCAGGCCCCTGTCAACCAAAAGCATAATGGAAGTGGTTGTGCCGACCACTTTGGTTAATGAAGCCAGGTCAAAAAGTGTGGCGGTGGTCATTTTATCCGGTACAGGCAGCAATTCATGGTTATAATTAAACTTCTGTGCGTCGCCATAAGCCTGTTTATAAATAACTTTCCCATTTCGTTTTACCTGGATTACGGCGCCGGGTATCTTATTTTCAGCGATGGCGTTGTTAATAGCCTCGTCAACCTGGTGAATCAGGGCGGCCTTCCGGCTTGCCGAGTCCGCCGGTTGCGCTTTTGAGCTATCAGCCCAAAAAATAAAAACAGTTAATACTGCGACTACACAATAGCTCTTAAATTTCATGATCATTAACGTTATTCTTATTTTTCAATACGTGTATTTTGAGCGTCGAAACATTCCCTACCCCTCTTTCCCGCTTGCGAAAGAGAGGGTGGTCAAGCGCAGTCCCGCGCGTGCGGGAGGTGAATCGACACCGAGCGACATTACCGTTAATGCATTAGCGCCAATGTCCGCCGGGTTGACTCACCCCGACTATCCCGTACATACGGGACTGGTCGACCCTCTCTTCGCCTGCGGCGGAAAGAGGGTAACTGCAATTATTTTATTCTTTAAAATGCTCAACGCGCATAATCCGCAATTGGTCCCACAGTTTTACGCAGCAGCAATTCGGTAAATCCCGGCTTTATAAAATCCTTCAGTTCTCCTATCAGCTCAAATCCAAATTTCAGGTATAACTCAAGCGCTTTTATATTGAACGAGCTGACGCAAATAAAAATATTTGGCGAGTATTTTAAAATGCGCTCCTCGCAAAACCCGAGAATCTTGGTGCCATAGCCCCCTCCCCGGTGTGCGCTATCGATGCATATGGTTTGAATATAACCCTTAAATGTTCCCTGCATTTGCATAATCACAAAACCAATGACCCGGGATGCCTTTCTCAACACAAATACTTCTCTAAACGATCCATCGAAGGCTTTTAAGCAATAATCATAGTCCATACCAAGCGTAATCCATGGGTCAGTTTCCGCCATCATCCGGGCGCAAACTGAAAAGTCCCGCTGATCAGTGGTGAGCACTATGTCTGTGTCGTTATCGAGCAACATTTGCCTTCTTTTTAATAATCGCCAGGAAAGTTATAGTTAGTATAGCATTTACCAGGATGTTCATAAAACCAAAGTCAAACTTCAGCGTGGTGACGAACAGCCAGTTTAAAAACAAGGTAGTAAGGGCAGCGCCAACGCAGGCGGCGGGCACCCATTTACCTTTTAGCTGAATATTTGAAAACAGGCCGGTAAGGTACAAGCCTAAAATGGGACCATAGGTATAACCGGCTATTTTAAAAATGGTGTTGATAATGGCGCCCTGGCTATTCCAAAAGGCCATTACGATGATAAACATCGCCCCATTAACGCCAAGCAGCACACGGTTTTTTATTTTCACCTTTCGATCATGCGGCCGGTTGGAAATATCCATAAAATCATAGCTGAAAGCAGTTGTTAAAGCAGCGATACAGGAGTCGATACTGGCGAAAGTAGAAGCAACCACGCCGATAAAAAAGGCGATTGCGCCTATCTGCCCCAAATAATGCAGCGTAAGAAAAGGGTAAAGACCGTCGGTATTTTCAAGCTGGCCGTCTTTCACGCTTAGGTGTACGCCATGTTTTTGCGCGAACAAGTAGAGCAGCACACCCAAACCGAGGAAGAGTGTTTGAGCGGCGGCAATAAAAAAGCTGAAGGCCAGCACGTTCTTTTTGGCGCTTTTTGTATTGTTAATGGTCAGTGTTTTTTGCATCATGCTTTGATCCAGGCCAACCAGCGCGACCGTGATCAAAATGCCCGAAATAAATTGTTTAAAAAAATTGGAGCCGGAATGTATATCCCAGTCGAATAGTTTTGCATAGGGGTGATGAACAACAGCCCCGATCATTTGGGTGGGCGACAATCCAAGCGATCTGGTGATGGTTGCGATAGAAATGATGATCACTGTAATGAGAAATAAGGATTGCAAAGCATCCGTCCATACGATGGTTTTGATGCCCGACTTGTTGGTATACAGCCAAATGAGTATCAGTACAATAATAATAGTTAAAAAATACGGGATGTGCAAGCTGTCAAAAAAAGCGTATTGCAGTATTTTAATCGACAACAGCAGCCGCAGCGCAGCGCCAAACGACTGCGACACCAGGAAAAACAAGGAGCCGGTTTTATAAGTGATCCCGTCGAACCGGATATTGAGATAAGTATAAATGGAAACCAGCTTTAGCTTGTAGTAAATAGGTGTTAACACAAAGGCGATAAACAGGTAACCTACGATGGTACCCAGGATAAACTGGAAATAATAGAGATTATTATTGCCGACGTTGCCTGGGATAGACACCAGCGAAACAGCCGAAATCCCCGACCCGATCATCCCAAAGGCCACCAGGAACCAGGGCGAGGACTTGTCGCCATCGAAAAAGCTATTTTCCTTATTATGGCGCGATGTGAGCCGGGCAATAACCATCAGCAGCACGAAATAACCCAGGATGATATATAAAATTAAGGATGCGCTCATGCAGTTGCTGCCATTAAGGACGTTAATTAACGATTTTAAAAATAGAAATAAAAACTTTGATACCGTATAAGTATGCAATCTGAAAAAATGCGTAATTTCATTCCTGCTTGAAATTTTTTCTATGAAACGATTTGCCCTGTTTATTGCTATTTGCCTGCCGGCAACCCTATTAAAAGCGCAACCAAAGCTCCTGGTAACTGTACAACAGGAAAAGGATTCCGTGGCTATTTTCAACCTTGAAAATAACCAGCGACTGGCGCAATTGAGCGTAGGTTATAAGCCTCACGAAATTTGCTATGACCCGGTAACCAAAAAATGTTTTGTTACCGACTTCGGCCTGGAAGACTATGACCATAAGGCCGGCCGGACAGGCAATTGTTTTCATGTGATCGACCCATTTTCGGGCACGATTATCAAAAAAGTGTATACGGTAACTGATACGGCTGCGGCAAACGGCCCGCATGGCATCAAGGTGCGGCCGGGGATGTCGGGGGAGTTGTTTGTTAACGTGGAGATCGGCGGAGATACCATGATGGTATACGATGCATCAAAATTAAGCCTGAAGCGAAAGTTTGGTTTGCCGAAAGGAGCGCATAACTTTTCGTTTTCGGCCAGGGGTGATACACTCTGGCTGATGGCGGGTCAAAACGGCGTTTTTCAAATAGATCCGCAAAATGGCGCTATTCTGAGACATGCTTCATTTTCATCACCGATAAGGGGTTTATCTGTGGGGAAAAACTGGATGGTTGCTTCCGGATTTAATGAGATTTTCCTGATCTCGAAAACAGACCTATCCGTTCTGAGCCATTTTGAAAACCTCGGTGTCGGCCAAATATTTTATTCAAATATCAGTACAGATCAAAAATACATTGTTGCGCCAGCCGCTTTGGATAATACAGTATTGGTGATCGACGCCGCGAGCGGCAAAGTAATACAGCGACTCAACACCGGCAAAACGCCCATTAATGTGCAGGTATCGGGCAAATATGCCTATGTATCGCAGGATAAAGATAACGCCATCGGCGTTATCGATCTCAAAACATTCCAGGTGACGAAAGGCCCTTACGTTTATGGCACAAACGGGATTATTGTTATCGAATAACTGCCTGGTTTGGCCGCCGGACAATTTTAAACTGCTTTAGATACACGGGGGAGTTCCTGCACATCATAAGTCTCCTGCTTTTCGGGATTTAACGACGCAACATATAGCTGCGTCTTCTTTTTGCGGTTAAAAACGGTTTCCATTGCAAAGTGCTTTTCCCAAAAATCCAGGTGCAGGTTCCAGGCATGACAGCCAAACGGAAGTGCGCCCCCTGTTAGTTCCCATGCTCTTTCGGGTTCGCATTCAAACGAGAAAAAGATTGCCTTTTTGTAATCAGGTATTTTCAAAAAGCTGCTCTTCCGGTTAAGCTCAATGCCCCACCAAACATCTTCATTAAAGTAATGCTCGGTACGGTTCAGGTATTTCGACAAACTTGATTTCCGCTGCCTGCAGGCATCATAAAACTTACGGACGCGACGTAATGATAATCCGCCATTGCCTACTTTGTTTTCGAACTGTAAATCGGTGGGCAGGTCGGTGTTTGGCTGCTTGATGTCAAACCAGGTATGCAGTGCAATCAAAATCTTTGACTTTACCGCTTTAAAAACATCGATATATTCATGGGAGCGCAGCCAGGGCGCGCCAATATAGTCATACCCCTCATCACACCACTCCAGCAGCCTGTCTTTAAAAACAAAGGCGTCCAGTTGATAGATCAGGATGTATTGGAACTTTAAAAACTTTTCGTAAAATCCATCCCATAACATCAATTGGTTATAACCATGCCGGCTTTCAAAATATTTGTCGTCAAACGATACGCATTCAATCATATCGTGACCAGTGGACAGATCCAGCGTTAACGATTGCGGCTTGACTATGAATATACGGTGCTTATTCAGCACCCTGAAACATTGCTCCAATGCCAGTTCTTCAAAAGCTTCCAGTTTATTCTTGTATACCGGTATCACTACGGCGACGCGGTCAGTGCAGGGGTATTTTGTATGCATAATTCTTTTAGCTGTTTTTCCAGTAGTTGCGCCCTGGCCACCAGCGCGTTTTCTTTTACAAAAACGTTGATGTCCATCGGCTGGCTCACCAAACCGGCATTAAAAATCTTTTTAAAATCGTAGTAGTTTAAACTGAAGTTCCACTTGTTTTTTAGGTGGTCGAAAACTTGTTCGCTGTTGGCGCCGAGGCTGCTGCTATCCAGTACAAGGTATTTCTCTTCGTCCATGCTGCGAATATTCTTTAATATTTCCTCGTTGTAGGTTATCCAAACCTGCAAATAAAACTCCGACAGGTCCTCGTAAAACTTAATTAACCTTTTTTTCCGGCGAAAGTTTTTCCAGATAAACCGCGGGATTGGTTTACGGGATAAATATTTGGCTTCGTGCCACTTAAATTCACGATTGATCATTGAACTAACCGTCGTATTGTAATCGCGAATAATGTTCAGGTAAAACGCATCGGGTATAAGTTCGCGGTAATGCTTAAAGAAAAGGCAGGTTCGCGGATCCTTCCAGCCCCATTGCCGGTTCAGATTATTTTTAAAATTGATGATGCTCTTTAGCTTTTCCTTTTGATAGGTGGTAAGCGGGCCGACAGGATGGGTAACCCAGCCAAACCTCGACTCGCCGTGTTCTTCCAACGTATCCTCGTGAAAACGATAAAAATCAACATCTTCAAAATGCCCGTCCGTGTTCCCGATAGCGGCGCCAAGCAATTTTTCACCAATGTTTAATCCGCAGCATTCTAACCATTGGCTTACCAGCGATGTTCCTGACCGGTGCATGCCTGCGATGATTAATACGTTGTTTGTCATAGGATGACGCAAAGTTGAAAGCCCCCGTTTTAACGCAATTTATCAAACCAATGGTCCGCAAACGGCGGCAGAATCGACTAACGGGCCAAAAGTATCGATTGACGCAAAAAAAATATTAAGGGTAATTAAAATGTTACCGGTGTAATAACTGTTGATTAATACTATTTCGTATCGAGAGAACCGTAACTTTCATGATACCTGTTCCGTCCATTGGTGAAATCAGGAAGTTAACAGCAATTCACTGCCAGATGTTTGCGATTGTTGGGCGAAAAAACCCGTTTGGCAGGGCGGAACGGGGCTGTGTTCGGTATACAGAATGTGCATACCTGCAGGAATTATGGCGTCGGCCGGAGGTAAAAAGGATTATGACCAGGCAGGTCAGCTTTATTTTTTTGTCAGTTCTGTTTCGTATAAAATTTTCCCTTCGGCGTTTATGGCTTTAATATTGATACGCGCGGGATCAAGTGAGAAATACGGCGTTTGACAAAATACAACCGTGTTGGGTCCGGGTCAGCGAAATAATTTAGTGGATCAGCGTATGCTCAATGTCCTCTAATGACTTTCCCTTTGTTTCGGGCATCATCTGCCATACAAACAGCAACTGCAGCACCATCATTACCGAAAAGAAGGTGAACGTGAAGCCGCCGCCTAATTTCTCGGTAAAATAGGGAAAAATAAAAGTGATGAGCGCCGCCATAAACCAGTGCGTAAAACTGCCCAGCGTTTGCCCCTTGGCCCTAACCTGGGTGGGGAAAATCTCGGAAATGAACACCCAAATAACGGCGCCCTGCGAAAAGGAGAAAAACGCGATAAAGCACGATAAATAAATAGTGACATTATAGCCGCTAAAGCTTTTTGTGAAGAATGACCACGCAACCAATCCAAGCGTCAGGATCAGCCCGAATGAGCCAATAAACATCATCTTCCGTCTGCCGATCTTGTCGATAACGCTTATAGCTACCAGTGTAAATACTAAGTTTACAAATCCCAGCATAAGCGACTGCTCAAGTGAAGAATATTTACCCAAACCAGTCATTTGAAAAATACGCGGTGCATAGTATAAAATTGCATTGATACCCGAGGTCTGGTTAAAAAAAGCAATCAAAATAGCAAGCCAAACCGGGAATTTATACCGACCGCTAAAAAGTGCGTCGCTGCCGTGCTGGGATGCATCGGCCTTATTGGTGCTGACGATAGCCGCCATCTCGTCATCATAAGCCGTGGGGTTCATTATCTTAAAAATATCGGTGGCTTCAACCGTCCGGCCCCTTAAAAGGAGCCATCGCGGACTTTCCGGGATAAATCTCAGCAAAACAAAAAATAGCAATGATGGAACAGACATGATACCCAGCATATAACGCCACGCATTTGTATTGCCTGACCCAAGAATGTGAACAATAACCAGGTTTGATAAATAAGCGATAACGATACCTAAAACAATATTTGTTTGAAAGAGGATGACCAGCCTGCCCCTTGCCCCGGCCGGAGAAATTTCGGAAATATATATCGGGGCAATCACAGACGAGGCGCCGACGCCCATTCCGCCAATAAAACGCAGTACCATAAACAAATACCAGTTGGTTACCAATGCCGTACCGAGGGCCGAAAACAAAAACAGGAAAGCAATGACGAGCAGCGATTTTTTCCGCCCTATGCTGTCGGCTGGTACCCGGCCAAAAAGCGCACCAAAAATGGTTCCCACGATGGCAATCGAGGTAGTAAGCCCGTGAGCCAGGGAACCTAGCTGCCAGTATTTCTGAATGGCCTGTTCGCCGCCGGAGATTACGACCGTATCAAACCCGAAAATAAAACCGCCGATGGCGACAATAATGGACCAGATGAGAACTTTCCTTTGGATCATGACAGATAGTTTATAATTGATGGTTCATCAAATATAACTATTTAGTTGATTGAGTTAGATTAAGTTGATTGGCTGATTAAGTTAGAAAAAAACTTAGGGACGCGAGGCTTCGCGTCCCTGTTATTAAAGTTTAGGAAAAGCGGCTTTTGATTCAATGTTTCAACTCATCGGCAGATATAGGGTCAACGCAATCAAATAACCAACTTAATCACTTATTCAACTTAATATTACTCAATCAACTTAATCTAACTCTATCAACTCCCCTACGCCGTAATCTGCTTTAGGTCAGCCTGCAAAGCAGCCAGGTCAAAACCGCTCGGCGATTTGGTTTGCGTTGCAAAATCGGTGCTGATCACGGCGTACGATTCATCGCAATAGGCATCCCAGAATGACCAGGTCATTCTTTTGGTAGCGCCCCAGGTAATTAGTGTTAAACCATGGCTGTCGTACCCGATAACGGGAACAGCGTGGCCGCCCCACGAGCCAGGGGCGCCCTGCCCCGTTGCCCCACCCGGAGGAACGGACCACACCTTTTGCTTTTGAGCGGTTATGGGAAGGGACATACCGATGTAACAACCACCAAACAAAAATGTAGCTAACTTCACATGATTATGATTCTTTGGCTCCAGCGCAGCGTAGGCAAATATTTTATGCCCGGCCACACCTGTCTTTCGCCAGTAATTTAAAACCTTGGTTTCCACGGCGCCATGATCATTCTTGCCGGTTTTGGGGTTGTAGCCGGTGATAGCCGAATATGCGCCAATAATGTCGGCATCGGGCGGGGTAAATAAGGCGCCGTTGTCATCTGTCCACTCCATAATCAGGTGGCCGGCAGCGGCGCATGTACAATCGCCTATCTTATCATTGTCCATCATACCCCAGCCTTTAGCGGGTATGTTTTTTGCGTAAGTATGCGTTGCGGGGGCATTGGGCAGCGCCGTTGTGTCCAGGTAATTTGCAAGCATCAGTGTACGGGGGTCGTGCACGGGGGCCGCCTTGCCCAGTTTCATGCCGGAGTGATCAGTTTTTTCTGTTTCCATCGGTGTAAAGTTTTATCTAGTTTTAAGGTCAAATAAAACTACGCCAATCGCCGGGATAAAGAACCTGGGTTTTTACTTTATTTTATTACGTACTTTTACGTAACTTTTGGTCGGTCTGTAAAAAAGGTGAAAGGTAAAGGGTGAAAGGCGAAATTCTTGACTCTTGACTCCTGGCTCCCAACCGAATGGCGGGAAATTTACAATGGCCAAATTAATTTGTTTGTAACGATTTAGCCTGCCCTTACGTAAGCTATAACAGTATTATATGCTCATCATCAATGAAACGAAGTAAATATGCCCTAAAAGATTTGCGTGGTGTGACGGTTACTGGGCTGGTTGTTTTATGCTTACTGGTGTCTTCATGCCTTAAAAACAGTAGCGCAGTTAATCCTCCCCCTTCTGCCCTGATCACTGTGATCCATGCCTCGCCCAATGAGCCGGCAATGGACTTTTATTTAAATGGCGACAGGGCAAACGCGTCCCCGCTTACTTATGGAACCGGCATTGATTATTTCAGCGCCCTTGCCGGTCAGCGTACCGCTAATTTTTTCAACGCAGGCAGTTTCACACCGATTGTGGCCAGCGCGCCAATTACACTGGAGCAAAATATGGCATATTCGCTTTTCCTGGATAGCCTTGCCCCAAAGCCGGGGATATTGCTTTTGGAGGACACACTTGTAAAACCGATCACCGGAAAAGCAGGTGTTCGTTTCGTGGACCTGAGTCCGGATGCACCCGCTGTCGACCTGGCCATACAGGGGGGCACTACTATTACGACAAACAAATCTTTTAAAGGTCATAGTTCATTTACCCTGGTAACAGGACAATCGAACTTTACCTTCCAGGTATTAAAGCACAGTACAAGCACCGTTTTGGCAAGTTTAACAAATGTTTCGCTTACTAATGGCTACCTGTATACGGTAATGTTGGAGGGACTCAATGCTTCAACCGGCGGAAGTGATAAACTAACCATCATCATGATCACTAACGCTTATTTTAACTGAGATCAGCCGTCGCCATAAACAGTGCTGAATGATGATCTGAAACCTGTGCCGCCATGTAACCGGGTTTTATTTTTATATTGGTGAGTTTTTAACCACCATGTCCCACGCTCCAGCCCTGCAGCACTCAGAAAAGACCGGCATCCTCCTTTTAAGGTTAACCGCCGTTTGCTGGCTGCCTGCTAAATTGATTGGTTGGCGCATGTTCACTACGTACCGGGTATTTCCGACGGCGCCGGCTTTTAATTTTTTTGACAACATTCCGTCTTCCGTCCATACTTTTCTGTTTATGGTATCGGTGCTGCTGCTTGTATTGCTACTGCTGGCGCCGGCAAACAAAATATTTATAGCAAGCCTGCTGGTATGCGAGGTTTTTTCCTGCCTGCTTGATCAAAACCGGCTGCAGCCCTGGGATTACCAGTATATGTTTATCCTGTTTATTTGCCTGGTGAACAAAATAGGTGATCGCACGCTATTAAGCTTATTCCTGTTTATTTTGGCATCGGTGTATATATATAGCGGGCTGGGTAAATTAAATGCAGGCTTTTTGAGCACGATTTGGACCAAAATGCTGCTGGAGCAATTTATGCACATCCCGGCAAAAACCGCATTGCAACCGTGGCTGCAATACTGCGGGTATTTGGCCGGGTGTTTTGAACTGGTTACCGGCGCGGGCTTGTTGTTTGGTAAAACACGAAATATTTCGGCCGCCCTGCTTATTGTCCTGCACTTGTTTATCCTGGCATTCCTGGGGCCGTTTGGGTTGAAGTACAATGTGGTGGTATGGCCCTGGAATATATCGATGATCGGGTATCTTTATCTTTTATCGTTCCGGGAAAACGAAGCTTTACTTCCTTTCATGCAAATATTCAAGGGTTGGAATGTCCTGGTGTTGATTTGCTGGGGCATTTTGCCTGCGCTCAATTTTCTTGGCCGGTGGGATAACTATTTATCTTCGGGCATCTATTCGGGCAGATTGCCTGCGATGACTATTTGTGTCAAAGACACTGGTAAATGCAAACCCCTGGAGCGGTACTGCATGAAAGACTATCGTAGTATTTGCAATGGCGGTGAATTGATCGATCTTCAATATTGGTCGATGGTGGAAACCAAAATGGCGCCTTATCCCGAGATCCGGTCATACAAAAAGATACAGGCCAAGCTCGAAAAGCAATTTCCAGACGCGGGTTTAAATTTTGTTTATTTCGACAGGCCGGCAAAATGAACATTGCAGTGTTACCTGTTGAAATCGAAAAGCTTTTTATCAGGATTTCTTTTGCCAAGTATCGTGTCCCGGATAATTTCTGCCGCAATTACGCTGAATGTAATACCATTGCCGCCGAAACCAAGGGCAAAATAAGTGTTTGGCCGCTCAGGAACGCTGCCAATATAGGGCAGACCATCCTTAGAATCTGCAAAGGCGCCGGCCCAGCTAAAATCAGCCTTTATCGGGATATGAGGCATTTTTTTGGAGAAAGAGCGGACCAACCGGGCCGTCTTGCGTTCAATTACCGACGGATAGATATGCGGGCGATGGTATGGGTCATCGCGGCCGCCGATAAGGATGCGGTTGTCACTCGCCACTCTGAAATACATATAAGGTGTAGCCGTTTCCCAAATGAGGCTGTTTTTATACCAGAAAAATTTATCCGGCAAGGGTTCCGACACCAAAGCATAGGTTGAATTTATTGTGGCGATCTTTTTAGGGACATATCGCAGGCTTTCATACCCGCAGGCCAGGATAAGCTGGCGTGCTTTAACTTTGAACCCGTTGCCCGTTTTAAGCGATATGCCGGATTTAGTATAGGTTATATCCTCAATGCCTGTATTATTATAAATATGGTGGCCATGTTTCTGAATATCTGCAAACAAAGCGTGTGTCAATTTATAGGCGTCTACCTCTCCCCCGTCCCCGCTGTAAATTGCTCCCGGCGCGCTGAAACCAAAGATTTTGTCAATTTTCTTTTCTTCCAGCCATTCTACATCAAACCCATACTTTTTCCGCAAAGTATATTCCTGCCATAGTTTTTTAACATGAGTTTTAAAGCTGGCGTACTGAAGGCTGGGCACCATGTGAAAATCAAAGGCAGGTTTTAAATGACGGCAAATATCGCGGATGGTGTAGATCGCTTCACGGCAAAGTTGGTAACTTTTCACAGCGTTTGCTTCGCCTACGCAGTCTGCAAGATCGATTAATGGCTTATCTATCTCGTATTGCAAAAACGAGGTACTCGCCGCCGTGCTGCCCATGGCCACGTGCCGCCTCTCGAAAACGGCAATTTTCAACCCGGCGCCTCGCAAATACCAGGCCGTTAGCGCCGCGCTGATGCCGCCGCCCATTACGGCAATATCCACCGTGGTATCCTGATCCAGCGAAGGATAGGAAGCAAGGATGCCGTTTTTCATTAACCAGTAAGGATGCTGCTCGTACAGATTCATGGCTGATGGGGGTATAATAACGGATAAGGTGGTTTTGTTTTAATACCAATCAGCGTTGCCATTCTGAGCGCAGCGTTGTCATTCTGAGTACCCCACCGGGCGGCCCGGAAAAAACAAGAATGACGTCCTTTCATAAATTTGTCATTTCGACGAGCAGCGCGGAGGAATGCGTGGCGGGTGAGGAGAAATCTTGTACACTTTGC